>Ga0114925_10000337_pt1 | contig 20061 bp, 11 predicted proteins | sample SumtaG_2_FD_87287 | JGI IMG/M metagenome (GOLD analysis project Ga0114925, IMG submission 87287) | Deep subsurface microbial communities from Indian Ocean to uncover new lineages of life (NeLLi) - Sumatra_00607 metaG | ecosystem: Environmental > Aquatic > Marine > Oceanic > Sediment | place... | reverse complement strand
CACCATTTCCTCCGTCATTATGAGCACCATCATCATAAAGAATAATGGTTGTATTATCTGTTTCATCAATTGGATATTGAATATAAGCAGTTACACTTGCTATACCTGATAAATCTGATACATCGGCAGTAATTATAAATACTTGACCAGGTTCACCACCATTAGGGGTTAGATCAGGTATTAAGATTGTTGGACCAATATTATCTTCTAACCAAAAGTTTGCTCCATTATTAATATTTTCTTCGTTGGTTGCAGGACTATTATCTCGAGCTTGAATATCAACAAAATAATGACCTGTTGCAGCAGATGAGGAATCCCATGTATTACCAAAGACTCCATCACCTACGCCACCATCACCATGTGCTCCATCGTCGAATAGTAGAAAGTCTGTTATTGGAGTTTCATCTGGCATTTCAAGATAAGCTCTTACAGATGAAATACCTGAGAAATCAACAACCAAACACGTTATTGTTTGGATATTTCCTTTCTCAAGTGGATCATCACTTACTAGTATATTAGTTACTGTAGGAACGGTATTATCAATTAGGTCAAAGGAATCTAGATTTTCCATATCGGCCAGATTCTGAGCGAGACTATCATCGCGCGCTCTTATATCAACCCAATAAGCTCCAACAGCAAAACCAGAGCAATTCCATTCATTTGTATATATATCATCGCCAGGTGTAACATCACCATGGCTACCATCATCATAAAGCTGGATAGTATCAACGATAGTTTCTGTTCCACCGAGATCAATATCAGCCATTACCCATAATATACCACTTACATCTGTGACATTTGCTGTAATTGTTAAGTTAGTACCTGCTTCGGGATCACCTATGGCAGGAATAACATTTACATCTTGAACCGTAGGGGGTGTTGCATCTCCAATTGTAATGTTGTTATCTATATTCTCAGCTTCTCTGGAATTAGGAACATTATCTCTTGCTATTATATCAACATAATAAATTCCTTCTTCACGAGCAGTAGCCGTCCATTGATTAGTATATATATCATCACCAAGTACAGCATCGCCATGACCCCCTCCGGGGCCATCATCAAATAATTCCAAAGATTCATTAAGTACTTCATCAGGGAATTGTACGTAAGCCCATACATCTAAAATTCCAGAAGGATCATCAGCAAATATTGATATCGTAAAGGTATCATCTGCTTCCCCAGAATCTGGTACGATATTACCTGCTCCGAGCGTTGGCCCTTGAGAATCTTGCAGGTCAAATGTTTCTTGATTATCGAGGTTTGCAGTATTTGGGGCAGTAGCGCTATCACGAGCATCAATATCTACATAATAAGATGGAGGTGATAAAGTTGCGCCAGTAGAATCCCATTCACCTGTATATATATCATCTCCAGCAACTACATCGCCACCTTGTACACCATCGTCATACAAGAGGAAATTTGTTATTGGATTTTCATCATCGCTTTCAAGGTATACTCTAACCCATTGAATTCCAGAACCATCTGTTACGAATGCTGTAATCGTTTGGGTATCCCCTAATTCAAGGGGATCGTCAGATACACTAACCCATGCAACATTAGGATCAGTAGCATCGGTTAATTGAACTGAATCTCCATGATATACTTCAGTTGTCTGGGGATCACCAACATGAGCATCGGTTGCGGACACATTAAGGTAATATGTTCCTTCTGGATTGCCAGAGCAATTCCAATCATACCCATATTGATTACCTGCAATAAAACCCATTGGAAATGTATCAATTAAAACATCAAAGTCATCGACTATATATCCTGTAACTGAAGCAATACCATCAGGATCTTGAACATCGCAAGTGATAACAATTTCCTCACCTGCGTCTGGATCAGCTGGATCGGGATTCATCTGATAATTACCTACAGATGGAGGTCCTAAGTTTGGACTTCCACTGCCAGCATCAAAACTGGCTCCGCCGATTTCATCCTTATCCGCAGCCCATCCAGTAATATCTTCAGTTCCAACCGCGTGAAAATCAACGGTAACTGCGATTTCTGGAGCACCTGTTATTACTTCTAAATCCCAATTAATTACAACTGATTCTCCTCCAGCCAATGGATAAGGTAAGGTTGGAAATCCTGAACCTTCGGTTAGGACATAATCTCCTCCACCCCATCCATTCAATGTTAGAGATACAGCAGTTAAAGTGACAGTAGTAACCATGGGATTAGTCACATTCATGCTAATGAGATTTGATGTAGAAGGTACTCCTACAGGGTCATCAGCATACATGTTAGTTATACTTAGAGCTGATTGTGTCCTAATCCAAATTGTAGCTGGGCTCTCCGCATCATTGTCATTATTGGTTCCAATCATCTGAGCATCCACAGTAATCTCTCCTTCAAGTGCACTGCCTGTTGCAGTAACAGTAAAATCACGATCCCAATATGTTCCATCGTTGACAACTTGTGAGCCACTCCAAGATGTACCTGTATAATAACCGGTGACATCTTGACCGCCTCGAATTAATTTCAAGTTAATATCAGTAACAGTTCCTGCTGCGCCTCCTGTGTTTTCAATTCTCACATATACGGTAAATGGCACTCCTTTTTGTTCAGCAAGCACCGAGCACGATATATTATTAATCCATAAGTTTGGAGTTGGATTAACTTGATCATCATAATACGTTACTTCTTCGATAGTAGAATATATAGGACCATTCCCCGCTACGTCAAAAACTCCAACCATATATTGTAGATAGTCATTATTAGCAATATCAGTATCAACATAAGATTTGTGAGCCTCGTCGAATTCATAACCCCCAGAAGGAATTTGAACCCATCCTGCACTATTTTTATTCCTATAAAGGTAATAATAGTCTATTCCGGAGATACCATCAAAAGCACCACTCCATTGAATTGGAATTTCAGCAACAGGAGGGTGATATTCATCGGGTATATCCGTGATTGTCGCAGGAAGTGGGTCTCCAATATCATATGTAAAAATCTGAGGTGATGAATATATCGAGACTCCTCCATCGTTTTCCACCTTCAAGTAATAAGGTCCACTTCTAGGCGAAGGATATGCGGCAGGATCAAATATAAATGATCTCGCAGCAGCACCCAACCACGGATTAATCGCAAGATAATCTCCTGGATTTGGTGTTTTTGACCACCAAACTCTATAGTTTACTATAGGAGGGATATCTCCTGGGTCGTTGTTCCAATCAAGAGTTACAGCTCCATTAGTATATTGTGGTAACGGATCGGGTGAACACGGATTAAATAGCAGATTGACATAAAATTGCTTAGTATCAGAAGTATCTGTATAATGTCCTACTTTATCATATACTCTAATAAAGTACTCATAATATTTCCCTGCTGATACGCTATTATCATCCCAACTATTTGTATCTTTATCTAGACTTATTTTATAAGACCCATTTCTCCACATTTCAACATGGTCAACTAAATCTGGATTTCCATTATCCTCTTCACCAGTCCAAGCTAATCTAAGTGAAGCAGTATTAGGATCTGGTTGCGTTACACTCCATTGTCCTGGAGCTGGTGCGGTAGGATCAGTATTATCCAAATATAGTTCTTCCGTAGTATTTCCCGTATAATATGGAGGGATAGGACTCTCGAATTCTATAAAAACAGCATATCCTGCTGATTCAGGTACTCTATCGGCTCTAGCTTGAGAATCAACGGTAAAGCTAACTCTATAAGTACGCGTGCCCGCGTCAATTTCCACGACGCTCGCAGAGCCATCAGATATAGCGCTAATATCAATAGTCCAAGTGTCGTAAGCAAGACCATGATCGTTCATATCGCAATCAATCCAAACTACATCACCATCTTTAACAAAAGGTTCTGTAGCTGGTTGTCCATTTATATATAGATTCCCATCTTCAAAAATGGGTGAACCTCCTGGTGGAGGTGTATCTAATTCCCATACTAATAAATCATTCAATTGCTCTTTGGTTCTAGCATATTCCCTTAAACATTCCCAATATGTGAAATTACCAAGAACCGTTCTCCTAATGAACTCACCTGTCGCTCCGTTCCAAGCGGCATCATTCCCGTAAAGCCCCAGTTCGGTGTATGATCCAGTATCCTTCCAATAAGTACACAAATCTGCATTAGCTTCTGCATTATTTGGGTGTGGATCAACATCCGGGAATAATAATAACCATTCTTGAAATGGATTATAACTCCAAGCTCCACCAGAACTTGTCGAAAGATAATTCCAATCTGGTAAAGGGTTAGTAGTACGACTAGGAACTAAGGCAGGGCTAGTAGTAAAATGTGTAGAATCAGGATTCCCACCACTTAATACACCGCCATCATTACCAGATGTCGCATCAGGTAATAAAGTCACTGGCCATGATACACCGCCAGGTCGGCATTGTACATAATTCTGTTTAATACCTGCTACTCCATTAGGTGCTTGGCCCATCCAAATAAATGCTTCTGGATCAGTTCTTACAAAATCACTATATCTTTTCATGAACATAAACCCATAATAAGGATGAATGTCTATTTCAATACCCATATCTGCGAGATCTTGGTTGTTCATATCTAAATCTAAAGTATATGGGTCGGTTTGATACATGCTACCATAGAATTTTAAAGCCTCGTTTGAAATAGTATATAATTCTTCATAATTTGCAGGATCTGGAAAAATTCCACCAATCAATTGAACTGCCATTTTATCAAGAATAACTCTACAAGGACCATCAATTGCGGCTTCCTTTGTAGGATTACTTATATCAATTGTGCCTCTTATAAAAGGAGTAGTTTCCCCTGAGTTTCCATCGTGATCGGCAGAATCCACAGGTACTACCTCTCCGGCAATAAAAGTACTCTTGGCAGTATCATCAACATAGTGAGTCTGACCAGCTGTACATTTACCCTCAACCACGGGATCATTAGCAACCCTATGACCACTTAAATCGTGATCGAAATCAAAGTCCATTAAAATATTATATCCGATCACGGAGAGTTGTTCATCAAAAGAGCCTTCATCCCACTCACCTTCTCTCCAGACATTAGTGTCTAGAGGTAGATCAATATCAATCATACCACCTAATGAACCATGGATCCATGCATGAGCAGACAACCATTGATTCAAATTACTTGTTAAAAGATCGTTTACTTCTAATCCGGGCCATTTAATTTGTAAATCCTCATGAAGATCATTATTCGAGTCCATTATATACATATCATAAGTCTCTGCGGTAATTTTATAAGTTGACTTATCATAAGAAACCCAATCTTTAGCAGCATATGGTCCTGATGTAGGAATATAGAAGTTAGTATTTGGAGGATTAGTTATATCAACATCGTTATAATAAACATACATCCAAGTTTGTCCACCATCAACAGGGTCATTTACTGTTATTGTAAATCGTTTAGGATATTCATTAAAATTCCACCATGAGTATTGCGAAGCTTTCTTACCACCTTCCGACATGAAACAAATTTCATCATCCCAGTCTATTCGCCTTTCTATTTGCATTTTACCAGTTGGACCTGAAATTAATTCATCTCCGTCTTGAACGGGTGCACTAGGCTGTGGATTCTCCTGTGACCAAACAGGCCAGGCGCTCTGTTCTGCCTCAAACTTGGTTGGTTCATCATAAACAGCGGATTCATCATCATCAATATGCTTACCTACATATCGGTGTTGAATATCATAGGTTCCCCAGTTGGCAAGCTCAATTTCGTTAAGACTTCCAAACAATCCAATATCTGCTTGAAAGCCCATTTCGTATTTATAGCCTCTAAAATAACCTAATTCATCAATTTGAAATGGGACTAAAACCCATTCATTCTGTAATGAGTAATAAGCAACTCTAATATTATCAACATGATGTCCCCATAACTCGTTCCACATTCCAGTTGGACCGTCGGTCTTATTCATGTTTAATATTAATGGATAGCCTATTCTCGTAAGATTCGGTAAGATTCCATCAGAATCAACGATAATTTCTTTTTGTTCTTTTTCTTCTTCAATAGCGTCATTATTGTATATTGTATTATCAATAATATTTACATTCGAAAAAATCAAAGCAATTATAATAAATTGAAAGAGTAAAACGCCAACGATAAAAAAAATTAGATGGCGTGATCTCTTCTTTCTCGAACTTCTTTCCATTGTTTTTCTATCCTATTTATTTTTTTTTAAAAATTTTCGGTTAAACCGATTTATTTAAGAACTAGGGTCATTTCCCTTTTATTTATAGTAGATCGGCATGAAATATAACCCATTTAGGGTATTACGGGCCATTTGTAAGTAGATTATAATTCTTAAATAATTAATTTATATAATTCACTTCAGACTATATAATACTTATGGTTATAAAGGGTATAACTGAGGCATAATATGTTAAGATATAAATAATTATAAAGATATTTTAATCATCAAATTAAATTTTTTTATAGATTGATATTAAGAAAATTTCAAAAATAATGCGACTTAAAAGCTGTAAGAATAAGAATAATTACTTATACTTTTTGATTATTGTTTTAATCATTAATTCCTTTCCGAATTCATATTACTCAAATAATTTTCATAATAACATCTCAAATTCTTCTCACGAGAGTAGAAATTTTAATCTGAATGATAATTCTCTTTATGATCTGTTTTTAAATTATTCAAAAATACCACAGAAAAGAATTTTCTTTGATATGTCCCAAGAACAAGTGTTCTCAATCTGGGATACTGGTTTCATGGGCTATTCTGAGCTCAATATATTATTACAGAATTATTTTCTTGAAGTATCTGCAATAACAAGATCCCTCTCAAGTTTTGTGATGAATATGACATCCCAGGACACCTTATTTTTAAACGCGGTAAGATACGGAGCATATTCACTTCAAGAAATAAATAATATCACCAATTTTGTGGAAAGAGGAGGAAAAGTAATAATTTTAGGTGAACACCAAGCATTTAATATTTCAAAATTTCAAAATGCTCTTTTAAAAAATTTTGATATGGAAATTACCGAACTTAATGTCATAGATTATCAACATAATAATTATAACGATAAGTCTTGGATTGTATTCAATTCTACTTTTTTTAACTTGAATAATTTAAGCATCTTATATGGTGCGGCATTAAATATTTCTGGAGATGCATTTTCAATAGCAAATAGTTCTCACACTTCAGAATTTGTAAGTAATCCCGCACAAGGAGCTAATGTGCCTATAATGGGCGGTTATACTCACCCTCTTAATCCTGAAGGTAAGGTTTTCTGTGCTACGGATACCGAGTGGTTTTGGAATGGGAATGGTACAACTGTAGGAATACATTACGGTAATAATTCTAAATTATTTCTTAGAGTTTTGGATTGGTTCTATGATACTAATTTGAGTCTTTTTATCGAACAAGGCTGTAAAATAATTCCAGAATATAAATTGTTTTCAAGTAAAGAACATACAAATTTTACATTGAATATAACTCTTTCAGAAGCATTTAACATTTCGACTTATATTGAAGGTGGAAATGTATTCCCAACTTATGGAGTGAATAAAGTTGGTAAAACAAATTGGGAGATAAATATTAGCAGTGATGGATTTATCAGATTTTTATTTAACAAAACTTCATTTAAGGGTAATTTTTCACAAACAGTTTACTTTTTTGAAAAAAATAGTAGCCAACAAGAGGTTTTGTTTATGCAAAATAATTATTCAAGACCGATGAATCATTTACCTGATGGATTATTAAAATTTGCATTAGAATTAAAAAACCAAAATTGTTCTATATTTGCTTCAAGTTCGATCTTAAATTACTCCCGTTTTAATTCCGTCATAATTGCAAATCCATTGCAAGATTATAGTCAAGAAATTAAAAAGCTTTTAAATTATTCAATCAACAATAATACAAGAATTGTATTCTTAAATGTACCATATTCTTCACTTGAAATGGAAGATATGATGGCTGCATTTTTTAGGGCCCAAGGATTTAGTTCTTTAGATGTACCCTTAAATAAAATCTCAAGTCCTTATGGAATAAATTTTGCTCGATATATAGTCGCTGATTCGGATAATAAAATTGATGATAAAATCTATGTCCCGAAATTATTAGGTATAAATGATACCTTTTACAATATATCATGCCATATGGCATCTGTTATCAATGTATCTAATGATTTTCAGAAAGAACTTATTGGATACTCAACATCATGGGGTGATGTTCGCACGATTTTCGGAACAGCGGGAGGGATGGGTGACCATTATAGTGATATTAATAATACATGCGTAATGGCATACACTAATGAAACTCTAGGTTCAGGAATACTAAATTATTTTACAAATAGTTTTTTTAAGATATCTCCATATTTTAACGATTATTTTTTTCATTGGATCAAAACTGGAGAGTTTAATAGGAAAATCATACTCCAAACTAATCAAACAGATTTTTATTATAAAAATATCGATTTTAAAGTATTTTCAGGAAAGAAAATCAAGGACTTGAATGGTCAAATTGTCCCTAATGGAACACTTTTCACTGTTAAGATGAGTAAGGGCAAGATTTTAACTGTGGATGCTGCTCTGGGAATTCCTGGATTTCAAATAAAGGCATATAAAGGACTTCTTAATATTTCATGCTCTTCAGAAGAGGATGTTGGATTATGTGAAATTGCCATTTATAATTCAACAACTTTTAAAATTATACTTAGTTTATTGTTAAATTTTTCAAGTAGACCGTTATTATATGAAGTAGCGAACAATCCAAGTCCTAATGGAAATGTTACTTTAGGCTGGAAAGCAAGCCCTACTGTAAAAACATATTATATATTTCGGAGTAAATTTTTAATAGATAAAGATAACATTTCAAGTTTAAATTATTTCACAAATGTAAGTGAGAGCAATTTTAAAGATAATCTGACTATTTTCGGAAAATATTATTATGCAATCATAGGAAGTGATTATTCAAGAAATACTTCAGTTTCTAATTGTATCTCAATTGTAATATATCCAATTTTACAGAATATATCTCCAAATCCGAATAATAATGGTGTCGTTCAATTAAATTGGGAACCGTTAATTGGTGCTAAAACTTACTACATACTAAGAAGTAAGTTTAAAATTTCTGAAGGTGACTATCCAAGCTCAAATATTAAAGTATTAGAAAATATATCTGATTATAGTTATATTGATACTCTTAATATGACACAGGGCATTACTTATTATTATATAATTCTTGGTAGTAATTGGGTTCAAAATTCAACTATCTCGAATTGTGTGAATGTTTCTATACAATATATCCCTCAAACTCCTGAATTTTCATCTTCAAATCTAATTTTAAACGTGAAAGATATCACTATTTCATGGCAAGATATTGATTATGCTCTTTTTTATGTAATTTATATATCATCAGAAAAAGGTTTTAATCCTTCAAGTGAGAATGTTTATGGAATTACATATTCATCCTTAGTTAAAATCAATAATTTAAATGAGGGTATCTATTATATGCGAATTAAGTCTGTTGGAGTATTTGGAAATAGCAGTTATTCTGAGGAATTAACAATCGAGATAAGAATTTTCGTAGAAGTCCCACCTGCTAATCCTTGGCCTCTATTAATTTTATTAGTGAGCCTATTTTCTGCGTCTACTGTCGTAATATTTCTTTACTTTTGGATTTATTTGAAAAGACAAAGAGAAAAACCTTTAAAATTAGAAAAAAACATTTGAGTTCATAGTTTTAATGTGATAAGATTTAAATATTAATAAGTAATGAATGAAATAATGAAGGAAGAAATAAAAAAAATGGATAAGGAAGGTTTAATGTTATATATACGGAAAGCAATTAGCTTACTCTGTGAAAAAAACCTTTCAAATGTTGTTATTTTATCTTCTTATAAGATTAATTCTGTTTTAAAGGAGAATTATGGAATTAATATAAAAGTCGACATAGTTGGGAGGATTTTAAGTAATATAGCAAAACGAAATCAAACGAAATTAAAGCGATTAAGTACTAATATCCCTAAATATCGATTAAAAATCTCTTCTTTGGCTAGTTTAAAATTTTATTAATTTTGAATTTTTTTAACCCTCAGTTATTTAATTTTCATAGTTATCTGCGATAATATTTAATTACTTTCAGATTATTATTTACTTAGGGATAAATTATCTAAATAAATTTATTTATAAATACTGATGGAAAATGGCAAAATCAGATAATAGTATTATTGAAAAAGGAAAAAATCTAATTCTAAGTGAAAAGTATGATGAAGCTTTAAAATATTTTAAGGATATATATGATAAGAATAAGGAAAATGTTATATATCCAAATTATATTGGATTAGTTTACTTATTGAAGGAAGAATTTAAAAATGCAGCAGATTATTTCAAAAAAGCAATTGATGTCGAACCAGATAATTGGTATTCATACCATAAACTTGGACAAATCTGCCATATAAAAAAAATAGAGAAATGTGCTATTGATTATTTTACGGAAACTATTGAACGAAATCCTAAAGATATTTATGCATTTATTAATTTGGCTTTAATATTTGAAAAAGAAGATCAAGATTTATCAATTGAACTAATAAATAGTGCGTTAGAAGTGGATCCCTTAAATTTAATCGCAAATTATTTATTGGGAACAATTTTTTTAAAACAAAAAGATTTTAAGAACGCAGAAAAGTTATTATTGAATGTAACTAAAAAGAATTCTGACTTCTTAATGGGCTGGTACAAATTAGGAACATTATATTTTAAGATGGGTAAATCTAAAAATGCTATAGAGACCTTATCTAAGGCTCTATCTATTTCAAAAAAGCCATATATTTATAACTTATTAGGACTAATTTCCCTACAAAGATTCAAACTTGATGAGGCAGTTGATTATTTAAAAGAATCAATAAAACTTGATCCTGAAGATCCCAGCACTTGGATAAATTTAGCGGATGCTTATCAGAGAGGAGATAAAATTGACTCTGCAAAATTATGTCTGAAGGAGGCTCTTAAACTCACGAAAAACAAAGATCAGGAGTTTTCTATATGGGCAAACTACGCAAATTGTTATGAGAAAGAAGATAAAATGAATTATTGCGTGTATTGCTTAGAACAGGCTAGAGAGTGTGTTACTACTAATGATTCTTCTAAACTTGAAGATTTTAAAGAAGAAGAGTCAAAAATGGAATATATTCATAGAATTTCTATAGCCTTACAGAATTATGAAAAAGAGGGTCATATTTCACGACGTCCTGATGATATAGACGAATAAAATAAAGAAGAATTATAATTTAATATTTTTATATATTTCGTAATTCCATTATGAGTTTTTGTAATTTCTGGAATTTTTCGCTTAATTCTGAATATGTATTTTTAATAGAATCCACATCACTACTTAATTTATGAATTTCTTTGGTGATATTTGATTCTATTGGTGTTATTACACCTTCAAGGGTTTTTATAATTTCTTCAGAAAGTTTATTTGATTCACTAGCAATTGACGATATAGCTTCAGAATTTTTACTTATAACTTCTTCGTATTTAGAACTAGATTCTGTTGCACTATTAAGCTTGTCAAGACTACTTTTTGCGCTTTCGTCAATCTTTTTTACTATGCTTTGTATGTTTTCTAATACCAAAGTGTTCAATTCCTCGTTTATTTGGGTTTTGGTATCTGTCACATGACTTGTTAATTCTTTTTGAGCGTTAATTCTAATATCTAAATATTCAGAGATATCAGTTTTAAATTCATCAACAATTTCCTCAAGATTATTCTCAAACCAATTTTGAACTTTAGACATTCCAAAATTAATAGCTTCCTTCATTTCATTCAGAGTATTACGCATGAATATTGAACCTTTAATAGTTCCTTGACTTACATCATTACTCCAGAGACCTAATTGTGACTTAAATATATTCATAAATTGTTCCATAAATTCTGAAGTTCCTTGACTGAATCCTGAAATAATGGGGGTAATTTTGGGATATTTATCTACTTCGCCTTCTTCGCCAATCTCCTCATCGGGTTTGGGAATGGCTTGAAGATCACCTTCAATTGGTTCAATTATTTCATTAATTTCCTTTATAAGAATTGGTGCTTTCTTTTGAGAATCCTCAATAAATTTTGCGACCCATTTATAATAATCCAAAGTTTTAGGTACTTCTATTTCATAAGGTACTTTTAAATAATCACTCGCCGGCCCTTTAGAATAGTCTTTTAATCTGTATACATCAAAGCCAAGATTACCATCTTTCCCCATTAATGTATGGTCAAAAACAATTCCAAAAGCATTACGAGTTTGTGATTTTTGATAAAATAGATGATTCTTGATATCAGCATCGCTGAAAAAGAGCCCCCATCCAGGATGTGAATGATACCATCCTACGGCAAAAAGCCCTTTATCAGCATATTGTTCATCTATTTGAGCGAAAGCCGCATAATCTTCGGGGGAAAATCCAACTTCAATTCGGCTTCCATGAGTGATAGGAATCGAATTTTCTATAATAATATCTCCTTTTACATTTTTTCCCATACATATACCCATGACTTCTACTGGACTATCTAATGCTTCACTACCAAACCTTAATACATGAGTTATCATGTTTCGGAAGGCGCCCATTTTAATAATAACTTTTCCATCTGTTGCAGTTTCCCTTTCTTCTTCCTTAACCTTTTTGACTATATTTCCAGGCTTTTTTGCCATGCTTATGGATCACCTCCTTCTGGTTTTTTCATTTCTTCTTCTGGTTTTTTCATTTCTTCTTCTGGTTTTTTCATTTCTTCTTCTGGTTTTTTCATCTTATTTTGTAAATCTTCTTTAATACTCTCTAATAAGGATATTGCCGTATCTAAATCGGATTTAAATTCATTTGCATTTTTAGATACTTCAGTAAAACTATCCGTAATTTTAGAAACTTTATCAGCTATGTTAGAACTTATTTTTTCTTGAGCTTTGTTTAACTTATCTTTAGTTGAGTTTTCTATCGATGAAATAGTCTTAGATAAACTATCTAAAGAAGTTTGCTGAGCTTCTAGATTCTCAATGTTTTTAACACTTTCTTCTTGATTTTCGGTTATGATCTCTGATAATTGCTTAAATAACGTAAAGATTGGCTCAACTGTAGCATTAATTTTATCAGCAAATAATTCTTTTATTTGGATATTGAGGTCTTCTCTCAGATGATCAATTGTGCTTTTAATAACTTCTCTATCTTTATCAAAAGTCTCCAATTTATCATCAATATAAGAGTCTAAATCCCACAATTTATTAGTTATTAAGGATTTAACAGAGGTCTGTATTTTATTAATACCTGAACTAATACTATCCTTTAAAGCTACTAAATCAGTTCTTATTTGTAAATTGTTTTCAACAACGTTCTTCACTAAATCTTGACTCCAAGTATTAAAAAATCTAATTAACGGTTCTATTGATAGTTCTATCAATTTGGAAACTCCTGTTTGTAAGGCTGTTAAAAAATCTGTCAGTTCTAATTCTGGTTGTTTTGCCATAATCTGGCTCTGACCTGGCACTAGAATATCGCCGAATAAGTCGGGTGTTTCATTGAGTTCTAAAATTGGTGGTTCTTTCGAATGAATACTATTGATTATTTCCATAATTTTAATATAATATTCAACACTATCCGGAGGTTCTACAATAGTTTTTACTTCATGGTAATCGGTCATAGGACCTTTACTTGGGTCATCTAACCTAAAAGTTCGAAAACCTACATCTCCCGGCGTTGCTAAATATGTATGGTCAAAGACAATACCAATCGCAGATGGATTAGGCGTTTGCCAACCGAGCTGATTTTTAATATCGGTTGAGGAAAAGAATATCTTTAACGCAGGATGGCTGTGATACCACCCACAACTGAAGAATCCTTGTTCTGCATAATCCGCATCCACATAAGAAAAAGAGACATAATCTTCTGGCTTAAAAGCAACTTCTATAGATCCTCCATGTGAAATTGGAACGGCATCTTCAATAATTACATTTTTAATATCTCCTTCACCTTCAAGATGCCCTATTAATACTCCCATGACTTCCCGATATTGCCTTCTATTCCGTATCTTATTTCCAAATCTCAAAACATGAATGAGCATTTTATAATAAGCAATCGGCTTAATGGTAACAACCGTAGAGTCTGTAAACGTTGATTGACGCGCTGTCAAATATATTCACTTATTTAATGAGTTTTTGATATTTGTTAATTTAAAATATATATATAATTTAAATGATTTAAATTTTGAACAAAGTATTAAAAATAGATAAGATTATATCAGTAGCTTTATCTATTATTCATTAAGCTCAGTAATTAAAGGTTGATTTTGAAAATAATTCGAAATATACCCACGAAAATCAATAATAATTTCTTCGGGATTTTCAATTGGTTCGATTTCCCAAGGTATCTTCATGTGCGGACTCATCATATTATAATATTTATCTCCTTCTAATCTATATACTGAAAATCCGTAATTTTCTGCTGAAAATAAGCTAGGATCAATAATGAGGCCAATAAACATAAGATTAAATTCTTGGAAATTGATATGATTTTTAATATCTCTTGCTGTAAACTTTATTCCATCGTTGGTACTTCTATACCACCCAATCACTTCATTAACTGAACCGCTGTCTAATTCTTTTTTATTAATTTTTCCAACATTTTTCATAAAATCTTCGTCCATTACAAAATTTCTATTATCCTGGTGTAAGAGCGGAGCCACTTTTTTAATATATCGAGTATCCCCTTCTATATAACCTAATAGAACTCCAAATACAACTTTCTTTTCTCCTGTAGGATTTTTAGACCAAAATCTAAAGACATGTAATAATAAGTTAAGAAATGCCGATGAGGAAATACTGATTAATTCTTCTTCTGAGATTAAGCACACCTTTAATTATTTTTCTTCTAAACCTTTTATTAATATCTCATTATTTTTTCTTTTTTCTTCAATATCTACCGCAAGTTGTACTATTTCATCAAGGTAAATATCCTTCGAAAATTCATATCTTAAAGAGATTAATTCGCTTGTTATATTGATTACTTTAATATCATTTTTAAACGCATGTAATTCAAATCCATTCCCTATAGCTAAATTTTCATAGTCAAAAATCCAAAAGAATCCATCAGGATTAATTGCTGTTTGGAATAAAATTTGATTTTTTTTATCAAAGATTGTTGGTTCATCATTATCATAAAGCGAATTTCTTGCCCAACCTAAAATAAATTGAGGAAATTCGTCCTCATCATATTTTACATTTAATTTTTCAATTTCTCCAAAGATTTTTTCATACTTTTCAAAAATTATATATTCTTTATTATAATCTTTATAGGGGATGAAATCTTCAATTTCTATAGTCTTTTCATGATCATCAACGTATCCTAAAAGAAGACCATAGGCAAACTTAAACTCTTTTTCATTGATATAATCGCTGGTGAATCGCTGAAAATACATTATACTTTTAATATACGCAAGGGGCGAGATAAGTATTTTCTTTTGTTCTGCTTCCATATTTACATTCATTTTGAAAATAGATTTATATAAGAAATATTAATCATGAGGTAATTCTAAACCACAATATGGGCAAAATTTCCAAGTTAAATCTTTTCCGCAGCCAGGACAAAAGCTTGAAACGCCAGCAAGACTCACAGCCTCAGTTTCTTCTTTAACCCTTTCCTTAACTTCTTCTTTTGCCACAGCCGGGGATCCTGCTCCTGGAATAGAAGGTAATTTTCTTGTAGTTTTTACGGTAGGTACTGGAGCCGCAGATGCTTTAGTGTCTGCTGCCTTTGCCGCCTCTAAGGGGGTTTCGGCAGCACCAGCAGCTTTTACTTCCTCTTTTTTCTTTTCCTCTACTCTTTCTTTAAATGCCTCTCGTTTTTCTTCTTCCTCTTCCGCTCGAGTTTTAACACCATCTTCTTTAACCCAACCAGGAGCTTTTGGCCTTCTTAATTCTTCTTCAGGAACTTTTTCTAATTCAATTTCTTTCGCATCTGCAACGGCAACAACAACTTTACGTCTCTCTTTTTGCTCAACGGCTTGTTTTACAAGAGCTTGTACTGTTTTCATAATCTGATGAGGATTTATGTCTCTCCTCTCAATTCTTCTATGAATTGGGATTTGGAAGTACAAGCGTTTGCAAGCACCAGCCTACAATAAAATTAGAATTGGGAACTTTTTGACCTTCATCCAGCTCATAAACCTTAGAATCGAGAACATCCTTTCCTTTCAAAAGTCGGCTTGCCCACTTTTCATTGATGAAGCCAAGCTGAAGCCTATAACTTGTTCCACTAATCCCGAGCTGTGAAGTCAAGGGTTCAAATCCTTTCTCTGCGATTTTTTTTTCACCTTTTATTAAATATGTTCTTTTTATCAAACAAGTAGGTATGTAATTTATAATATATTGTTAAATTTTATGTTTAAATAGTTTTATGTTCAAACAAAAAAAGCATAAATAGAAAAAATGGTATTTAACAATAGATACTAAACAATAATAAAAAATTTGATTAATATGACTGTTATTATTCCAAAAAAAGCTTATTTAGCAATAGTCGCTGCCGCTGTGAGATATGCCAATCAAAGAATACCAAAAGATGATTGGTTAGAAGTAAGTGGTATTTTCATTGGAAAAAATGATGGAAATGATGTAATTATTTCTGCAGCTCATCCTATTATGCATCAAGAATTAGATAAAGATGCTGTAATAGATCAATATAAGTGGAGTGATGAAGATTATGTTGCTTTAAGTATAATCGATGATGACGCTTTTTCTAGAGGTGAATTCACAGTTGGTTGGTGGCATACTCATCCTGGTTTCAAAGTAATGATGTCCCACATAGATATTAAGACTACATTGAGCTTCCAAAAAAATAACCCCTTAGCAATCTCATTTGTATTTAATCCTACACGCTTACTCAGACAAGAGGAATTAGCAGATAAGAAAGGGGATCCAGCAATACAATTAAAAGAAGATCCTGGCTTTAAGATTTTTAGATTAGATGATATAAATCGAGGTGTTGAGGCGTCATATCATACAGTTGACTATAGAATAGAAGACTATGATAGCATGGACCAACTGGTAAAATTGACTCATAAATTCATAATTGATGTTACGAATTTTTTCCCTAAGGATAATCTTTTTGAGACTTATGAAAAATTCATTAAGGGTAAAATTAACGAACTTAATTCTCTGTTAGTTGGAACAGAGGAATATTTGCAAACTCTGATTAGAAAAGGTGAAAGAAATCGGGTGCCAGAGGTTTTGGATAATCAAAAAAGAGAAGTACGCAAATACGTTGCTGAAACGTTTATAAAAATTGAAAATATCAAGGAATTCATGGATTATTTAGAATATAAAGAAAGAGATGTAGTTATACCCCAAGTTCAAGAAATATTATCCGAATGGGATGAAACTATTACCAGATTAAATGAAAAATTAGCCCAATTATCTAAGAAATTTTAATAAATCAGATTAATTAATTGATGCTAAAAAAGCCCTAAAATGTATTAACTCAAATTTAGATTAAAAGAAATTAATCTACATTTTTCTATTCAGATAAGCTAAATTTTTATTGATTTATCGATTTTAAAGAATTTGTACTTCAAAATAGTATCATATTCCTTTAAATATTAATCCCAAGATCTATCTAAATAGAAACACTATCAAAAAAAAATAAGAATTAAACTAATAATATGAATATGGTGAGAAAAAAATGGAAAAAAAACTAAAATATACTTTAATCTCAATAATTCTGTTAATGTCTATTGGTCTATTTGTTTTAAATGAAGATATTATAGAAGAAACTCCCTCAGAGGAGTTTATATATAATCTTGAATCAAGCAACATTTTTATAAATACGGATACTACGTGGAATTTAACCGGAAGCCCATATTATATTAATGAAGATTACATAATTGAAGCGGGAGCAACACTTACTATTGAGCCTGGAGTTCAAATTTTATTTAATGGATCTTATTCTATTATCGTAGATGGTGCTCTAAACGCAACTGGCACAAAGGAAAAACCAATCTTTTTTAGTTCAAATTCAACTACACCTAATCGAGGTGATTGGAATTCTATAACTATAAGAAGTGCTGTAATAACCACAATTATCAAAAATGTTAATATCTCTTATGCTGATATAGGAATCAATATTGAAGGGGGCCTTCCACAGATAATAAATAATACAATCTATGAGAACAATTACGGAATTCGTGGTTATGGTTTAAGTGAGGGTGATTTGATTGTTGAAAATAATTCAATATATAACAGTACACTTTTAAATTTTGGTATTCATGACAATAACGATAATATTGTTAATTACTACATTAGAAACAATAATTTTTTCAATAGCGAAAATAATTTTGAAAGTGTGGCTCTTAGCCCAGGAGAACTTTCTAAAATCGTTTTTGAAAATAATCGGATTTATAATAATTCCCATTCTGGAATTCGTTTTTATTTTTGTGAATTAGAATCTCTAATTTTCCAAAATAATTCAGTATATAATAATCACGGTACAGCAAGTAATGAATATGGAATATCATTTGAGGGAGTTAGGCTTATAAATCCATTGTTTATTCAATATAATGAAATTTATAATAACTCAAATAATGGCGTTTTTTTTCAGAATGTAGGAGGATATCCATGTTGTAACACCTGGATTGATTCTATTTATTTCCAATATAATAAGATCTACAATAATCTAAATGATGGAGTTTTTTCTTCATTTAATAAGATAAATACTCTTATCTCTAGATATAATGAGATTTATAATAATAGTAATAATGGATTTTCTATTTGTGGTGAATTATCGCCGAGCAATTATGAATCTATATTCTTTCAAAATAACGAAATCTATAATAATTCCAATGGAATTTATATGAGTTATTGGGTAGGAGATGAATATATCGTCAAAAATAATAATTTCTATAATAATTCTAATTATGCCATAGAATGTAGATGGGAAGAACCATCAGAGATAATTAACATGGCTTCCAATTGGTGGGGGACAAACAACACTAATGAAATAGATGGTATGGTTTATGATTATTATGACAATATACTATATGCTAAAGTGAATTATACAGCCTTTTTGAATCATTCTGTAATAGAGATATATAATGCGGAACCCCCTCAATGGAGTAATTTACAAATTAATGACACATCGATTTATTTAGGAGATCAAGTTAATATTTCAATTAAGGTTTCAGATAATATAAATGTAAGTAAGGTCTGGATTGAAATCGATAATAATATATATAACATGATTAATGTAAATGATAGCAATACGTATTGTTTCATATTTACACCAACTGAATTAATGGATTACCAATTCACTATTTACATGAATGATACATCTGGAATTTTAAATACTACTACAGGAGTAATCTCTATCCTACAAATCAATGATAATAATGAAATACCTGCTGAGGATGAAAATGATTTAATAGTAATTTTACTTATGACTACGATACTTCTTAGCATTGTTGGCGTTCCTAGCATCTATGTTATAACCTCTAAAAAGAAAGAAAAAGAAGGCGTAAAGCTAAAGCGAAAATTTAGCTATGATAAGTTACCCAAAAAAGTAAAAGAAGAGTCTTATAAGTTATATCTTGAACAAAAGGCTCAAGAGAAGAGAGCCCGATTGTTAAAAAGAAATTTAAAAGCAAAGGGAGTTGATATAAAGGATTTAGATCTACAAGAAATAAAAATAGTGAGTATATTTGAAGGAAAAAATGCTATTGAAACAATGTCGGATTTGGGGGATGTAAACATAACTATATTATCAGAAGAATATTTAGAAAAGATAGAGAAATTTGAATGGGACGAGAACGAGAAGGAGTTTTTTCTTGAAGAAATGCTTGCATTGCCTCCTGAAAAAAGAGATGTTATACTTGAGCATATGATTGAAAAATCCAAGTCAAAAAATTTGAAAGAGTGATCAAATAAAAAGAGGATCTATTTCAAAATGCATGAAAATTTAACGGAACAAGAAGAAATGGTCCTAAATGTAATTCAAGAATATTTAAATAAAAATAGACTTTTTAACATGAAAAAAGTCATCCCTTTTATTCAATCACGCTTTAAATTAGCTTCTGTTAATATAAATATCAACGGTATAGAAGCGATTCTTAATTCT
>Ga0114925_10000336_pt1 | contig 20069 bp, 16 predicted proteins | sample SumtaG_2_FD_87287 | JGI IMG/M metagenome (GOLD analysis project Ga0114925, IMG submission 87287) | Deep subsurface microbial communities from Indian Ocean to uncover new lineages of life (NeLLi) - Sumatra_00607 metaG | ecosystem: Environmental > Aquatic > Marine > Oceanic > Sediment | place... | reverse complement strand
GTGCTTATCACATTAAACGCTCGAGACCTCTACCACTTCTCAAGGCTGCGGTCGGATTCTCATGCACAGGCCGAGATTCAGGGGATCTCTAACCAGATGGTCCATCTGGGTAATATGGTTATGCCTCTGGCCCTTCTGCTTGCCGGTGGCAAGGACGCGTATCCTGAAATGTATGCCAGGATTTTTGGGCATCCCCCCAAGGTCATCGAGGCCGAACTGCCCGGCGAACAGAGCATCGATAGTTAACCTATCGCTTCCTTGACAAAACAACAATTTCCCTTTACTATAATAGCGACTAAATTAAACTGGAGGAGTATTATGATGAAAAGATGGGGAAACATCGGAGTAATAACAATCACAGTGATGACTCTTTTCTGCGCCAGCAAACAAGAAGCAACTGATGAATCGGCTGTCCAGACAAAAGATACAACCGTAACTGAGCAAGAACCGCTCGTTGACGAGCACGGATTCACCAACCTTCTGGCAAAAGCGCCTTTACCCGATACAATAAGCTTAGAAGGAGGTGGATGCATATTGTATCCACTTGGTTGGTCTGATAACTCCAGGTACTTCGCTTTTGGAGAAAGAGGTGACCGCACCCGCACTGCTCTCGAGGATTTCTTTGCGGAATTCTGGTTAATTGAAGTCGAGAAGGATAACTTTGTTAAAGGTATTTCAGCCTCGATTGAAAAAAGAGGGGAAGGCGAGGTTCTTATGGATTCAGAGGTAGAGTCGGTTAAAGAGAATTTCCTAAAGAAGGCGAAACCATATGGAATTCCTGGGAACAAATTGGGTGAAAAGCTTGAAATGGTTGTTCATGAACGCACCGACACTCACGAGCGTATTGAATTGAAATCCAAAGACGGAAAAACATACGAACTCATTATGAATAAAGACTTCAGGGAGATGGAAGAATGCCATATCAATGGACGTTTTGAGTTGAAGATTACTGACAAAACTACTGGTAAAAGCGTGTGGCTACAAAAAGCAGGTAAGTATTTCCAATATCGAAATGGTTACTTCATACACTCTGCCCATATTGACCCAACCAATACATACATCGCTGTATTCACAGTAAAAACCCGATGGGGATTTGAAGGTTCGCCAGAACCGCGTTTCATGGTGAACACCGGACGTCTGCCTTGAGCGCTGCACTCCTGGTTTCGATCTTTTCAGGCTTTTTCGTATCCAATCCTTACGCTAACGTACGTGCCGAGCCCACCGTATCCAGCGAGCGTGTTACCCAGGTTCTCTTCGGAGATTCGCTTGAGGTAATAGAGCAGAGAAACAACTTTTACAAAGTGCGCATACTTGCACAAAAGAACTACGAAGGTTGGATCCATAAGGATTTGGTAACCGAAGCAACCCTCGCAGGTAAAGGCCTTGCCGACACTGCCATCTTCCAGCAAAACTCGTCGATTGCTTTGATGGACGGAGAAACGATAGAGGTCTATGCCGGCACCATGCTCCCTGCAGAAATTCAGCAATCAAAGCTTCTACTGTTCACTCCCTTAGGAGCCGCTATGGGGGATTCTGGGGATGTGAAGTTACTTAGCGATCTTCGTGCAAGATCTATATCCCAGATACGTTCCGGTCTAGTAGAAACAGCAAAACAATTCTTAGAAAGGCCATATTTATGGGGGGGAACCGCTCATCAGGGTTTGGACTGTTCAGGGCTAACCTATCTCGTGTATCGAATCAACGGCATCTTTATGGAACGCGACGCCGGGCCTCAGTATAGAACCTCAACTCGGGTGGCAAAACCAAATCTGGCACCGGGTGATTTGGTCTTTTTTGAGACATATAAAAAAGGAGCATCGCACGTAGGTATCTTTCTAGGTGGATCAAAGTTCATCCAAGCTTCAAGTTCCAAAGGTGTGTGTATCTCTGATCTAAGTGAAGAGTATTTCAAAGCAAGGCTATACGGCTACGGGAGTATCTTGTTAAACTAATGGGCTAACTTACAGGCTGCCGTTAGATCAGTCGATAAACAGAATATCGATCGAGGAGTCGCCCTTAGCGATGGCCTCGTCAATCTCCTCGTGCATCATAAGGGGATAGGTGGCCTCGTTAATCAGGGCACGGGAGGTCCGGGTCTCGCGTTCGTTGCCGTCCGGCATGGTGTACTGAAAGTCCCAGGCTAAAAGGAGAGCCCTTGTTCCGATACCGTTGAGTTTGCGCACCAGAGGCACGTAGTCACCGTCACAGCCCAATAGAGCCACCACGTCAAGCTTCTTGTGCACCGCAAGATCGAACGCCTCAAGCGAGAGCCAGACGTCTATGCCCTTCTCCTGAGGCCTGAAGGAGCGTTCATCTACCGGAAGGTAGTGCTGAACAATCCCTGCACGGATAAGAACGTCGTCAAACATCCTCTCCGCCTTGAGCTTGCCCGCCTGATCCGCGGCCTCGGCGCTGAAGCGCCCGCGGAAGTAGTGGGCCTCTACAATATGCACACGGGCTGCATCAACACCCTCCTTCTCGGCAACCCTTTGGCGGATGAACTCATGAATCCCGTGTATCGATATTCGCGATTGCCTTTGGTGATAAAATTTGTAGTAGTTACTTACCTCGTTGAGATAGCCGCCGTCGTAAAACACCGCCACTCTTACCATCTCCTTCTTTCCACTATGTTCAAGCATCATCTCTCCTTAAGCTAAACATCTTGTTGTATCCTTTCAACTAACGCTAAATGCCGGTCCGGTTCTACTCGCCGCCGAAACGACACTCTACCATTAATTATTATCGAAATTCAGCACACGTCAACCCCTGTCCACCCCCCCCAAAAGAAAGCAGCCCCACAGCATTTGAGGACCGCCTATCGGATGGAGGTTTTACTGTCTTACTTCTTCTTTTCGGCCTCGGGCGCTATCTTTTTGTCCTTGAACAGCTCGGCTATGCCTGCAATAGAGGCCATAACGCTCGAGACCTCGTAAGGAAGGAATACCTTATTCGCCTTACCCTGCGCTATGACCTGCAGGGCTTCAATATACTTGATAGCTATGAGGTCGTTGGTGGGATCGCCTTCATGAATGGCCGAAAAGACGTTCTTGACCGCCTGTGCCTCGCCCTCGGCGATGGCGATCTTCTTGAACCGTTCCGCCTTAGCAACCCGTTCGATGGCCTCTGCCTCACCCTCGGCGCGAAGGATGGCGCTCTGCTTCTCACCCTCGGCCTTCAGGATACGGGCTTGCCTATCACCCTCGGCCTTGTTAATGGTCGCTTCCTTGATACCCTTCGCCTCCAGAACCATGGCGCGGCGCTCACGCTCTGCGCGCATCTGCTTGTGCATGGCGTCGGTAACGTCGCGCGGCGGCTCGATACGCTGCAGCTCAACACGGGTCACCTTGATTCCCCACTTATCGGTAGCGTCGTCAAGAACCTCGCGCAGCTTGGTGTTTATGGACTCGCGGGATGTAAGAGACTTGTCGAGCGTAAAATCACCAATCACATTTCTCAGGTTGGTCTGAGCAAGCTTGACTGCCGCCAAACGGAAGTCTTTAACGTTATAGACAACCTTTACAGGATCGGTTACCTCGTAGTAGATAACCGCATCCACGGTAACAACCACGTTGTCCGCGGTGATTACCTCCTGGGGCGGAACGTCAACCACCTGCTCGCGCATATCCACCCGGGTAAGCCTTTCGATGAACGGAACAAGCATCGTCAGACCGGAATCGGCCGTCCGTTGATAACGGCCCAGACGTTCGACAAGCGCCTTCTGCCAGGGACGGATGATGCGCAAAGAGGCCAGGATTACGATAAACAGGAAGACCCCTACGATTATAAGCAAGACTACAGCCCATACACCCATTTTAATCCTCCTTTGGTTTTACTACCAGATGAACGCCTTCAAGGCGGATTACCTCAACCACGGTGCCCGCCTCGATTGGCGCATCGTTTTCACTATCCGCGCGCCACTCCTCCTTGGCTACCCGAACAAGCCCCCTAGCTGTCAAGGGGTCAATACGCTCTACCACTACGCCGGTCTTACCTATCATGCGGTCCGCGGCCACACCCTGCTGGGAAGCGCGCCGCGTTACCCCCTTGAAGAACACCCGTGAGAGGGCGAAAAGGACGCTTGCGACCACAAGGGCGGCAAGGATCTGCAGCCAGAACGGAAGCTTGAGGAAAGCAAGCACCGCACCAACGGCCGCTCCTATACCGAACCACATCAGGGCAAAGCCCTCGGTGAAGATCTCACCCACAAGGAACAAGACCGCCAGCCCCACCCAAATAAAAGGAACTATCTTATACGCAAGCTCCATCAGCAAACCTCCGAGGTGTTTTCGGGAAGTTCCATACTATCCAGATTACAACGTTCCCTGCGAGTTTATTCAACATCTGGGAAGGATAAGCACATGGGGGATGTTGTCAAGCAAACTAATATGCTCCTTTTCGCTTACGGCGAAAAGATCGCAGGAAAAAAAGGAGCGAAGCCTTTCGCTTCGCTCCAATATTGTGATGGATCTCCACTACCTCACAATCACCACGCGTTCGGTGCAGGAAGAGCCACAAGCAGAAAGCCGAACGAAGTAGACGCCTGCAGGGGCAGCCGATGCGTTCCAGGTGATCTCGCCTGCTCCTGCAAGGGTATATCCTTGCTTTAAGGTTTCGATCCTGCGTCCCGTGGCGTCGAAGACTGCAATATTGATGTCTGAGGCATGGGGCAGGGAGTAGCGAAGACCAATCAAGCCATCCGAGATGTTTGAGGTGGTAAGGTTCAGTTTAAGAGGATCGGTAGGGCTTGTGGTTTTTTGCTCTTCTATCCCGATCCAGGGGAAGCCTTGATTGAACGCCGCCTTGACCGCATCCGCATTTGCCTGGAGCTCACTTAGGGTTTCACCAAACACCACGGCCAGGGTGTAATCGTACTCGTCGTCAGGATTCATATCCGGATAGGGACCGGATTTAAGGAGTATTCTTACGTCTTCCGGATCATCCCAGGATTCGAAATCGGTGGCCTTCAGGTGCTCATACTTCAAGCTGTCCTGCTTCCAGTTGGTAAATATATCTGCCACGGAATCGTTAGGCCATGCCTCGAAGCCAGTGGCTCCCACATCTCCAGGGGTTTCGATCAGGACAACACCCACGTAACCTGCCGGGGAATCCCATCCAGATTCGGAGCCATCGGCATCATAAGCATATCCGAGGTCCCTCGAGGCATCGAAGTCAGCAACGTCGTCCATGTCAGTGCCAATATCCGGGTCTACGAAGTATCCGAAGTAGGGCGCCTGGAGCATGTGCTCGTTCATGTTACGTATCTTGTAGTTAAGAACGATCACGTTGGTCAACGCGCTCCTCCTCCAGGCGTAGCTTCTCTGCTCCACACGGATGCCCAGTCCCTGGTTATCGTAGGCGTCAATTTCTGGATCAGACGGAACCCAGATCGTGGTTGCGTCATCAAGCGGTATCCAATCGCCGCCTACCGCATAGGTATCCTCGTGGGAAACGAGGTCTCCTTTCGAGGGATCAAGCTGACTTTCAGGTGGACGATTCTTGTTAAGCGCAGTATCCGCAAACGGCCAGAGGACCTGATACGGCTTCGGGGTTTCTCCTGGGCGGGCAAAGAGGCGATCTCCTTCGCCCTCGAAACCGTATCCCTCAGGGATAAGCATATTGCTGAAGTAAAGCCCGACAGTGTCCCTATCGACCACCTCCATCTCGGGAACGCTCATCCCGCCCATATCGCTGTGGAAAGCTGCCTTCGAGACATTCGGCGTACCCTGATCTAAAGCACCGAACCAGAAGCCCATAGCGTAAAGGTAGAACTGCCTGGATCCGGCCGGGTATTCGCCGTTATTACCCCGAACATCAGGATATTGATTTATTGAGTTGTAGGCGGGCAAACCCTCATACAGATGCTCATCCAGAATGTGCCGTGAAAAAACGCCACCCTGCATGGCATTGCAAACCAGGAAGTCGGAGACGTTGCCGATCCCGGTCCACCAAAGATACCAGAAAGCGGCAGGTTCATCGGTAACCTCGCTCAAAAGAGGATAACCCGATGATACCTGAGGTGTCAGCTCAGCGTACCGCGGAGCGGCTGCAAGCACCACACCCGTCAATATAAGGAGAAGACTTAGTTTACGCATCATGTGCCTCCTTTTTGGCGCCGTCCGCCTCCAAGATGGCGGACGACCACAAAGGGTTAACGTATAAAACTACTCCCAAAACAGCATTTGTCAAGCCCCATGAACTTGACACCCACAGTTTAACCTGTATAGTCATGAAAAAGAATAACTACCCGGAGGTCTCAGTGCTCAAGACTCGCCCCTCGCTCGAACGCATCCAGCCCTATAAGCCGGGCAAGCCGATCGAGCAACTGGTACGGGAGTACGGGATCACAGGGGAGATCATAAAGCTCGCTTCGAATGAGAACCCTCTTGGCCCCTCCCCAAACGCGCTGGCCGCCCTTTCACATGCATTGACTGAAGTTCATTTATACCCTGATAACTCCTGTTATGCACTCATTAACCGCCTCTCCGAAATCCACGAGACCCCGCCGGATTATATCACCGTGGGCAACGGTTCGGTGGAGATCATCCTCCAGGCGGCACTTGCCTGCCTTGAACCGAATGACGAGACCATCATGAGTGAGGTAAGCTTCATCATGTACCCTATCGCCACTCACATCGCAGGGGCGGTGCCGGTTAAGATACCCGTAAAGGATTACAAGCACGACCTGGAGGCGATACTTGCAGCTATTACGGATAAAACGAAGATCATCTTCATAGATAACCCTAACAACCCGCTTGGCTCGGTTATCTCGCGCAGCCAGATGGATGCCTTCATCGAGCGCATGCCTGATCATGTGCTCGTGGTTCTTGATGAAGCTTATTATGAGTACATCGGCAGCATGGACTACCCCCGGTCTCTTCACTACGTCCACGCGGGCCGCAACGTTCTGGTGCTGCGCACCTTCTCGAAGATATACGGGCTTGCCGGGCTCCGAGTCGGCTACGGGCTCGCAAATCCTGAGATCATCCATGCGCTGTCAAAGGTTCGCTTGCCCTTCTCGGTCAACCGTCCGGCTCAGATAGCGGCTCTGGCGGCGTTGGATGATGAGAAACACATAGACGAAAGCCGGGCGCTCAACGAAAAAGGCAAGATGTATCTGGCCAAGGAGTTTGAACGGCTTGGGCTCGAGTATATCCCCCCTTACGGGAACTTTGTCTTCGTGCGCTTTCCATGCGAGACCGGCCCCATCTACAAGGCGCTTGAGCGTCGTGGGATCATCGTGAGACCAGTCGGAGATAAGAATGCATTGCGCATCACCATCGGCACACCCCAGCAGAACAAGCGTTTGATCGCATCCTTGGAGAAGATTCTAAAAGGCAAAGACCCGTAACACACCCGTAACACGCCGTAACACACCCGCAACACACCATAACACACCATGCGGATACTCAGTAGTCTATGTGAAAATCCAAGATAGAAATTTACAGAAGGGCAGTTTACTTTTCGAGACCTCCCCGAGTCTTTCGCCGGAAGGAGAAAAGAAGCCTTAAAAAAAGCCCCACCTTTTGGCAGGGCTTTCAGACCATGGGAGGAGTGCAAAAAAACCCCCAAAATGACCACCTTTTGACCACCTTTTGACCAGCTTTTTGGTGACGAGTGTCACTCAAACCTGACGAGTTGGCGCCGCGCTTGTTTTTGTTCTCTACGGTTAGTTTCAGATAACCTCACCGCACATCTCACCTCCACCAACACCAGTTGAGTGCTCCAACCACTCAAGGGCCACATGCTTCTGAGAGAAGAACTGTGCATCCGCATACCTCCCCAGGTACTCCATAAGTATGATACCCACCATCTTTGCCTCAGGTCGGCTACATACAAGAGCCACCCTCTCTACCCCCGCCCGGCGAAGCTGCCCGACGAGTTGGGAGCATAGCTCCTCGTCCGGAAAGGACTCGATCTCCGAGAGATCGATGACCACTTTGCGTGAGGCATGGTCCTTCAGAAAGTCTTGGCAACGATCGCACAACTCGTTGACATTTGAAGCGTTACAATACCCTACGAAACGAACCCAAAGGATCTGCTTTGCCTCATCGAGCCACACACGGTGCTTCATATTCGAACCCCATGAAAGGGCCGCCCGGCGAACTCGCCAAATACAGCCGGCGTCCGATAAATCATAAACACCGGGCGGCAGCAAATCACACTAGAAGAAAAACGACCTCTTGCACATGTCCTCTCCGGAATCATGCATGTATTTTGCGTTAAACTAGCCAAAGGTCAATCGGACAGATGACCTACCCTCGCAACTAAGCAAAAAACCTTAGTGAACATTGGTGGTCAACTATGCCATGTGGGGGATGAAAGGCACCTCGATGGTTTAGTTGAACTTATCCGCTTGCAACCCGTCAAATCGAGCAGGCGGGGTGAATAATCGTCCAGGCCTAGACGATCCCCTTGGTAACAGCATACCGGGTCAGTTCAGCCGTAGAGTGAACACCCAGCTTCTCCATGATGTGAGCCCGGTGTGTCTGAACCGTCTTAAAGCTGATCTTAAGAATCTCCGAGATCTGTCGGCTGGTATATCCGTCTGCTATAAGCTTGAGAATCTGGCGCTCCCTTGCCGTAAGCTTGGCAGGGCCATAACGAGAGGAACGAGGAGGTCCCTCCTGGAGCTGGCGACGCAGCTTCTCCGATACAGAGGGTGAAAGGAAGGTAGATCCACGGTAAACGCTGCGCAGAGCAGCTACAAGGTCGGATACTACCACATCCTTGAGTATATATCCCGATACCCCCACCTTGAAGGAATCCATAATATACTCCTCATCATCATACATGGAGAGGATAAGTATGCGGGTTTCGGGAAGCTTCTCGCGGATCTTGCGGGCCACCTCCACACCGGAAAGCAGGGGCAATGCCATATCAAGAATCACCACGTCCGGCGCATACTCTATGCAAGCCTGGACGCCCTTCAGTCCATCCTCAGCCTCCCCTACCACCTCTATGTCTTTCTCCTGCTCAAGAAGGGCACGGATACCCTTGCGAACCACGGTATGATCGTCAATCAAGAGTACTCTAATCTTTTCCGCCATTACTCCTCCACAGAGAGTTTATCTGAATTACGAGGTATTTCAACCTCTATCAGCACTTGAGTCCCCTTTCCCACAGACGAATTCAACTCTATCCTGCCTCCGATCAGAGCCACGCGCTCATGTATCGAACGCAACCCCAATCCGCTGGAGGCAGAGGCAACCTTTTCTACATCGAAGCCCTTACCATCGTCCTCAACCATCACCCGAAGCTTGGGTTCAGCATACTCAAACCTGACTGTAATCTCATCAGGCTCTGCGTGCTTTAATGCGTTTGTAACCGCCTCCTGTATGACGCGGTAAAGCATGATCTCGGTATCAGGATCGGCTCGTGGGAAACCCTCATCCCCCTGAATCACAAAACTAACACCACTGCCTTCGGCTGCAGATCGGGCAAGGGCACGCACCGCAGCGGCAAGCCCAAGGTTCTCAAGCGCGGGTGGCAGCAGTTCGTAGGAGAGGTCTCTTATGAAGTTCTGTGTCTCCTTGACCAGTCCCTTGGCCTCATCCAAGCGTTCTTTCGCTCTACTCTCACGCGTCAACTCGGGAGCGGAAAGGACAAGAGAAACCCCTGTCAACTGCTGGGCAATCTCGTCATGCAGCACCCTTGCGATGCGGCGACGCTCATCCTCCTCAGCCTTAACCAGACGCAGATTGAGTTCTGAGATGCGCCGCTCCCGCTCCTGAAGATTCTCGTAAGACAAGGCAAGTTCCCTAGCCTTGCTTTCAGTAGCAAGTGCGGATGAAAGGATCTTGGAGGCGGTCCAGAGCAAACGTATATCCTCAACGTTCCACTCGCGTCTGCGCTTTACTTCGTCAAAACCGATGGCACCCCAGAAACGACCCTCTACAAAGATAGGCAAAACAAGAATGGCAAGTATTCCCTCGGCCTCGAACACCTCCCGCTCGCTGGCTGGCAGATCATCGGTAAGCCCATGGATTGCCTCTCCCGTGGAAAGGATTTTAAGCCATCGCTCGAATCCCTGATCATAGTAAACCTTGTCCATGCGGTCGTTATCGAGCTCGGAAGCCTCCTCAGAAACCCAACGATGGATGTGTTTCATAAATGGGCGGGTGTTCTCCTCCTCGTGGAAGAAAAGATATACCCGGCTGACCTCTGTGACCCTGGCCAGTCGTTCAAGGAACTCGCCAAGCGAGGAATCCGAAACCCCCTCACTTAAGAACAACGAGGATATCTCAAAAAGAACCTTCTCATACTCCATGCGCAACCGCAGAGCCCGCTCGGCCTGCTTACGTTCGGTAATGTCGCGAGCCACACCCTGCACGGCAAGGATACGCCCCTCATCGTCACGTATAAAGTTCCAACTCACCGCGAACCAATGACTACTCCCCTGGCTGTCATAAACTTTGCAGTCAATGTCGTGAATCGGTTTACCTTCACGCAGGGCCTTTGCAAACAGCGATTGAAGCATCATAAAGTCATCCGGCGCAATCGCCTTGAGAAACGCTTTCGGCTCTCTCAGGATATCCTCAGGTTTGTACCCCATTCTTTCGATTGCAGGAGAGCCATAAAGAGGCTTACCAGAGGGGGAAAGGAGGAATATGATATCAGAGGATGTTTCCACCAGGGTCCGGTAGCGCTGCTCCGATTGGGCACGCGCCTCCTCTGCAACGCGCCGCTCCTGCTCCTCGAAGTAGCGGTCAATAACGGTACCTATCAAACGCGCAGCCGTGCGGAAAGCCTCGGTCTCACTATTACTCCATTGCCGCGCTACTCGGTACTCCTCGGCAACAATGAAGCCGTAGAAACCGTTGCGAAGACGCAAAGGGGCAAGGATCACCGAAAGCGCACCTTGGTCTCGGAATACCCTGGAGTCGGCTTCCGGAAGTGAAGAAACCAAAGCAGCTATAGCCTCATCATCCTTAAGATGCTTGTGGATGTATCCAATCTTGGAATAGGAGTAATCAGTTCCCAGGAGAGTCTCGGCTCCCTGACCCAGCCACTCATGCGTCACATGCGCCCCAGGTCCCTCCTTTGGTGCTGAAGGATGCACTTCTTCTCTCTGTTTAGAGACCTCACGGTCGGTAGCAAGATACACCCTGCTTGCGTCTAAAGCATTGCCGAGAATCTCAAGACAGGCTTGGATAAATGTATCCAGGTTTTCAATCCCAATCGCTCGGTTCATTATCTGAGCGAAGGCGGTCTGGTAGATAAGGCGGAGCCGCAACTCGTCCTCTACCTTCTTAAGGTCGGTAATATCAGTTAATACACCCAAAGTGGCGTAGAGTTGTCCTTCAGCATCATAGATAGGCGCAGCATTCACAAGCACCTTTCTTGGAGTCCCGTTTTTGTGGATAAGGGTTGTTTCATAACGGGAGGTCTCCCCCTTCATACGTCGCCGGCTCTCAGAACGAATGAATTCAACCTCCTCAGATGGAACAAGGTCAAGCAAACTCCTTCCTATGAGCTCTTCCTGATCATAACCCACGAGATTTGCTATCTTCGGGTTAACAAAGAGGAACCTCTCTTCTGCATCTACAAGGCCTATACCCTCCTCGGCTGAATTGACAAGGGTTCTGTAAAGTTCCTCGCTTTCCCGCAGCGCTTCTTCCGCCCGCTTGCGCTCGGTGATGTCCAGCACGCCAGCAACCGCCCCCATGTAGCCTCCATCATCGTCGGTGATCGGTGACGTCTCCAGAAGCGCGTATATCCGTGTTCCGTCTTTTTTAAGAAACTCAAACTCGTGCTGTTCCTTGATACCTTGTCTGCGACGTTCCAGATAGCGCTTGCAGATCTGGACACCACGTTCATCCATGAAGGAGAATAGATGCTTTCCCTGCATCTCGTCCGGAGTGTAGCCCAGCATCTGGGCCATGCGAGGGTTGACAAAGGTGGTGAAGCTGTCTTTATCGATGACCCAGATACCCTCGTGTAAACTATCAACAAGTTGATGGTACTTCTTTTCGCTTTCCCGCAGCGCCTCGGTGGCCCGCTTGCGTTCGGTGAACACTCCTATTTCTCCAGCAAGAGCATTTATCAACACCATCTCTTCTTTAAGGAAAGGTCCCTCATGGGCTGCCGGTCTCTCTTGCAGGTAACATACATCTACAGACCCCACCTTTTCCCCGGAGACCCTGATGTCGGCAGATTGTTTCCAAGCCGTTTCGTTGAAGTTGTCTGTTTTAAACTGTCGCCCCTCGAAAGTGATTCTAGCACATGCTATGTCCGGATATTGCCAGGAGGGCGGAATTAAACGAACAACCCTCTGGAAGATCTCCTCTAGTGATCTGGTCGGTTCCGACATAAGTTTTAAAACCCCATAGAGGCAGTTCAGCTCTTTGACTCGTTCCCCGAGATCGTACGTCCGTGTCTGCAGTTCCTCCTCTGCCCGTTTGCGTTCGGTGATGTCCATGGCTATCTCCAGCCGGACCATGCGGCCATCAACCCATCTGATCGCGCGATCCCGTATCTCACACCAGAATCCATTAATGGTATTCTGAAACTCCCACGCATAAACACCGGTCGGTTCGCCCTCGGCGCCCAGCAGCTTGTCATTCGTACAGAAATCACAAGGTCCGCTCTGACCCTGTTGCAGAACCTGCCAACAGGTTTTGCCTTCGATATTGCCGAAATAATTACGCATCTTCTGGTTCGCAAAGAGAATCTCGTAGGTTTCCATGTCCGCGACATAAACTCCCGAATCCAGACTGTCCAACACGGTAAGGAATCTCTCATGGGACTCCCGCAGCGCCTCCTCTGCCCTCTTAATATCGGTAATGTCCGCCGATATCCCGACTACTCGCCATACCCTTCCAGTCTCATCATGGATAGGAAACGCTCTATCATGTATCCAGCGGATCTCTCCATCCTTAGGGACAACCCGATAGATTTCGTCGTAGAGTCCAATCTCCGCATTCTGCTTAAAGGAGTTATAAACCCTGTCTCGATCATCCGGATGGATGTTGTATATCCAGCTTCTGGGATTATCAAGAAGGCTTTGAGGTGAACACCCCCATATCTCCTCGTATGCCGGGCTGACGTACAGCACCTTGTTATTTATCCAATCCGTCAACCAGAACACCTCCTTAATATTTTCCGCTAACTGTCTGAAACGCTCTTCCGACTCCCGCAGCGCCTCCTGGACCCGCATGCGCTCGGCGCCACTAAAATCAGCGGTTTTACTCTCCACAAGCACCACCCTGCCCACCTTTCCTTGAGCCTCACGTAGGGGACAGAAGGTAGTCAGCACCTCAAGCCTACGACCGTCAGCGCAACGACGCCTCAGCTTTATACCCCTCAACTCCTCCCCTGAAAATACCTGACGAATCAAGTCCTCATCGTTACTGTCCGGGGTAGCGATGAGTTCAACTATCTTACATCCTACGGCATCCTGTCTTTTGTAGCCGTAGAGGCGTTCAGCGGCCTCGTTCCAATCGAGTACCACCCCTTCCGCGTCGCATGAAAACGAGGCCAGGGGCAAGCGTTCAAAGATAGTCTTAAACAACTCTTCTGGTCCTAACTTATTCACGTCAGCTCTCTCCTTAACGTTAACATAATAAGTATCCTGGGCCTTGAGTCAAGTCCGCGCGGGCGAGTAAGAAGGAGAAGGGGCTAATGTGGAACAGACACTCCTGTCTGTTCCTAAATCCCGGCGCAGACAAGAGTGTCTGCGCTACATGCAACCACCCCACCTTACGCGAAGCGGCGTCCACGTCAATCCTCCGCCAGACGGTGGCACTTCGCCGGACTGTACTTCTTCACGGAATCTCCTGGTCGGGGTCCCCGCAAAGTTAGTCTCTAACTTTGTTGGGTGAGGACCGCTTGACTTCGGGGGGGTAATAAGGTAAAATTCAGATAAGATGCATGATTTCCGAAAACCCGGTATAGTAGCGAAGCGCTGCTTTATAGCAGCGGGTGCCCACCTTATAGGTCAAGTCGAGTTGGACGAACTCTCCAGCGTATGGTACAACGCCGTCCTGCGAGGGGATATCAATTACATCAAGATCGGACGTGAAACAAACATCCAGGATAACTGCGTGCTGCACGTTACCCATGAACTGCCGGTGATAGTAGGAGATCGCGTCACCATAGGTCACGGTGCTATCGTTCATGGCTGCGTGATAGCCGACGACTGCCTTGTGGGCATGGGAGCTATTGTATTGGACGGTGCAACGATCGGAAAGGGTTCGGTTATTGCGGCCGGTGCCGTGGTCCGCGAGCGGATGGAAGTTCCACCGCACAGTCTGGTAGTTGGGGTCCCCGGGGTCATCAAACGCACGCTTGATCCGTCTACTATAGAGATGATTCGCGAGGCAGGACGTTCCTACGTAGAGCTTACCAAAGAACGCCTGGCTAACACTCTAAGATGAGTTACGTAAGAAAGGCCTTAGGGCTGTTGTTGGCCGCCGGGGTTCTTCTCTCGGCCACAGGATGCGTGTGGCTTTTTGTAAACAGAGACAAATACGAGGCCGAGGCCCTGGCAGTGTTCCAGACAGGGGAGGCGTTCTACAAGAAAGCGGACTACGAGAAGGCGATATCTTCGTTCACCGCGGTCATAAAGGGTTATCCCCGCTCCGAGCTTGTAGATGACGCATACTACCTTGCCTCGCTCGCCTTTGCCAAGAAAAAGGACTGGGAGCACACTGTGGGCGCGGCCCAGCAGCTTGAGGCACAGTTTCCCTCCTCCCCCTTAGTCCACAAAGCTCAGATCGTGCTGGCACAAGGCTATGAGCACCTTGGGCTTTATGTCCCTGCACTTGTAGCATACTTCGAGACCTACCTTTATTCTGAGAGCCCTGGTGAGCGAAAGAAGGCAGAATTACAGGCCAAGAACCTGTTGGGGCGTGAGCAGGACTTCAACGTGCTTACCGACCTCTATGCTAACTATAAAGACACGGACGTAGCGGAGTGGTTCCTTTTCCGATTGGGAATGCGCGCCTATGACGTAGAGAACTTTGCGGCTGCCGAGCGCTACTTTGCCGAGCTTCGAGCGCGCTTCCCACGAAGCCCTTATATTGACAGGATAGGAGGACGAGAGATTTCAGCGGCAGCGCTCAAGGGCGAACTTGTCTGCGGGGTGCTCTTGCCGCTCTCAGGAGACTTCTCGGCATACGCTCAGTCGGTAAGAGAGGGAATTGAACTTGCACACAGCCTTAAGGGAGGCAGCACGATTCATCTGGAGATATACGATACTCGCTCCGATCCAACCCAGGCCGCCAGGGGGGCAGAGGCCCTAATCCGCAAGCAAGCAAAGATCATCATAGGGCCACTGACCTCGGTAGAAGTAAACGCTGTTGCAAAGATCGCAGCCAAAGCCGGTGTTGTTATGATCTCGCCTACCTCAACCGACCCAGGTCTGCTTTCGCTTTACGAGTGCCTTTTCCAGCTGAACTCCTACGCCGAGTCCGAGACCCGGGAGATAGCCCGATACGCGGCGCGGCGCGGCACAAAGAAATTCGGAATCCTTCACCCCAATACTGAGCAGGCTAAGACGCTTGCCGATGCGTTCGCAACCACGGTGCGATCCGAGGGTGGCGAGGTTATCTACTCTCTCCCCCTGAGCGACACCGTGGTAGAAATGAGGCAGACTTTTCTCAATGTCCGTCACCAGGGCGCCCAGGCTCTTTTTTTGCCCTTTGACCGTCAACAGCTGCTTTCGGTAGTTCCACAGGTGGTATACTATAGAATGAAGGTACGCATCCTGGGGCTGGATGACTTTGCGGATATGGAGATTCTTCGCCGCGGCGGGGCACCCTTTGAGGGGGCGTGGTTTGCCGCATCTGGAAGGCATCTTGCAAATCCTATACCGTTCGAGACGTTCTTTGCTCACTACACCAGACGCTACAACAAAGAACCTGACTGGGCCGCAACCCTTGGATACGATGCCTACAACTTCCTATACGAGGCCCTCAGTCAGGGTAAGGATCTCTCCCTGTGCCAGGCGCTCCGAGGACTTGAGAACCGCCGGGGGGTACTGGGACGCCTCCTGTTCCTTACCAATCCCAGCGAGCCCTCGGTGCGTATCTACACAATTCACGCCAACGAAGTGAAGGAGATTAAATGAAAAAAAGGAGAAGGAAGGAGATAGTGGGCGCGCCCCAGACGCCCCGCTTTCAGCTTATTAACTGGGTGCTGCTGGCCGCAGCGATTATCCTGATAGCCTTAGGGTTCTACAGTCTCTCGCGCGGCTCCATCACCCTTGCCCCAATCCTTCTCGTTGCAGGCTACTGTGTAGTGGTACCGCTGGCTCTGCTCCTGCGAGTAAAACCCAAAGAAAAAGATCATGCCTGAGCGCTGTGTAGCCGACGCGGTCGAAATAAACCGGATGATCATCCGCATCGCTACTCAGATAATCGAACGCAACAAAGGGGTCGAGAATCTTGCGCTTGTTGGTATCGTTCGGCGAGGAGACGCGCTGGCTCGACGCCTGGCCGCCGAACTTAAGCACCTGGAGGGACTCGATGTCCCCGTGGGAGCAATAGATATAACCCTTTACCGGGACGATCTTCAGCTTGCAGCTGAGATGCCCATAGTCCAGGCGACATCAATACCTTTCGATGTGACGGGCAAGATTATCGTGCTCGTAGACGACGTGCTCTACACCGGGCGCACGGTGCGAGCGGCACTTACAGAGATACTCGACTTCGGCAGACCGAAGATGATTCAGCTGGCGGTGCTGGTAGATAGGATCCACCGAGAACTGCCTATAGGTGCGGATTTTATTGGAAGAAAAATCCCGGCTGCACGAGAGGAAATAGTGGACGTTTACCTAAAGGAAACCGACGGGCGCGAAGGGATATTCATCATGAAAAAAGAACCAGAGGAGGGATAGAAGTGACCTGGACTCACAAGAACCTGTTGGGTCTTGAGGGATTATCCAGGGAAGAGATAACCTTCATACTCGACACCGCAGAGCGATTCCACGAGGTACTGGACAGACCCATTCCTCTTGTGCCGGCCCTGCGCGGGAAGACCATCCTGAATATGTTCTACGAGGCCTCAACCCGAACCGCCACCTCGTTCGCCATGGCAGCAAAGAGGCTCTCCGCCGACGTGGTCGGGTTCAGTAAGGCCTCATCGAGCGTGAGTAAGGGCGAGACCCTTCTGGATACGGTTCGCACCATCGAGTCCATGCGGGTAGACGGGGTGGTAATACGTCACTCCTGTCCCGGTGCTGCCCGCTTCATCGCCCAAAGGATCGAGGCCTTCGTGATAAACGCAGGTGACGGTGCGCACGAGCATCCCACCCAGGGGCTTCTGGATCTCTTCGCTGTCCGCAAAAGGTTGGGGAGTTTCGAGGGCAGACATCTGGTAATCGTAGGCGATATTACTCACAGCCGGGTGGCACACTCAGCCATCTACGGCTTCTCCACACTGGGTGCCAATATCACGGTGTGTGGGCCAGCGACCCTTATACCGCCTCATTTTAAGAAGGCCTTCCCTTACGTAGAGACCGAGACCGATTTCGACAAGGCTCTTGTGGATGCGGACATGCTAATGATGCTCCGTTTACAGCTTGAGCGCCAAGGCAAAGGGCTGTTTCCTTCGATAAGGGAGTACCGCAAGCTCTACTGCCTGACCGCAGAGCGCATGAAGAAGGCGAAACCCGATGTGGTGGCTATGCATCCGGGACCGATGAACAGAGGGATAGAGATAGAACCGGCTGTAGCCGACGGTTCGAACTCGGTGGTGTTGGCTCAGGTGCGCGCCGGTGTGGCGGTACGCATGGCTGTCCTTTACATACTTGCAGGAGGTGAGCTTGAGCACTAGATTTCTCATACGCGGCGGATACGTCTTCTTCCCTGAAGAGGAGGCCCTGCGAAGGGCGGATGTTGAGATCGCGGAGGGCCGCATCAAAAGGATTGCAGAGACGCTCCCTGCCGAGGCCGACATCCGGATAATCGAGGCGCAGGATAAACTCCTATCCCCCGGTTTAGTAGACCTGCACGCTCATCTGCGCGAGCCGGGACGTGAGGATACCGAGACCTTAGAGTCCGGAGCCTGGGCCGCGCTTGCCGGAGGATTCACCACAATATGCGCGATGCCGAACACCCAGCCTCCCATGGATACAAGGGAGCAGGCGGCTTTTATCAGCAAGCGCTCGGATGAGCTTGGTCTTGCGCGCATACTCCCAATTGGCGCCGCAACCAAGGGCCGTGCCGGTGAGGAGATTGCCGAATACGCGCTCCTTAAGGAAGCGGGTGTCGTGGCGGTAACAGACGACGGCGACTGGATTTATTCATCCGAAGTAATGCGCTGCGCGCTTGAGTATGCAGGGATGCTTGGCCTCGTGGTTATTACCCACGCGGAGGAACCGAGCCTGTGCGAAGAGGGGATAATGAACGAAAGCGCGGTCTCGGCAAAGCTTGGACTTAAGGTGAGACCTGCGGTGGCGGAAGAAGCCGCGATCCAGCGCGACATAGCGCTTGCCTTCTGCACCGGCTCCCACCTGCACGTAGCACATATCACCACCACTCGCGGAGTGGAGCTGGTGCGCCAGGCACGAGTCAAGGGGATAAAGGTTACGGCAGAAGCCACACCTCACCACCTGCTCCTCACGGACGAGGCGCTTTTAAGCTTCGATGCCAACTACAAGGTCTACCCACCCTTGAGGACGGAGGAGGACAGGAAGGCGCTCCTTGAGGCTCTCAAAGACGGAACCATCCAGGCAATAGCCACCGATCATGCCCCTCACGCGATAGAAGAGAAGGAGCAAGAACTTGACCTTGCACCCGCAGGGATGATTGGTTTGCAGACCGCCCTATCGGTGCTCTGGGAAGGGTTGGTTGAGCCAGAGGTCATCAAACCCGAACTCCTCCTGCGGCTTCTTACCACAGGGCCTGCGTCGGTTATAGGCGAGAGTGTGGAATTAAATGTGGGCAGCCTGGCGAATCTGGTGGTCTTTGATCCTGCCGCGCGCTGGACGTTCGATGCGGAATCAAACCGTTCACTCTCTTGGAACTCCCCCTGGTTCGGCAAGCTTCTGCGCGGCAAGGTCGAGCACGTCTTCCTGGGAGAGCGCCACTTTAGCTTCTGATTAGAGCCCCTCTTAGCGTATCAAGACCAGCCGTGCGTTGGCATTGAACTCTTCGGAGAGCATCCGTACGAAGTAGACGCCGTTGGCACATCTTGCGCCTTTTGTGTCTTTACCGTTCCATGTAACCTCGTAGTGACCAAGAGTCTTCTTATCCGATGTCAGTAACTTGACCTTTCGACCCGTAACGCCGAAGACGCTTAGCTCCACCAGTTGATCTTCTTTAGAACCCAGTGTGCCGCCTATGGAGAGTGTTGTTATTGTGAAGAATCGTCAGGTCTTAGCTATCTCCTCACCCTTTATGCGTTTTACCTTCTTCCAGCCACGGGTCTCAAGACCGCAGATAAGGTTGAAGGTCGCGGCTATCACCAGCGGAAACCAGTGAAACATGTAGAGTATCGTGATGCAGGTGCGACCGAGTATCTGCCAGATAGAGTAACGTCCCTCACGCACATACGCCGATATCAACTTGATTAGAATGAATATGGAAGCCGCTCCTATCACGATGGCAAGACTCCCCAACCGCAGGTATCCAAGTGTAAATATCCAGACCACCTGGGTCAGGAGATCGAACAGCACGTATATGGGCAGGGCGAACTCGGTTAAGAACATCACCATATCAAAGCGCTGACGCGGATGAAGCGGCCCCTTAAGCAGCCGAGGCAGATACACAAGATACCGCAGCATGCTGCCTTCAAACCAGCGCAGCCGCTGCCTGGAAAAGCTCTTGAAATCCGGTGCGGCCTGCTCCCATACGGCCGTCTCGGGAACAAAGCGTATCCTGTATCCCCCAAGAAGCATCTTGGTGGAAAGATCAAGATCCTCGGTAAGGGTATGGTCACTCCAGCCGCCTACCGCTTCAAGTGCCGAGCGTTTTATAAACGAGCCGTTGCCCTTGAACTCCACAGCCCCGCCCACCGAGTCGCGCCCAAGCTGAATGCTTATATCGATCTTGTACTCATCCGCCTGCAGCTGACACAAAAGGTTGGTCTCAGGATTGGCAATGCGCTTAGCAACCTGTACCCCGCCT
>Ga0114925_10000335_pt1 | contig 20095 bp, 16 predicted proteins | sample SumtaG_2_FD_87287 | JGI IMG/M metagenome (GOLD analysis project Ga0114925, IMG submission 87287) | Deep subsurface microbial communities from Indian Ocean to uncover new lineages of life (NeLLi) - Sumatra_00607 metaG | ecosystem: Environmental > Aquatic > Marine > Oceanic > Sediment | place... | reverse complement strand
GTTTTTGTCTGAATCTTTCTAATTCCTCTCTTTTCTGAATTTGTTCTTCTTCTTTTATAATACTAGAGATTTTATAATGATGCAAAGTTGCGGAAGTTTTAAGCGCAATTCCAGATATTTTATAATTAATCAAGTCTTCATGAAGCATATTATCAAAAAAGGTATCAACCAATTTTGACAAATCATAAAAAGCTATTTCTGATTCCTTAGCTAATTCAGGATCCAATAGACTTGAAAATGGTGGTTTCTGCCAAAATTTCAATTCAACCTTATCCTTTCTCAATAAAGCAAGATCTTCCTCATCATCAAAACTAGCAACTAGTTCTTCTTCCAATTCCTCTGGTTCCTGAGATCGATCAATGAAGTCAGGATGAGATACCACATTCTGAAGAAGTTCCACAATATCTTTTTTCTTAGACTTTGAAGGAATTTTTATATTATTTTTCGAGGCAAAATCCCTTAAATCTTTGACAGTCCATTCATTAAACTTATAATCTTTATTAGTATTTTGTTCATCATTCGAAATTTTTGCTCACCAATTTTAATAATTATTGTTATTACTCTGTAATTGTTGGCTCGATATCTTCAAGTTCAAGAAGTCTTTTGGCTTCTTCCTCTAAATCAACACTAAAAATATCCGTTATCCCACTTTGCTGCATTGATACACCGTAAATTCTATCTGAGTTAACGATATTTTCCTCACGATGACTAATCACCATAAATTGAGCTTGTGAAGCAAATTCCTTTATAACCATTGAAACTCGATGTACATTTGGACCATCAAGTGCGGCATCAATTTCATCCATAACATAGAATGGAGCGGGATAAAATTCTTGTACAGCAAATATGAAAGATAAAGCAACTAAGGTTTTTTCTCCTCCGCTTAGAATCTCCAAACTTGAGATTTTTTTCCCGCGAGGTCTGGCTTCAATGCTAATTCCCCCCTCGAAGGGTTTATCTGGACGATCTAAAATCATTTTGGCTGAACCTCCGGGACTGAGCTTTTGAAAAATTCTACTAAATTCTCTGTTAATTTCATGATAAGATTTCATGAATGTACGTGTTTTTTCAAGTTCAATTTTATCAATGGCATCTAGAATTGATTTTCTTTCGCGTTGAATTGTTTGACGTCTCATATCTATCTCATCAAATCTTTCTTTTACTGTGTCATATTGTTCAATTGCTTTTAGATTCACAGGTTCAAGGGTTTTTTTCTTCTTTGTTGATTCCATGATATCTGATTGTAACTCTGCCTCTGAAAGATCCTCAGTTACAGGAGGTAACGAACCATATTCTTTAGATCGTTGGAATAAAGTTCCAATTTGGTCAGTGCACATTATCTTTTTTGATTCAAAATTATTTATTTTAGAGTTTTCCATAGAAAGATCTGATTTTAAGTCGGTTAAAATCTTCTGATATTCTTTTTGCTTTTTCCAAGATTCATCCTTTTCTTGAGTATATTTGTCAATCTCCTTTTGTTTTTCATCTTTTTTCATATTTTCATTATCTAAATTTTCTCTAAAACTTACTAATTCTTTTGATATTGACTCTACTTGTTCTTCAGTGTCCTTTATATCTTGACCTAATCCTACAATTTTTTGTTCTCTTTCTTTATTTTTATTTAACTCATTTAATTTTCCTTGAGATTTCTGTAAATCTTTATTCAATTTGTTTAATTTTTTTTGAGCTGCTTTTTGTGATTCTAACTCTTCAGTTTTTTCATCTCTTAGAGAATCTATTACTTGTTGTCTCTGATCAACATTCTTTTGAATTTCTTCTACTTTAGAATTCAATCCTTCAATGTCATTTAAACAAACTTCTATTTTATTATTCGCGTCAGTGTTTTCTTTTTTAATATCTTCGATAGAGTTGATTATTCTCATTACATTTTCAAGTGCTCTTAGACGATCCATTGTATCTTCAAGTGTTTTATTTTCTTCATCTATTTGTTTCCGTAAATTCTCCGTAATTTCCCAAAAATTCTCTTTTTTAAGAATAAGATCATCAATACTGTTTTGTAACGAATTTTGTTCAGCTTGTATATTTTTAATATTTTCTTCCGTGTTTATAATTAGATTTTTCTTTTCTCCTATAAGATTATTCAATTTTTCTACATTGTCGTCAATTTCTGTAATACTATCAAATAAATTTTGAATCCCGTGTAATTCCTGTAATTTATCCCTCATATTTTCTTGTTCTTTTTGTTTGATATCAATATCGTCTTGGATCTTAGAAATTTTATCCCAGTATGTATCTTTAAGTTCTTTTAATTTGTTAATCTCATCATCTAAATTGTTAACTTCCAGTTGTCTATTGCTTATAATTTCTTCTCTTTCATGAATTTCTTCCTCTGCTTTTTTAACTCTTTCATTTAATTGATTAGTTCTTTTATTAATTTCTTCAAGTCTCTTGTTATAAGCAGAAAGATTTTCAGAATAATGCTTTTTTTGAATATTACTTTCGGACAATTGTTTTTCAATTTTATTGTAATCTTCCATTTGCGATTTAATACTTTCTGAGATTTCTTCCAATTGTTTGTATAATTCTTGACTTTTTGACATTGTAAGTTTTCTTAATGATAAATAGACATTTTCCAAGATCTCCATTAGATCTTGAACAAAACTATCGAATGAAGAAGTCGAAGTTTGTACTTCGATATCGGCTGATTCTTTTACATTATCAATTAATTGATCAATTGTATCATCAGCATTATCTGTAAACAATTTTAAAGTTTGCATAATAGAATTAAGCATATCTGTCATTTCAGTAGGCTTTTCTTCATCGCTGCCAATATCCTCAACTGTTTTCATAATATCAATTATATCTAGAATGAACTTTTTGAAATCTTCAGCAGATGATTCAATGGCTTCTGCATTTGATTGTTGTATATTACTTTTAATAGACTCAACCGAGATATTAATATTCTGAGTAAGCATGTTCAAAATTTGTAAAATTCCTGTAATATCTTTTGTATTTTTCTCATATTCTTCTTCAGAGGACTCTATTTTTTGAGCCAGATTTTCTCTTTCTTGTGAAAGTTCTTCTAAACGTCTTTGAACATTCTCTTTTTTGTATTCAGATTTTTCTGATTCACTGGTAATATTTGTAAGGTTTTTATTTAAGGAATCAACTTGTAATTCTAAATTATTCTTCTCCCGATCTAATTTTGTTAATTCTTTTGTGAGGATTTTTAATTCTGTATTAATATTATCAATCTTTGCATTGTTATCATTGATTTCTGACTTGTAGGAATAGTTCTTCATTTTTACCAATTCTAAATCTTGCTCGTTTTTCCTAAAAATTGAATTTTCTTGCTTCAAGATTGCCTTTAATTCGCTTAATTCTTTATTAATATTCTCATTTTCTTTCAGTAATTCTTTTACAGCTTTCTCAGCGTCTCTACCTTTACTTAAATCCGTAATTTTTTTCTCAATAGAAGTTTTCTTTTCATTTAATTCTTGTATATTGCCTTGATTCATTTTTATTTCTGTGTTTAATGATGATAAAGAAGCTTGAAAATCTGTTAATTTTGAATTCAATTGATTTTTTTCTAATTGAATGTTGTTTATTTTATTTTCTAAATCTTTTTGGTTTTGATTTTCTTTAGATATTTTGGCATTTAAGTCATTTATTCGTTTTCTAATTTCCGATTCTATTTTTTTCGTTGCTTCAATGGCTTCATCAATACTCTCAGCGTCTTTTTTTAATTTTTGTAATTCATTTTCTAATTTCTCCTTCTTTTCTTCATTTTTTTTAATACTTCCTCTAAGCATCTTAATTTGAGCGTTATTAGATGAAACATTTTGTTGTATCTTTGAAATTTCTGCATTAAAAAGAGATTTCTCATCCTCAGTATTTTTTATTTTTATATCTAATTCAGCCTGATTTTGTTGTCTTTTTTCAATTTCATTTTTAGCTTCCTCAATATGATTCTCATATTCTAAAATTTCTTTTGATACGCCTTCTATCAATGAATCAAACGTTTGTCCTTCCTCAAGTTTCATTTGTTTGCTTTCTAGATTTTCAATCTCTTGAGTTAATTTGTCAATTGATTTTTTTGCTAAATTTAAAGTAGTTTGACTGGAAGAAATTTCTGTCTTAATTTGAGTAATTTTTTCGGTTATCTCCTCTCTTTCTTTTTCTTTATCTGAAATGGTTTTTTGAATGTTATCCATAACTAGTGATTCTTGTTTTAATACATCTTCTTGTCGGGTTATTTTTTCCTGCAATTCTTCAATGATTTTTAAGGAATTTTCGATTTTTCGTTCCAATTCATCTTCTTCTTCCCTTAATTTTGAAATTTTTAATGCAATCAGTTGAGAATTTAAAAAATTTATTTGATCATCTATTTCTTTCCAAGCTAAAGCATCATTTTTCTCTTTTTCAACTTTTTTCAATTGAGCAGACACTTCTTTGAAAATTGCTTCAAATTGTCCTAAATCTCTTTCAGCTTTTTCTAATTCCTTTAATGTTGCATCTTTCATTTCGTCATATTTTTGAAGACCTATTAATTCTTCAATAAAGTTCCTTCGATCTTCCGCATTCATATGGGTTAGCTCCACAATTTTTCCCTGAAGGACAAATTGATTACTACCATCTGGATCAACATTTGCTGCTGCTAATGCGTTAAGAATTTGTTGGCGAGTAGCTTTTTTTCCATTCATTTTATAACCACCCCCACCGCCTCTCTTGACTGTACGTGTAATTTCAAAATCATTAGGGCCTCCGGGAAAAACATTATCTGAATTATCGAAATATAAAGTGACAGAAGCTCTTTGAGAGGGATTCTTTCCTCGTGAACCAGCAAAGATCAGATCTTCTAAACTCTTAGCCCTCATCGTTTTTTTACTCAATCTTCCTAAAGAAAAACAGAGAGCATCAATAATATTTGATTTTCCAGCACCATTAGGTCCAACAATGCATGTAAATCCACTTGAAAGACGAATTGTAACAGTTCTATCTCCAAAACTTTTAAAACCGCTCATAGAAATTTTCTTAATATAAGTCAATATTTATCTCCATTTCTACTCTTTATTATTAAAAAAATAGTGTGATCACATCTATAAATATATAATATACCCTATTAAAAAAATCTGTTTTACATTTTCCTATTTTCGAAATCGTTTATAATTAAAATTTTCCATTGGGACTTGACAACGATCAGATTAAAGCTTAAAAGTATGTATCATTGGTTGAAAATTGTATCAATTATAAGCTTAATTTGTTTAGGATTTATCAATATGAAGAATAAATCATAATTTGCATTGAAATAATTATTATAAATATTATTTTGGCGATATGTCCTTTTTGAAGGTTTTATTATTCCAAAATTTACCAATTCTTCGGTTAACTTACTAAATTCATTAGAATCTTTTTTATACTCCAAAGTTTCGCAAGAAACTTCATACAATTCTTGTAACTCTTTAACAGAAATATAATAATTCATTTTATTTATAAAATAATTCGAAATGTTGTCTAAGAATATAACTGTTAATATGTCTTCTTCGGAAAGATAATTCAACACGCTAAACTCATCAGAAATTTGAAAATTCTCAAATTCATCTTGGCAAATTTCTAATAATTCAATTTTATTAAAATTGTTTTTATTTTTTAAGACTGGGTATAAATCTCGAAGAATTTGAATTCCTTTACCAGGAACTGGTACATATTGCTCACAAATTAGATCTGTTATATATCTAATTAAGTGTTTATCAATTTCATGAGAAAAACTCAATAGAACTCTTTGTTTAAGAATAGTATAAAGCTCGTGATAAGTGAAAAAATTTAACTTATTTTTAAAATCAAATTCAGAAAGTAAATCTATGGTCCCTGGTCTTATAATTTTATTCGTTGTAGAGATCAGAGTTATATTTGTTTCTCTACTGAATTGTAAGAATTTATTAAAAGTTTCAGGATCTAAATATTCAATATTATTAAATATAAAAAACAAGTGCGAGTCGACTTTATTGCATATAAACTTGAATGTGTTCCATAAGTGGGGGATATTTGAATTTAGGATTGTTCGAAAATCGATATTAAAATTAACAAAAGTATTTATTTCACTTAACAACGAAAAAATTAGTTCTTCAAGCTTTTTTTCCTTACATTCTACAAAAACATTATTAATTTGAATGAATTCTTTATTTTGAATTATAAGATCATTTAAGACTTTATTTACTATTGCTTTCTTCCCAATGCCGTCAATACCTTGATATAATATATTGAGGGAATACTCATCAGAAATTGAATCATTTAAAATTGAAAATAGGGAATTTTCTTCTTTTTTTCTATATAATAATCGTGGTGGAATATAATTTGGGTCAAATAGGGCTTTAGGTCCTATATACTTATTATTAACATTTGATTTTGCAATCATATCTTTAACCATTGTTTTATATGATTTTAGAGATATATATTTAAACCCCACCCCCAGAGAGGTCACTAAAAGTAAAAGTAAATTTTAAATTAGAGGATTATTAGATAAGAAAGATAATCTTCAATTAAGTTGAGAAGAAACCTATTATTGAGGAGTTAAAGTCCTTTAAATTAAAATTGGAATATTTCAAGGAGAGTCTTGATTTATAAATAAAATTTAATCAAAACTTTCTAATAAATTTTTTAAATTATTTGCTAATAATGGCAAATATTCATAAGACTTAATTTTCACTTTTTTATTTAAACATAACGCAACCAAATAAAGTCTTGTATCACCTATATCCAATTTTCTAAGGAATATAATTCCTTCTTTTTGAAATTTTGATTGTTTCTCTGGAAATTCTACATTTGTTACAATATCAATTGTATTTATATCCCATTCTTCTAGTTTTTCTAATGCTTGAGTTAATCTCGGAGCAATAGCTTCGCAAATCCTCTGATAATCTTCATTTGTTGTTCTACTTGCGATTATAAAGCAATTCTGATCTAATAAAAGCATAGAACTATTGTAAGTTTTACCCATATAATCCTTCAATAAGGATTCAAACATTTTAGATTTGTGTGTTGCATAAAAAACGCCATCAGAGAAAGCCTTTAATAAACTCGGTTCATCATATATAGAAGTTTTAAAAATAGAAAACTTAACATCTTGTATAATATGTGAGATTTCATTTTCTAAGTAATTTACTTGATTTTTAATGTTTTCATTTTTTTTAATATCTGGATCATATTTATGGAGTAGTATTAAAAATTGAAAATTATCGGGATGTGAATCTGAGATGATACTTATAATATCTTTTAGAAATGTTAATGATTCCTCAAATTTCTCTGGTGCTTGAACATCAATTACATAAAAAATTGATTGCATTTCAGTAAAATATTTACTTTTTTCTCCCAGATATATTTTTCTATAACTCTTTTGACCACCTAAGTCCCAACGAACAATTGAAGTTCCCAATAAGGAGTTTGTATAAAAAGTTCTTTTTGCTTTTATTGTTGGTTTGACTGTAGGTAATAAACTAAATTTTTTATCTAATAAAAGCAAAATTGATGTTTTTCCACCACTTTCTAAACCACAGAAAAGTATTTTTTTAAGTTCTTTTGATCCAATCATATCAATTTAACGTATCATATTTAATTTATTTATTAATGATTTTGACTTTTATATTATTTTTATCGATTTTTTCTTTAAGTCGAATTTCTCTTAGTTTTCTCGGAAATTTTAAATCGATATCATCAAAAATAAACCCACTTGAGTTTATTGGGCCTTCTACAATTTTTAATTTTGATGGGGATATATTTCCTTCATGAAAAGAAATAATTTTGCTGTTTCCTAAAAATTTTCTTTTAAAGTAATTACCAAACGTGTTACAGGCCACCACAGGCACTCTATTTTCAAGTGCACGTGCTTGAAGATAAATATGCCAATTTACCATTCCATCTTCTCTTATTTGAGTTGGTGAAAACAGGATATCTGCCCCCTTTTCTACAGATAATCTAGGAGTTTCAAAAAAAGCCATATCAAAACAAATAAGAATTGCAAAATAATAGAGGTTATTAAGTTTAAACACATTCAATTCTTTACCTGGCTTAAAGTAAGCACGTTCATAAGCATACAGGTGAATTTTATCTTGTCTACCGATTTCTTCGCCATTTTCATTAAAAAAATAACAAGTTATCACAGGTTTTTTTGAATTAGTTCTTTTTTCCCAGATTGCTCCAGATATGAATTTCGTATTGTAATCTTTTGCTAAGTTTTTAACAAAAAAATAATCATTACCTCTTTGATCTTGAAAATTTTGAGCTGAATCTCTAAAAAAAGGAACCCATCTTTCTGGTAAGCATATGATATCACATTTACTATGTTCTCTCAATAATTCTTTTAAAATTCGTTCAATTTCATCATAACATTTTGTTCTATTTTCATAAATTTGGGGTTGAATACAAGCAACTTTCATTTTATAACTTACCCAAAAGATTTTTTATTGTTAATCTCATTGATTATATCAAATAATTCATTCAAACTAGAGATCTCATAATTAGGCTTAAAATCCCCTTGTAATTTGAAATCTGTTTTATAATTGTCATATTTTCCTCCTCTATGAAGATAAACACTATAAATTTTGTTTGCATTAGCAGGTAATATATCTTTATCGATTCTATCTCCAACATATATAGTTTCCTGACCTTTTACTCCAAATTTTTTCAAACAATAATTAAATAGTTCTGGATTCGGTTTTTTAATTCCTATTTCATCTGAAATAATTACTAAATCAATTAATTTATCAATTTTGAGTCTTAAAATCTTTTCATATTGCTTTATCGGGATTCCATCAGTTATAATCGCTGTTTTTATTGATAAATCTTTTATTCTCTTTAAATTATATTCAACATCATCATATAATCTTATAGAACTTACTTTTTCTTCGTGGTATGCCATGACAGCTGCAGCAACATATTTATATAAATCATTATATGTGATGTATTCTATATTTTCGTCCACCAGATTCAATCTTCTTATAAGTATATTATAATGTTTTGAGAAATTTGAACCATATTCTTTTACAATTTCTTTTAATATCTGTTGTGCTTTCTTTTTATCTATTTTTAAACCTAATTGAATCATTGCATCAAGTCCTTTAATTCTAGCTCTTTTGGATAATCCCGTTGAGTCAAAGAGACAATCATCTAAATCAAATCCAATTAATTTTATGGGAGTCATTATCAGATTCCAATTTTATCTTTAATTCATTAAAATAATTTAAGTTGACTGCTTATATTAATTATTCTAAGATATTAGAGGTTAAGTTAAGATAAATTTATTTATCCTTAATAATATATAATCTTCAATATTAATTTATTTTAGGTTAAACAGAAAAAAAAGCTGTTCTTGTTATTTATTAAATAAATCTTAATGGAGATTCATTACTTGAAAACAATCGCCACTTTATCATATTTTCATCGCAAAATTGGTCCATTAGTGTTTTATTCTTATCCAAAAAATACATTAGAAAAAGATTTATCTCTAAAAATTGCTAATATCATGGATCAGCAATTTAGTGAAGGCTTTTTTACTCATTCCTTTGAAAATCTAAAATCAATGAATTATTACTTTGAAATTCATTCAGATTGGGCTCGAGGAAATAAAGAAATGTTGATGGTTTCTATTATATTAGAGCAGCAAATTACTCTGGAAGTTGAAGAAAAAATCTCAATTTTATGTAATGAATTTTCAAAACAGTTACAATCAAATGAAGAGATTTTTACAGCATTTTACATAAATGATATAAATAATTTTGATGAAAATGATCAGGAGAACATAATAAAAAACGAATCCTTAATAAAACTGTGGGTAACTAATTTATATTGGAATATCATAGAATATACAAGGGAAAAATCCGAAGAAGAAAAAATTGGGTTTTTATTAAAAGATAAACACATATTTAAAACCTTAGAAAGGTTGTCAAACGGCCCTATCCCTTTAGAGTGGTTAAGTGAATGGTTTATTGAAAAGTTTCCTGAAAAAGATTTCAATGAGATTATCGAAATATTAGATGATCGACAATTCATTTTTATTAATCAAATAGGGTTAGTAGAAAAATATGTACTTTTAGTAAAAGAAGCCAATGCTGAAAGAATACCTCCAGATAGTGTCATTGAATATATTGATGATAAACCAGAATTGATTGAATTACTCCTCCCCAAAGTTCAAGAATATTTTAGTGAATATGAAAAGAAAACTAAAGAAGAAATAAAGGAAGATGCGTTTACACTTTATCAAATTATGGCAGATCCAAAAAAATATAATGTTCTTTCAGAATTAAGAAATGGCTTAATATCAAAAGACAAATTACCAAAATTAGTATCAAAAAAGTCTCTGGATTCATTAATGGAAAATATTGAATTCCTAAAAAAATTTGATGTAATTGAAGAATTAAACTATAATGGGGAAACTTATATAGTATTAAAGACAAATTTACAAATTACTACAGCTTTTCCAGAATGGATGAGAAAATTGCTACCTAAAGAGGCAGAACCTGTAGTGGGAAATAAATATCTTACTAAGATTAAAGAAGGTAAAGAAACTTCAAAAAGTAGGAAAAGTAAAAATTCTAAAAAAAAAACAATACTCAAAAAATAATTTAAATAAAATAATCTGGTTTATACATTCTTTATACAAACGATTTATAATGTCTGACGAAGAAACTCAAGATGATTTAAAAAATCTTTTAGGGTATATGGGAATCGAAATACTTGTGGCAATCGATAACGGAGCAAAAACTTATGAAACCATAAAATTATTCTCTGGATTACCAGATTCATGCATAACTGGGAGAATCCCCGTTTTACTAGACTTAGGACTTATTAAAAAAAATAATGATGAATACTTTTTAACAGATAAAGGAGTTCTTTTTCGAAAAAGATTAGATGAATAGTTTTTTAATAAGGGATGACATCAGTTTGGGGCGACAGTGTCATTGCTACCGAGCAAGCAGCTAACTTTGTCATAAGTTCATCATTTGTCAAGTGATGCTAATCATCATTACTATTTAATTTTTGATTTTTAGAGTCCATTTTATAATATTTTCTCAGATAATATCCTGGTCGTTTTAATCCACCACTCTCAGCAATGAGTCTCTCTAACCCGCCTTCTTTTAATATAATATTTCTGTAGGTGTTATAGTCACCATTAGTAATTTCATTCATTTTCAATAGATATTTTAAAATATTCATTGCTTCCTCCTTATTTGTACATCTCCTTATAAAATCAATCACTCCCGGATTATATAATTCATTTGAATATAATTCATTGGATTTTGGAATTTTATCTTTATAATTTTTCTCAATTTCATAATCAACTGATTCAATTTTTATTGCTTTCTTCTTTTCAAACATTTCTTTTATCAAATGTGGGACATGCTCATCTAACTCTTCCCTATTATATGATAAAGTTAAGCCTTGATTATCCTCAACATTGATTTTTTTTTTTGGTTTTCTATTTTTATCTTCCTTTTTCATGGATTTAATAACTTCTGTAATGTTATGAATAATATTATTAAATAGAGTAAATTTTACCTATTTATTTTCTTTATAAGTTAAATCTAGACTAATAACTAATCTTATCTTAAGAATTCTATAAGGTTCTTTAAAGAGTTAAAATAATTCAATAAATTTAAATCTCTATAAATGGATTTAAAATTTTCAAAAATTCTTCGAAATTTTAGAAACTAATTAAATTAATTTTTTATCAGATAAGTTCTTTTGAGCTTTCTTAATAAATTAATAAAAAGTTAACAGATTTGTTTTAAATAAATGAAATTCTTTTAATAAATTATAATTATGTTATCTAAATTTAGTAAACTAAAAGGTAGTCTTAATCTTGTTTAATAAACCAAGTTTTTACCACCAAAAGTTTTATCATCAACGTATTCGATATTCTTTTAGTTGGAATTATAAACATCATATAAATAAAATTTCTATACTCAATCCGCGTTTATATGAGTTTAAAAAGCTTGAAAGGTATTTTGAAAGAATCTTAAATGACAAGTATGCAAAAAATATGAATAACATATTTAATTCAAAACAATATCCTAGAGTTTCGCAATTTAAAATTTCTGGGCTTAAAAGTGCTTTTATTAAAAGTTTTAGTAAGAAACTTATTCAAACAAAAAAAATTAAAAAACTCAACTCAGAGTCGAACCTTTCCAAATATGCTCAAGCGGTTTATGAAAATTTTATTAAAGAAAAGAAAAATATCCCAGGACACGATCCTATCTTAAAATACATTTTAATTCGTGATAAAGATTCAATTGCGAAAGAAGTACCCATTTGGAAAAAAATACAAAATACTTATCTTACAGGACATATCGATTTAATCCAAATTGAAAATGATACAATCAAAGTTATTGATTACAAACCTGAAGGTAATTTTTTACTTTCCCTTCCACAAGTTGCAATGTATGGGGTTCTGATTAGATCTAAATTCAATTTTAATAAAGTTAAATGTATTTCATTTAATAAAGAAAATGCTTGGGAATATGACCCAGATATCTTAAATGCCGAAATAAAAGAGTATTTAATCTCCCAACATATTAAGGAACGCCCATGGGAGAGGTTTATTTAAGAGATTCATAACTAGAGTTATTTTGATTTGGAAGGTTCCGTTTTTTCTTCTGTTTTTAAATAGTCCCGCATTAGGAAATAACATAAAAGTAATGAGATAATTTCGGTAATAATACCAAATAATGTAATAATTGTCCCGTTAAATCCTAAATATCTTAAGAATAAAGCACATCCCAAACCAGCAGATGCTAAAATTACTAAGATAAATCCTTTAATAATTTCAAAAAAAGAATCTTTCAAATACATAAGTTCTTTTTTAATCCACGAAAATACTAAGGCCATGAGATCATTCTCTTTCTATCTATTATATTAATAAGTTAAAGAAAGAATATTTTAATATCTTTCTAATTTCCAAAAGAAAGTTTAAAAATAATAAATTCAAGGAAAGAGTTGTAGATTTTTTCTGGAAACATATAATTTAATAAAAAATGATTGTTTCTAAGAAGATTTTTGTTTACTTTTAAATTTTGTGTATAATGCTTTATCTAATAAACGACCAATTTTTATTGCAATTTGGTTACCAATTTCATATCGTTCTCCATCGAGTAAATTACTTTTTTGTTTGGAAATGGGAATTGTTCCTAATCTTTTTATTAAAACTTTTTCAGCAATATTATTTACAATATCATTGATTTTCTCATAATTTGGTAATTTAATCTCTGAAGTAAAATTCTTAATTTTTTCTATAGCAAAATTAAAAAATTGGCTGATCAACTCAATTGGATCTCCTTTTAATTCACTATGAAGTTTAATATTATCAGTAGCTATTTTTGTATCTTTTTCTTGCCAATATAACTGATTTGGATTAATTCCTGGACTGTTAATCCTCATCAAGGAACTTGTGATTCTACGCTCAATCCAATTTAAAGTGCTTAATTCTTGTTCCTCACGAAGTTTTTTTGCCTTCTCCTCTTTTTCTTTCTCTTTCGATTCAATTATATGTTCTACTTCTGATTTCCGGGTTTCCTCAAACTTTTCGAATCGCTTAATTATATCATATCCTATACAATATGAAATTGGAGATATTAAATCAGAGTTCAACCTTAATGGAACTATATCTTCATATATTGGACTGATATTATTTTTTAATTCCGAAATTGCTTCGTTTAAAGATATTTCCATAATCCGTGCTAATAGGAATCCATTAACTAAAAACGGTTGATTATTTGCGTTAAATACAATAACTAATTCTTCTTGCCTCCTATTCAAACGTTTAATGATTAATTCTTCAAGTTTAATTTTAATCCATTCTTCTGAATCAGTTGTTCCATCGATTTTTTTCAACGCTAAAAGAAATAATGATCTATCATTAGAAACTTTAAGATATAACTCTATTATCCTACTTAGCTGCCTTAAAATCTTGGATAAGATATAAAAGAAAATATCTTTTGCCAATTCATTTATTATCTCGTCAAATTCTAAAATAAATAAAATGTGAGAATAATTTTTCAATTTTAATTCATCTAAAAAGACCTTGTCAATAGCTTGCTTTTTTCTAATATAAAGTCTTAAATCATTTATGTTAGTTCCCGTTTTTTCTTCTAAAACTTTTGATAAATTTGGATATTTATCAATATCTTGATTTATTAAATTTAATAAGCCATATTCTGAAGTTGTATCAGATTTTTCAACAAATTCTTTGAGAAATTGAAAATCTATCTCAGAAATTGCCTTTTTTGCTAAATAGATAAGATTCTGTTTATTATCATTTAATGATACGATGTCTAGTTTCTTGATATTATATCTTACCATATTTCTTTTTACTTTTTCTGCCAGATCTTCATCTACATTTATGAAATGTAAAATATTATAGACTCCATATTTTTGTAATGTGTAAATTATATCATCAAAACTACATTCATTTATACTTTGTAAGAAGTAGATGAAATCATTTGGATTCTCTTTCAATTTTTTAACTAATACAAATTTTAAAAAGTTCAATATTTTTAATTCGAATTGATCATAATCTATTTTTTCTTTAAGACCATCGTCGATTTTTTTTATTAAATCTTTTTTTAGATTATTCGCTTCTATAAAAATCTTCAAACCAGGGATTGATATAGGAAACTTGTTAAAATTGTAATCTAATACCTTTCTCTTAATCATTCTTACTGGCATTGCTTCAATTTGTAATTCTTTATACGATTTAAATTCAAAATCAGACCGTATCTTATTAATTAATCGATCCAATGTCGCTAATTCTATGAATTTATCTTCTTTTTCTTCTAACTCTAATTTCTTCTCTAATTCAACAGAAATATCCTTAAAAGCAGCAGTTTCTTCCAATATTTCTTTTTTTACTTCATTATTTAGACCAATTAAATCACCTATTAAATCGTAAAAGTAGAATGGGGGATAATTCAGTATGATTTCCTGTAATTCTTGTTCAATTTTTCCTTCAATATTATTTATCATTTGCTCCTTTTGGATCTCTTGGAGTTCCTCCTTTCTTTCTTCAATTAAAAAAGAAATGAACTGATTTTCTAAATCAATTATCTTGTTGAGAAGAGTTACTTCTAGATTTAAGGAATTTTTTAATAGTGAATCAACTTCTTCAACAATAATCTTTTTTTCTTCAATTTCTAAATTCTTAGTAGAATCGAATGTAAATTTATCCTGATCTAAAAGCTTTTGAACTCGAATTCCTAAATTGTGATAAATATGAATAGTTGCGGTAGCGATTAATAAATTATTAAAAGTAGTTTTTTGAGTAACAAGTTCAAATATTTTGTTTTTATCAGCTTCCCTTTTAAAATGAGAAATTATTAGGTCAACTGTTTGAAAAAATCTGAACGTGCTTTCAACTGCAGTTGTTTTTCTTTTTACTCCACTAATCATAAATCGCTCACCCATTCTCTATATACTTCTTTAAAATTATCTGATAATTCAAATCTAGCATTGTTATGCCAAAATTTGAAATCTATTATATGAAAGAGATCACCTTTAAAAAGTTCTTTTTCCTCATTTGTTAAAACATGTTTTAGTATTACATTTAAAGGTCTTGGAATTAATTTTGAAAAATATTTTAATTCTGTATTTTTAATATAGTTGTAAAATGTCTCAGCCTTGTCTAAACTAAAATAATTAAAAGGAGAAGTATTCTCTATTTGAGGGTTCAGTATGTTTAACTCACTTTTAATATGATTTTTTACATACTTCGGAAATTCGATATTGATTTCAATACTAAGTTCATATTTTTTATAAAATTCAAGTAATAAATTTTTTTCTTCGGGATCTTGTATCTTTGCAATATAAATATCCAAAAATTTTAAGAAATTTTCGATTTTTCCCTCCTCTAATTCTCGCTCTTCAAAATATTCAATAAAATCATTAAATACTTCTTCTAATGTCCATCTTCTTTGTTCTTCTGGCTTAAGATATTTCCTAGAATAGTCCTTAATCCAATTTAGAATATAAAATTTCCATTCTAGATTTATCCCTCCAATTCTTTTTTCTAAAAATCTATGAAATCTATTTGAAAAGGTAACAGGATCACTAATTTCTTTATCAGGTTCTTCTTTAATATAACGATTTATTGTAGAATGTCTTAAAACATAGCTTAATAAATAATTTAATTCTTTTGGAAACTTCTTAAATTTTTCTATATGATCTCTTATTCTAGTTATAGATTCCATCTGGATTTCAGCAAAAGAAACCAAATCATCTATTTTTAATTTAATTTCATTAAAAAATGGATCAATATTCTTATCAATTAAGGAATAAAACTCTTTTATCAAGTCTTTTTCATTATATTTAGGATTCTTTTCTAAAAGAATTGAGTGTGTTTCAATTTGATTAAAGAGAAAGGATTTAAAATCATTTATTATTTTCTGTCCTAGAATTTTTGCGGGCTTCTGTTCTTGAACAAATTTGTCATTTAAATTTTTCGTCAATTCTATAGTAAGTGATTTTAATCTACGATAAGAAAGATATCTTGGAAGTGATATTCGAATTATATTAAGACTTTTATTTATAATTTCTGTAAAGTAATTGAAAACTGAACTTAATTCTATTATTCTTAAACTTTTTTTTTGAGTTATCGTTTGTTCAATAAATTCTTTTGCTATATTACAAATATTCTCAAAGTCTTCGCTTTCTAATTTTCCTTTGTTTGAAATGTAATGTACATATTTGCTTAATAATTCATCTAAATCACCCATTTCTCCTGTACTAAGAAAATTTCTAGAATATTCTAAAAATTTGTTTAAATATCCTTCTAAATCAATTAGACCCTTATTTACACTGGAGATTAGCCATTCTGCCGTATGAGGTTCACTATAGTCTTTTATTTTATCCTCTATATAATTTACAATAAAAATTATTATTTCGTCAAGAGATTCATCTAAAGTACCTGTATTTGCTAAATTAATGAGATTAGTACCTAAATTTAAAGTCTTATCGACAATGAAACCTAAGCTTGGTTCTGATATTGAAAATTTAAGATGTTCAATAGCTTGTTGGCCTTCAAATGGAATTTTAATCTTTTGAAACTTAGGATTTAAAAAATTAATCTCCATAGGTTTTTTATACCATAAAATCTCAACATTAGAAATAACTTTTTCATACATATTCAACATTTCCTTTTCTGTAGGGAGAGTTTTACTTAAACCAATTAATTTTTTATTCCACTTATCCTCTATTAGTTCACCATATAGTTTTTTACTAAATCTAGAAGCAAATTTATTAAATACTAATTGTTTATTCTCTTTTTTTAATTCTGGGCGATTAGAAAATTCTTCTACTTCAAAGAATAATTTACTTATATTGTTCAGTGATTCTCTAGACTTATGAATATCTAGTATACCAGTTTCTGGTTTTAAAGCAAGTAATAGACTTTCACATTCTTTAAATTTACCTGGAATAAAAATCATTGATTGTGGGTATATATTAGTTCGAGCACTTTTTTCATCAATATTATATAAATCAAATTCAATGCTGAATAACTCTGCTCCCGTATAATCCCGTAATATTGCATTATACATAGTTAAAAATTTTATAACTTCTTGTGAGAGCTCATTTACCTTTTTTCTTGTTAATCTTCCTGGACCGATTACATCTCCAGCAATAACATCATTAGGGGACGAATATCCAAATATCAATGAAAACTGGTAACTTATAGATTCACGTGTTGTTATCATAATATAGTTCCATTAGCAATTTGTAATTCCTAAATTAATAAATAATAGACTTTAAATATTTGACACATCCTAAAAAAAAAATAAATGATTGTTTTAAATATTTTTAAGTTTATAAAGTATTAAAATTTACTTTTGAATTCTAAATAAAGTCCTCGTTTAAAAATATTACAGTAGAAATGAGATAATAGGAAAAAAGCTATTTAAAACATAGGGTTTTTAACTTATACAAAATATAAAGTATGAGATACGTTAAGAATAGGATTTTTTGTTATAAATAAATTTAAAGTGAATTTAAAACCCTTGATTATTAATTTCATGTTAGGAAGATTCTTCATATTTTAAAAATAAAAATATAATAAGAAAAAAATTATTATAATTATAATAATAATTATAAAAGCTAAAAGCACTAAAGGTGTAAGCTTATTCAATTTGGGTCTGATTTAGGAATCAATCAAGATGATATCGAAAAAATAAGTCCTCAAATTACATTCATAACCTCTAACGCAGATATTGAAGCAATAGCGCTTGTGAGTTTTGAAGGTTATCAAATAGCTTTCTCTGCTTTACCACAATATCAGGTTGATGGGGATCAATTTTGCGGACTTGCTAGTGCATTATTAATGACTGGAAGATCAACAATACAAACTTTATTTCAAGAAGATTTGAGTGAGATTATAGTACGCGCAGAAAATGGCTATATTGTTATTACAAATGCAGGACGGTTGGTAATTGTTTGTGCTGGAACAATAATTGATACCCTAATGAAGACTGTAAAAGTCACGAGAATTGCGGCGAAAAATCTCTATAAAATTTTTGAAAGCCGTTAGTTCTAATTGTTCCTTTTAATTATTTTTGAAAACTCATTCCTTGATAGATTTAATTCTAAATATAAAATTCAGAATATTCAAACAATTTTTATAAAATAATGAATGGAAATCTTGAAGATTATGAATTACCTACTGAAGAAATTCAGAAAGCTTTAGATTCTGATGAGATGCCCAAAATTGACGAAACTCAATTTTAGTTTAAATTTTTCTTTTATTTTTTTTCCAATAAACATTGGTAATTAACAAGAAAATCTTAAAATAAAAGAATTCTTTAAATAGTAAAACCTCTTGAGTCTGGCTGTTATTGAACATTCTTTCAATAATAATTGTTGGTATTTTATATTCTTATGGAATATTGCTTCTTTACATTACCTATTTAGCAAGAAAGAAACGAGAAATGGGTGCTTTCATCAATAATTTAGCGAACGGATTAGTTCTAATAATTTCAATTACAATAAATCTCATTTTAATTAAAGTTACAAACCTATTAAATAATGAATTTGTAATATTTCCTTTTAATATCATGATGATTGGTTTTATTGGATTATTTCTTCCTTTATTCTCTCTTTTTGTTTCTCGAGAGAAACATAGATTGAAAAATGGGAAAAAAGTTTTTCTTGGGAGTAACTCTCAGCTATTCACAGAACTCCCTCTTAAATATGATATTTATAGAAAATTAACTCATTTAATTGTATTAGGAATAATTTTCTTTTATTTTATTCTTGGCTTTTTAATCCAAAATGTTTTTGTATATATTGTAGAATTGATTCCAGATTTCATTTCCAGACTGTTCCAAGTTGAAGGTGACATTATGATCTTTACTCAAAATTTGGTTGTATTTTTAGTTGGGATTTCATTAATTGGGTTATTAACAGCTGATATTGTAAGGATATTAGCACCTGAGATATATCCTTTGAAACAAATTAATCAAATATTGCGAGAAAAAGAACTACATTTAAGATTAGGACCTCATATTTCTATGGGTATTGGATGTTTTTCAATTATTTTATTATATGGCTTAATTCAACCAATAGGACCAGTAATAATCTGCACCTCTATGGTAATGGCTATTTTTGGAGATATAACATCTAATTTAGTTGGAAGGACAATAGGCCATAGAAGAATTAGAGAAACAAAAAAAACATATGAGGGTTTAATTGCTGGTATAATTGTTTCCTTTCTCTCAGGAATATCTGTATTATATCTATTAAGGAATTTTTATAAATTCGATATAGTGGGATTATTGTTAATTCCTTTTATAGGTACGATGATCATTGGTTTATTAGATTATATAGACTTAGAGATTGATGATAATCTATCGTTTAATTTCTGTTTGTCAACAGTTTTGTTTTTTATTTCAATTTCTTTATTTTAAAAAATTAAAATTATAATTTTAATATCATAAATTTTTTCAAGAAAGATAATTTTTTTATTGAAAATGTTAGAAGAAAAATTAAAAATTGACAAAATTTCTAAAGGAACAGTTATTGACCATATCGATGCCGGATATGCTTTAACCATTCTCAATCTTACCGGTATTGATGAATCTAAAAATTTAATGACAATTGGTGT
>Ga0114925_10000333_pt1 | contig 20133 bp, 30 predicted proteins | sample SumtaG_2_FD_87287 | JGI IMG/M metagenome (GOLD analysis project Ga0114925, IMG submission 87287) | Deep subsurface microbial communities from Indian Ocean to uncover new lineages of life (NeLLi) - Sumatra_00607 metaG | ecosystem: Environmental > Aquatic > Marine > Oceanic > Sediment | place... | reverse complement strand
GGCGAGATGATGCTTTGCGGTGAGGGCTATGGTGCGCGAATCCAAAAGGGCGGTGGCAACTATCTGCCGGACAGCGTCGATTTTATCCTGTTCGATGTGTGGGCTGGGGCATGGCTGGAACGTGAGAACGTCGAGGACATTGCCAAGAAACTCAACATTCGGATCGTGCCCATCGTTGGGCGCGGGACGCTCGCGGAGGCCATAGAGTTCGTGCGCCTTGGCGAGTTCTCGCGCATTGCATCGAATGCAACACTCATTATGGAGGGCTTGGTGATGCGACCAGAGACGGAGCTGCTTACTCGGCGCGGAGGTCGAGTCATCACAAAGATCAAGTACAAGGACTGGGCGCGAGGCGGGGCGTGACATCACCCGATGCGGCCGCGGGCTTTGTCGTGTGTGGGGCGGTGCATCATGGAAGCGGAAGCGAGGGCTAATGCCAAAATGGCGTAAGCTGCACGTCAAGGCGCTAGAGTCTGAGGACATCCACGAGATGCCGGACGATTTTACCCGCTTTCTCTGGATACTACTGCCGCTTGTGTTAGACCGCGAAGGCCGTGGCCGCTATAGCGCGGCCTGGGTCCGTAGCAAAGTATTCCCTCTGCGTACAGACGTAACGATTGAGCAAGTCGAAACGGCTTTCGGCTGGTACGCGATGCACGACATGGTCGTTACCTACCACGTAGACGAACGTCCCTACTTTCACGTTCCCTCATTCCCTCGTTACCAGGGAGACACGGCTAAGGAAGCCGAGAGCTACTATCCCGCTCCGCCCGACTTCCATGATGACGAGTCGAGACCTACTCCCGACCTACTCCAGAGTAAGTCTGGACCTACTCCGGAGCTAGTCGCGACTAAGTCCGGGTCAGATGCAGATGCAGATGCAGATGCAGATGCAGACTCAACTCCCCCGCCGCCCCATGGTGCCTACTTCACGACATTGCGAGACATATGCCAACTCGATTCCAAGATCAAATCCAACGCAGGCCGTATGAATCGGGCAGCCAAGGAGCTCCGAGTCGCAAATGTGACGCTAGACGAGATCCGGCGATTCTACGAGGGCGATAGAAGCTGGTGGTGGTCCCAGGATTGGCGCGGGGTCAAGGGAGAGCCGCCGAAACCAGAGGACATTGGCAAGACCGTCGGCATTGCGCGCACATGGGCGAGCCGTAACGGGAAGGCCCGCGACGGCCCGCTACGCACCATCAGATGCGTCGATCAGCAGGGCAACATCACAGAGGAGACGGTGGGATAATGGCAGAGATAACAGTGCAAAAGGAACGTGTGCGGCTGCACATCAAGGCACACTTCACACAGTGCATTCCAGACCTGCCGCGTGAGCGGGTGGAGGCGTGGGTGTATAAAGCCGTCGCTGAGCTGTGCAAGAGGATGACGCTCAAAGAATTGCGGTGTTGGCTTTTGGCTCTTGAGCTAAGAGAGAAAGCCCACCAAGCGGCAGCCGAGTCGCTTATATCGAAGCCGCAATGAGCCGTGTAGCCGCCGCCCAGCTCGACCACCTCCCCCATAGCATCGAAGCTGAGGATGCCGTGCTCGGGTCCATCCTCATCGACCCCGACGCTATTCTGCGGGCGCAAGAGAAGGGCCTCGTGGCCAGTGACTTTTTCAGAGTGGCCAACCGCGCCATCTATGGAGCGGCTATCACCCTCGCAGAGGCGTACAGCGTCACCGACTACGTCACCATACGCGACATGCTGGAGAGTCGGCAGAATGGCGCCGGTTCGCAACTCGCCATGATAGGCGGCGACCAGGAGTTGACGCGGCTCATCAATTGTACGCCTACCTCGATTCACGCTGGCCACTACGCCGAGATCGTCCACCGCCTCGCCCAGCAGCGCCAGCTCATCGCCGTCTCGGGCGACATCGCAGCAGCGGCCCAGGCTCACGACGGTCCTATCGAGACGCTGTACGATGAGGTGAGCCGCCAGTTTTTCGACGCGGTGGATGTGTCGGCGCCCGCGTCACACCTGCGAGGCGATGACGATTCCTTGGCGGAGTATCTGGCCAACCAGGAGCGTATCAAGGACAAGCTCGCCGCGAACCCCGACGCGCTGATCACCACGGGCTGGGCGGATCTGGACGCCTATCTGGGCGATATCGAAGCGGGGATGCTGCATGTTGTTGTAGCGCGTCCCGGCGTAGGCAAGACGATCTATCTTGAGGGTGTAGCGGAGCACAACGCGCGGCGGGGGCACACGGTTGCGCTCTACCACCTCGAGTTGTCGCATTCGCTCATGCTCAACAGACGCATGGCGCGCTATTCTGGCATACCGATCGGTCGCTTGCGGCGTGGCTACCAGGGGCCAGAGCTTGCGCATGCGCTGGATGAGATACGTCCCTGGCACCACCGCATCACCTACATCCACTGCGCAGGCTGGTCTGCAGAGCGCATAGCGGCTGACATGGTGAGGCTCCGCGCCAAGGGCGAGTGCGATGTTGCTGTCATCGACTATCTGCAAAAGCTGCGCTGGCCTGAGCACAAGGGTGCGAACGTTGCCGCTATCATGGGCATCATGGCGGAGACGCTGAAAAACGTCGCCGAGAACCTGGGCATATCCGTGATCACAGCGGCGCAGGTGAACCGAAGCTGGAAGGGCAACGCTGATAAACGGCCGCATATCGAGGATCTGCGCAGCTCGGGTGAGGTGCATGAGAAATGCAACCAGGCCGTGGTGCTGCACCGGCAACAGGAACGCGAGGATAGGAGAGGCGGGGCAGCACAGAGACAATCGAGGTGGCCGTGGAAAAGAACACCACGGGCGACATGGGGCGACTGGAGCTATATCACCAACTGGGCCGCTTTCGGTTCGTGGGGGTGGCGCGCCAGACGGAGAGGCAGCGCGAGCCAGAACCGGAAATGCAGTTCTGAGTAGCGAAGCAGCTAGGAGGGTGAGGGGATGATCGTTTTTGAAGCCAATCTTTGGTGTGACTCATGTGGCAGGTGCGAGATTGTGAAATGGCCCAAGGGCGCGCAGAGCCCTGCAGAGGCAAGCTCAGTCGTGAGAGACCAGATGCCCGCGGCGGCATGGCAACATACCAACGGGAAAGACAAGTGTCCCATCTGTGTTGCTAGAGACAAATATGGGCCGGCGCAGTGGACGGCGGAGCACAACCCGGACCACGTGATGCGGCTAGAGGGAGGACGGGGGATGAGTGACACCTGCCCGCTCTGCGGCGGCGAGATGCTGGACGATACGCCCAAAACACTGACAACAACCTGTCTAGTACAGCGATGTGCAGATTGTGACTATTGGGAAGAGGAGACTCCCGTTGACGGAATCCCTGTCGCCGTGGGCCATGAGCCAGAGGAGGGGACGTGACGAAAACAGCGGTCTCAGGATGGCGTTGGAATTCAGGGTTTGCGAGCAAGATGCACTGGTACGAACAAGGTAGCACCGTGAGCGCATGCAAGGGCCACTATCCTCCGCGTCGCGAAGAGGCGCCGCTGCCGCCGGTGCCTGAATATCTATGTGCAGATTGCCTGAGGAGAAAAGCTAAGGAGGGAGAGGGATGAGCGAGACACAGCCATTGACAGCAGAGCGGCGACGCAATGTGATCCGAGATGTAGCAGGGAAGGGTTATGGCCACACGTCACACGACATGCATCGCCGAGATCTGCGTGAATATGAGGCCACGGTGTGCCAGGTCGAGACCCGGCTTGCCAAGATGACAGAAGAACGGGACGCGCTCCGCACGATTGTAGATTGGCATTACAGCCCGACGGGGCTAGCGCGGCTTGCAAAAGCCGATCTGCGCAAGCTATCCCCGGCGCGCCGGCTAGTTATCAAGGCGGCGAGAGTTCTGTCGCTGCCAGAGGTGACGCCATGATACCCCTCTTTGACCGCCTCGACCTCGCCCCCGATGCCGTGTTCCTGCTGTGGTGCGCCCTCTGGGCGCTGCGCATTGGGGGCGCACTCGTCGCGTTCATGGCGACGCGGTGGGCGTGGCGGCGGGTGGGGAGACAAAAGCGACGGGTAGCCTACAGAGACATTGAAGAGCTGGGAAAGATCATGAGGGCAAACAGCGGTGGTTACGCAGGCCCAGCGTATTGGCCAGCGATGGACCGACTGCGCGAGTTGTGGGTAGAGCGAGAGGCGCAAGAGAATGATGGTAGCCCTACCTGACCACATGCTCTACTACACCGAGCAGCACCCGGAGTGGAGCAGTAGCTTGACTACCGTCAGATTCGAGAGGAGTACGACATGCCTAGCTACGCTGTCAAGCGCGACGCCAACCATGGCCCCATCAAACGCGCTGCACAGTCGTTCGGCGTATTCATCATTGACTTGTGGCAATGCGGGCAGTTCGTGAAAGGGCTACCGGATATGCAATGGATACTGCCGTGGACCGAGACGCCGGCTGTGCTGTTCATCGAGATCAAGGACGGCTTTGACAAGAAACTGACGCCAGCGGAGCACACGTTCATCAATGAGTTGCGTGAGGCCGGGGCGTTGTGCTACGTACTGCACTCGCTCGAAGAGGCGATTAAGCTGTTGGAGGGACTGAGGAGGGGCGTGTGATGAGGTTACCCAAGGATGCGCATTCAGGAGAGAGGTGCCCGAGCGGCAAGGGTATCCCCATGGTGAAGAGGCAACGGCTACAATTGCTGGAGTGGTGCCAGGATGTCATAGAGGACAGGGACGATGTGCGGGCGATTCGAACCGCGCACCTGATATGGGACTTTGAGGCTACCCTGAGCGTTGTTGAGGCGGAGAGGGACGAGGCGATTAAGTTGCTGGAGGGATTGAGGAGGGGAGCGTAATGTCGGCATCAATGCAGATTGGCTTGACCGTTGCCGCGATAGGATTCGCTACCCCTGTGGTAGTGGCTATGGTGATAAACCTGGTGGTAGCAATGATGAGCGTCTGTAAACTGCGCAAGAAGAGGGAGCCGTGATGGATAACGCTGACATCTCTATCTCACAAGAGCTAATCGACCAGGCATGTGAGGCTCTATACAAGTTCGCTGAGGCAATCCGTGAGCTATGCGACATCATCGTTCAGGCGTGGCAGCGATTTGTGAAAGCAATCCGCGAGACGTGTTGGCATGTTCTGGATTGGATGGGAGATGTCGCCAAGGCAGCAAAGCGCTATCATAGTTGGCCAACGATCACCCGCCGAGCGCCAAGAACACTGGGTAGACACAACGCTATGAGGACGCGGCAGGTGCGACAGTGGCGGTGGAATCCGATGTATGGGAGACGGTGAGGAGGGGAACGATGTGGCAAGTATCGTACAATCCGTTTGGGCTTAGACCTGTAAATTGGGAAGAGATCACAGAGACAAAGCTGCGTGAATTTCTGCGCGAGTATTTTGCTATTGACGATGAGGAGACGGAGGCCATCTTGGACGAAATGAGAAACGGGTATGATACACCAACGATTAAGGCTACTTATCGTTGGGTAGAGGAGGGGAGCGATGGATGAACTGAAGTATACTTCTGGGCAGATGCTTGAAATGGAACGGCAAGCGCGAGTTGGTGCTATCAAGAGGCTGTTTCGCGCAAGATCGCGCCCGTCTTGGGTCAATAGCGTAGAAATTCAGCAGGTCGTCGTTGTGCGCTCGTGTTGGGGGTCTGGAATGGGCAAAGGGGAGGGGCTTCCGGTAGAACTAGAGACGGTTCGCGAGGTGACTGAGATATTTGACATGGAGGGCAACCTGATAGCGCGAGATGATCCGTGCGAGGGGAGGGGCCAGTGAACCAGATTCTATTCGGTGAAGTATTGATCGACGTGGATGAGATCGTGGACGCAAGGGGGATAGACGCATCATTAGTTGGGGACCAGAAAATTCCGACAGAGGTAAGATTTCGAGATGGGCATAGCCGCCTTCTTTGGGACAAATCGAAAAGTGCCTTTGATGTATGGGCGGCCGGCAGGGACCCCCTAGCAACGCATACTCACCAACACAAGCATTATGAGACTCGTGTACACGCCGGTTGCGTGGAGCACAATCATGAACATGCGCATCATCACGATCACTGAGAGGAGGAGAGAGCGATGAACCAGATAGCGCTAGGCCCTGACGCGGGCATCGACACGGACCACGTGCAGTATTGGGAGATGCGAGAGGGAGACTCACCGACGTTTGCAGGAACAGAAGAGGGGCCACAGACACGCGTCCAGTTCAGGAACGGCAAGGAGGCAATTCTGCGCGGCGAGGCGAAAGAGGCGTTTGATAAGTGGGCGAAGGGGAGAGGCAATGCGGGGTGCGATACAGAGCAGATCATCGACCGCATCATCGCTCAGATCGAGGATTGGGATGATGTTGGGGTGGGGGATGCTAAATGGCGTGAGTGGCTACGTGAGTGCTTTGTGGCGAGGGAAGAGGAGTCATGCGATGGCCCGTTGGCTAGGGCAGTGGCGGAGGTTGCGAACAAGATAGACTGCGAAAAGTGTCGTCACTGGCATGCGGCAGAATGGTTCTGTCTAATACAGCCAGAGTGTCATATGGAAAGAAAGACGAAAGTCAACAAGCCCCGCTGCAAGACCTGCGCCTGCTATGATGCGGAGAGCCAGAATTGCACAGAGTTCGCCGGGAACCACTACCCGGAGTGCTGGGTAGCGAAGAAGCCTGAGCGCTCGTTTTGGGAGAACTGCGTCGGTTGTACTCACTGGAATGTGGCGGAGAGCCGCTGTCATAAAGCAATGGAGCCGTGGATGGATTGCCCTAGATCTGAATCGGGGGTGCCATCCGAAGCGGTGGATAAGATCAACCTGTTGGGCGTGTGGAAATGCTCGTGCGGGGCAGAGCTGGCTCGTACCAGAACATGGGGGAGTCAAGTCTATGGCCACGTCTGGGTAAGGCCGAATGGCACCGTGAGAGTAACTTGTCTAGCATGCTGCCGTGAGTATGAGTGGGGGGTGTACTTTGGCCAAGAAGAGCCTGAATTGCCCCAACTAGGCGTCGAATCTTGCGCGGGGTGTCGTTATTTGAACGTCGCAACGAGCGGTTGCCGTAATGTCGGTAATGATGTAGCAGGTGTGCCGTGCGAGAAAGGGTCGCATCATGAGGAAGAGGAGCGGGAGACAAAGGCTGCACTGCCTGGCATCCGTGATCATCCGACAAGCAGGAAATGGCGAGCGATCTATCAGCATCCCGAATGCAGAACGTGCCGGCGCTACAATGCCGCGATAGATCTCTGTATGGGCCTATCACAGAGCTACCCCACATGCCACAAAGAACCGAAGGTGGGCGTAGCGTCTATGTGCAAGGGATGCCGCTTCTATAATGGGGAGACGGAACTTTGTGCCGGAAAGCAGAGATTTGAGGAACTCGGCTATCCTGAGTGTTACGTGCTAGATGAGCCCGCAGAGTGCGGCCAGTGTCTCAATTGGCATGGAAGCGAGCGCAGATGTGAGGAGTTTGATTGTCATTATGCTTGACATAGTGACAGCGACATGCTGAAGGAGAAGAATGCAGCGTGGAGGACGTAGGAGGAGACAATGAATAGAATGTTGTTTGGCGATTCGCTTGTTGATGTTGATGCGATTGACTTTACGGGAGGCGTAGGACTCAAAGACGAGCGGACCCGAATCTGGACGGGAGGAAGAGAAGAGGCTTTCTACCTTAGCGTGAAGGGCAAAGGAGCGTTTGATGAGTGGGCGCGGCTGAGAGACATCGGGAAGAGTAACCAGGCGCTGTCAAGCGTGATTGAAAGAGTGAAATACGTTAGAGAATATGAATCAAAGCGGGACAGCGTGGGGGCGTTTCTCCAAAGCATTGAGGGGGCCTTGGCTTTGTGCCTGAAAGATCCGGACAACACGCTAGAGCTGATCTATGTTGCGGCGCGCGCCATTGCTTGCCTGCAACAGTTTGGGCTAGATGCTTGACACCATACCCCGGTAGGGTGTATAATGTGTAGGATATGGGAAAGCATGAACGACTCCGATTGACCTGGGATCGGCAGTTTGCGTTTGCTTGTGGGCCGCGTCTTTGTGACGCGGCTTTTGTGTTGGCGTAGAAATGGCGTCTTTTAGGTGGACTCGCCGTCGCGAAAAGGTAGCGCTGGCGCTGGCTGCGGGCTACACTCAGGCAGTGGCCGCCGAAAAGGCAAAGGTCTCGGAGCGCACTGTCAATCGCTGGTACAGCAAGCTTGAGTTCGCAATGGAGGTCGACCGACTCACCCTCCTCACCGGCATTTCGACGCGTGCTGAGCGCATGCGTATTGTGATGCAAGTGGTCCGACAAAAGATCGAAGCAGAGACGGGAACCGTTCAGACAAAGCGGGACATTCTCGAATGGTTGAAACTAGCACAAAGTGAGACCGATGGCGCAAAGCTCGACCTCTCCTCTCTCTTTAAGGATTTGGCAGCACAGACAGAGATCGATAATGAAGGAGGCGCAGAGAGTAGCGCCGAAGCCGCAACCGAAAGCGCCCCTGATCTGGACACCCAACCCAGGGCGGCAGACGGAGGCCCTCCATACTGAGGCGTTTGAGACGCTGTATGGAGGTTGCGCAGGTGGTGGCAAGAGCGACCTGATCCTTGGATTGGCGCGCACCGAACACACGCGGTCGCTGTTGTTGCGCCGGACCTACACTGAGCTCGAGGATTCGCTAATCTCGCGTAGCCTGGAGTTCTATGGCGAAAAACGACATTACAACCAGAGCAAGCACATTTGGCATCTGCCAGACGGCAAAGAGGTCCGCTTTCGGCACCTCCAGCACGAGAAAGACGTTGAGGATCACAAGTCGGCTCAGTATGATCTGATTGGCTTTGACGAACTGACAGGGTTCACTCAGTTTCAGTACATTTACTTGCTTTCCCGCGCACGCACGACACGGCCCGGTCAACGTGTCCGCGTCGTTGCAGGCACCAACCCCGGCGGCGAGGGCAACGATTGGGTGATGGAACGCTGGGCGGCTTGGCTTGACGAGGGCTATCCGAACCCAGCAGAGCCCGGTGAGTTGAGATGGTTTAGGCGTGATGAAGATGGGCATGATGTGGAGTGTGAAGCAACGCACCCAGACGCACTATCACGGACGTTCTTCCCGGCACCATTGAGTGAGAATCCCAAGATTGATCCGGGTTATCGCAAACGGCTAGCATTGCTTCCTGAGCCCTACCGCTCTCAGCTTATGAATGGCGACTGGACCGCTGGCCTCACCGACGACGCGTACCAGGTCATACCGACACTATGGATCAAGGAAGCGATGAAGAGGTGGAAGCTCAATGGCACTGAGGAGACGCCTCCGCTCGATGTTGTTGGCGTGGATGTGGCCCGAGGGGGAATGGATCAGACTGTACTCGCACGACGATGTGGTAATCGGTTTGATGAGCTCGAAAAGCATCCTGGACGAACCACGCCTGACGGAGCAAGTGTTGCGGCTCTTGTCAGCCTGGCGCTTTTGGACGGTGGCTGCGCAAACATCGACGTCATCGGCATCGGCTCCTCGGCTTACGACTCGTGTATACAAGCAGGACTAGAGATATACGACGTGAACTTTGCGGCGGGAAGCAATGAGACCGACGCATCTGGCACAATGAAGATGGTCAACAAGCGCGCCGAGTATTACTGGCGCATGCGAGAGGCGCTGGACCCAAAGCGCGATGAGACGGAGCAAATCGCTCTCCCTAACGACCCAGAGCTGTTGGGCGACTTACGCGCGCCGCGGTGGAAGATGCAACGCAACGGCATCCTGATCGAGAGCAAAGAGGACATCAAAAAGCGCATTGGTCGATCCCCCGACTGCGCCGACGCGGTGGTGTTGGCAATGGAGGCCATCATGCCAGCGATGGTGATGATATAGGAGGAGAGATGGGACTAGCTTGCGGACATTGTAACTTTTGGCGGGATCGAGGGAACCGGCAACATGAAAACCAGATAAGAGGTGCGTGTCTGTTGCGTGCAAACGCTCAGAAGAGGGGACGCCTGTACTGGCTGGAGAGCTGGCGCAAATGCAAATGGCCAGAGCTGCTAGCGACACGGCAAGAATGGGAGGCCAGCTTATGCGAGCCAAGCCCGGCTACAAGCGCGACAAACCCGACAGCCCGCGCATCCGTAACTGGCTAAAGCGCTACGTAAGGACGCGGACGTGTCGCAAATGGAAGCGCAGTAATCCGGTGAGGGATGAGGAGGAGAGATGGATACTAAGTCGTTAATGATACGCATCAATATAGGAATAGGATTGGCGATTGGGGTGCTGGCCCTCATCCTGGGTCTACCTATAGGGGTCGCAATATGGTTTGCCCTCTTTGCGATGGTTAGTTGTGCGATGATGACTCAGCGGGAAGAGATATGAAATGCGCGACATGTGTACATCGTGCGGCGGGGCATGAGGATGGCGTGGCCCTGATTTGCAGTGTTACAAGCCCTCTCCAGATAGTTGTTCCGGCGCAATGCCTAGAGGAGGAATGGGTAGCGCCTTGTATGTCATGGGAGCCCAAGCTGTGCGAGCCAAGCGCGGTCGCAAGCGGAAGTGCAGTGACCCGGTGAGGGACTAGGAGCAGAGATGGCATTCTGGCATAAAAGCGCAAGAGAGAGGGGCTTTAAGTCAGCAAAGGAAATGCGCAAACTTGTGACCAAAGTTCCGCTCACGACAGAGATTGACCGAAGATGCTTCGCCTATTGGAAAGAAAACGACGGCACAAAGGCAGGGATAATGAGCTTACTTGATCCCCATAGCGGGGATGCTCTTGAGGGCATGGGCATAGGCATGAGGACCTGACATGCGCATCATCGCTATCCTAATCGCCTTGCTCCTCACCCGCCTCTACATCCTGGTAGATGAGGACGGCGTCATGCTGTTCACAGAGGACAACCCTGGCTACGGTACGTAGCGTGTCTATTCGCAGCATCTCTGAGATGATTCGCCACCGGCTTGACCGCGTGGCAGTTCCGGTAGATGAGGACGGCCAGCAGCTATTCAGTGAGTTCAATCCCGGCTACATTGTCGACCTTGTCACACAAGCGTCGCTGGCCGTATTGTCGCCCATCGTTGACGAGATTCTCGAAGAGGTCACAGAGATCGAGGAGCACTTTCACAATGACGAGTTGTGGTGGGGCCGGGTAGCTGGGCCGACGCAGGATCACGCCATTGACGACAACACGAACCGTCCCTATACGTTGACCAGTGGCAACAACGACTGGGGCGTCGCGGTGCCAATCATCGGGCGCCTCGATAACCCTGTCAAGCCATGGCAGATCGAGTTCGACATGCACCGCATCGCTATCTCAGCCGTTGACAACGTGCTGCCCTGGAAGATACGGTTTTTGTATGGCAACCAATCGTTTTTGGAGGCACGCAACGCATACCGTTGGACGCAGACGATGTCCATCGCCTCGGGCGTTGGCAGCAACATCGGGGCGGGGCCGAGCGACATTCGGATGCGGGTGTTACCTCTAGGCTACATCGTCTGGGCGCAGTGCCGAAATGTGACGCTGGGTGACACGATTTCGTTTTTCATCGGTGTCCACGGCTATCCAGTGAGGGATTTACCATATGCCTAACGACAGCGACAGCAAGAACAGCGCCACCTACGACCGGAGCCAGACCAAGGCGGAATATGACTGAGCGCGTCGGTCTCGCCAAGGCTGTCTTTTCTATCAAACAAGGCGATACGGAGCCGCCTATTAGGGCGACGCTGCGCGACGGTGCTGGTGATGTGATCGACCTGAGCGCCGCCGATGTCATCTTCCACATGAAATCGATGAACACGGGCCTCGTTGTCGTCAACGCCGCGGCGACAGTTCTTGGTGGCGGCGCAAGTGGCCGCGTCGAGTATTCGTGGCTTGTGGGCGACACTGACGAGGCGGGCTGGATGGCGATAGACTGGGAGATCGACCTGCCGCCACCCGAAGGTCAGATCAGCGTGCCCAACTTTGGCTACGACGACCTGCTCATTACGGCCGCGATAGTATAGGAGCATAGACATGTCATTCAACCCAAACGACACGAGCTTCTCGGCGCGGTTCGTCAGATTTGCCACGAACTACTGGGCGCTGGTTCGCGCAGTGTTCATCGTTGACGCGGAAGAGAACGCGCTGTTCACGGAGGACAATCCTGGCGTCGTGGCCATTACCGATGGTCCTGTGGATGTCAGCGTCACTGGCGTAGCGGATGTCAACGTCGTGACTGCCCCTGGCATCACGAAGCGCGATGACTCGCCATTCGAGGTCAACGTCGACAGAGTCACACCGATGGGTGCGCTTTTTGACGATGTGGCCCCGGATGCGGTCAACGAGGACGACATAGGCGCGCCGCGCATGTCTGATAACCGCGTGCTGTATGGCATGATTCGTGACGGCGCAGGCGCGGAACGTGGCGCGGCAGTAAGCGCCGATCTCGGGCTAGACACAGACACGTTGATGCTAACCGCGGCAGTTTGGGCCACCCTCATCAATAACATTCGGATCGACGATGATCCTACCGCTTACAATAGCACTGTCCTGGAGGTCACTGACTACAACGCCGTGTGGGTGCTCATTGACATCGACAGCACGCTGGCGCCCACGCATTTGCGAGTGCTGGCGCAGTTTTCGGATGACGGTGGCACGACATGGTGGGACTTTGAGGAGGGGCTGTGGGCATCGCTCGGTTGGGAGGACACCGACACGGCCGCGGGTATCAACAAGGCGTTTATGCTGCCATGCGGCGGCATCGAGTTGATCCGCTTCCGCGTTATAGGCACGGGGACAGATGCCACAAACTTCTTTGATGTGACGATTATCGTTCGCGCATTCCGCGGCAATTTTGCGGCGGCGCACGCATAATGGCGCTGGGGACGGTGATTCGGAGTTTCCCAATTGACGCGGACAGCAGTGGATTGGACTGGGATGGCCGTGCATTGTGGAACAACACACCGCCCCCACTGAAGCAAATCAGTCCGCAAACAGGCGCAGATATAAGACTAATCGCTAGCCCCTTTGTCAATGGGCTAGTCTGGGACGGGCGTTTCCTGTGGATTTCGAATGATCCAACGAACACTATACAGAAATTTGATCCGGTAAGGGGGGTAGTGGTGCGAACGTTCGCGTCTCCTGATACTCAACCGCAGGGATTAGCTTGGGATGGGCGGTCATTGTGGTCGGTGGGATTTAGTACTGGCCGCATTTACGAGATTGACCCCACGGCTGGAACTACATTGAGCAGTTTTCCTACGCCAGCAGGCAACCCGCGAGCTCTCGCATGGGATGGCAAAAGCTTCTGGCATACTGATAGTGTGACCAGCCTCATTTATCAATTGAGCCCACAAAATGGGCGGGTAATAGCTAGCGTTTTAGGACCAGAAGCGTTGATGTTAGGAATGGTGATAGATGGACGCACTCTTTGGATTGCAGGGCGAGCTACGTCGCTGATCTACCAAATCGCTGTGAACTAGCGGAGGCGAAACTCATATGGCAACGATCAAACTTACGCAACCAACATGGTATGACCGAGAGTATGCCCGCATCAAGTCGGTACTGACGCACCGGCTGGATAGGACGGGGATCGCCGAAGCAGGGCTTGCGCGGCTGCTCAAGCGGCTTCTGGCGACAGAGTACACCGGCCCCGAGCTCGCGGCGTTTCGCGACAACCTCGTCACAGATGGCGTTATCGAAGTAGTCTGACAAGGGCGTACATGCCACTAGGACAGCTATAGCATGAACAAAGCGCTCCTCAACAACACATACATCATGGGTGGCAGCTTCGGCAAGACCATCTCGCTCAACGAGCTCAACGTGTTCTTTCCCGAGCTCTTTGAGAAGATGGAAGCCAAGACCACGCAGCACCTATACGGCGCTGTCACCTGGATCTATCGCGCGACGCAGATACGCGCCAACGCGCTGCAGGGCCTCAAGTACAAGGTGTTCAAGGGCGAGACAGAGGTTTTCGACAGCCGCGTCGAGGGTGCCATGCAGCCGTGGTTCCCCGAGACGGACCTGGTGCAACTCCTTTGGCGCTCGCAGGCTGATAGGATGCTGTGGGGGGCCTCCTACTGGGAAAAGGTCGGCAACTGGATGATGCCAACGAACCTACGGCGCCTTAACCCGCTGACGATGGAGGTGGTCGGGGACCCGAAGATAGGCATCAAGCGCTTCGAACAACGCATCGAGGGAATCGTTCGGGCAACGTGGTTACCGCGCGAGATCGTCTACCAGCCGTTATGGCGACCCGACAACGACATCCAGCCAGGCGTCGCACCGGCCGCGGTAGCAACGATGGCTGCGGGCTTGAATGAAAACGCATTGCGCTATGCGGCCAACTTTTTCGAGCATGGCGCGATTCCGCCGCTGTTGCTCACGACGGACCAGAACCTACCAGACATAGAGATTCAACGTGTCAAAACGGTCTGGCAGCGTATGCATGGTTCTGTGCGCAATGCGTGGCGGACGGCGGTGCTGCGCAGGGGTTTGAAGCCGGTGACGATTGGCCAGCGTACCAAAGACCTGGCCATCCCCGACCTGCATGCCGTCGTGATTGCTGAGATTGCCGCCGCGTATGGTATGAGCGTGACGTTCCTGGAGGGCAAGACAGCCAACAGGGCGACAGACGAGCAAGAGACGCTCAAGTTCGTGACCGGCGCCCTCGTGCCCGACGCTGAGCTATTCGAGTCGGGCATGAACACACAGCTTTGGGACGGTATGGGTCTGCGCTGGGAATACCTCGTTGGTGAGATCGAGGCGATTCAGAAAAACGAGGCGGTAAAAGCCGAAGGTGTCTCCGAGATGATCGGCAAGGCCATCGAGGCTTTCGAGGCAAAGCTGATTTCACACGAGCAAGGTGCATGGGTCGTTGCCGAATACTACTCGCAGATGGGGACGCCATTCCCTAAGGAGCTGCCGGGACCTGAGAAGCCCGAGCCCATTGTCATGCTGCCACAGCCAGCGCCACAAGAGGAAATAGAGGGCTTTGCACGCGCAGTAACGCCGCCGCTCATGCTGCCCGCGCCGCCCACGAAGGCGCTACAGCCCAGCATCGAGGCCATGTGGGAGGATGTACACAAATGGCGCCGCGTGGTCAAGCGGCTAGGCCCTGAAAAGGCGCTCGCGCGCGGCTTCGAGAGTGATGTGCTCACAGAGGACACGCAGCAGTACGTGCGCATGCACCTTGAACTAGCCGACACGACTGAAGAGGCCCTGGAGATATTCGAACACCCTTTTGCTAAAGCGGTCAGAGAGACCGCTGAGGGAGACCAGGACCCGAACGCCGCGGCGAAGGACCGCGACGAGGCACGCATCGGGCTCGACATGCGCCGCTTTTTCAAGGTCCAGCTTGCGAGGATCATCAAAAAGCTGGGCAAGAAGCCGGACATTAACAGACTAGATTTCGAGTTCTGGCGCAAGGAGAAAGAGGCGCTAGGTGCGGTGCTACAGCCACACATCGACCGCATGGTAGAGGCTGGGGCGCTGACGGCCTACGATACGAACCCTGTGACGGGGGGTAGTGGCAGCAAGCAGAGCGAGATGATGCTTGCGTTTGACTGGACGCTCATAGCTGAAGAGGCGGCGGCATGGGCGGAGAGATACGGCGGAGAGCTCATTACGGGAATTGAGGATACTACGCAGCGCATCGTCACCAAAAAAGTGGCCGCATTTGTGCGCACACCAGGGATGACGATAGGGGACCTGCGCAACAGCCTGCTCCCATGGTTTAACCAGATTCGCGCGCAGATGATAGCCGTGACGGAGACGACGGCGGCCTACTCAGAAGGCCAGCGGGTACTGATTGATAGGGCGACGCAAGCAGGACTCAGAGTCGAGCCGGTCTGGCAGACAACCAACGATGAGATTGTACGGGAGTGCCCGATATGTTGGCCGAATCACCGCAAGACAAAGAAGCAAGGATGGACGGTAGACTGGCCGCCAGGTCATCCGCGTTGTCGCTGTTTTATAACGCAAAAGTGGGAAGTGCCGAGGGTGGAGAGGGCGCCGGTGGAGCTAGCGCCAGCATTCGCGCCGTCTGTCGGTCTACGGGAACGAACCAGGATACGCGCGTTAGAGGTCGCGGAGAACACTATCGTCGGACACGACATAGAGACGGCTGTCATTATAGACGAACGCGGGGAAGTGCTCTTATCAAAAACAGGCACCCATAACTCAGTGACGTTTACCGATGATGAGGTGAAACTTATGCGTGGGGCTACGTTGACGCATAACCATCCAGGCGGGACTTCGTTCTCGCCTGGCGACGTGGCTATGTTGCGCCGCAATAACCTCGTAGAGATTCGAGCAGTTGGAACCGCACCCGATGGAGTAACACGGCTTTACAGGCTACATCCAGACGCCAAGTTTTACACGTTAGCTGCACGGCCACAAGATGTGGATGAGGATATAAGGGAACAGGACCGCAAAGTCAAAGATGATTGGGGACCACGGATCGTACAAGGATCTTTGACTATGGAAGACGCAAACAGGGATCATTGGCATGAGGTTATGACTCGTTTTGCGAAGGACTATATTGAGACATGGGGAATTGATGTGGGCTACAGCAGGGAGGCAATGTAGTGGTTGTTGTCCTAGATGATACCGTTGTTGCATTGCCAGTCTATAGCACTATCTGCACATTTTGCCGTAATTGGCTAACAGACGGTGACTATACTTGTAAGGCATTCCCAGAGAAGATACCCGAGGAAATCTGGCTAGGTGAGAACGATCACACCGAGCCCTTCCCCGGCGACAACGGCATCCAGTTCGAGCCGCTAGAGGACACCGATGGTAGCTAGCATCAAGATCGACGTCTCAGGCATACCCAAGCTCATCGACACGCTGGGCGACCTTCGAGCCCGCAAGTTCATGGGTGCCGTGCTGCGCCAGGCCGCCGAGACCGTCAAGGCCGACATGGCTGAATACCCGCCGCGCAACACAAACTACCCGCTACAGTGGGCGAGCGCGAACCAGCGCAAGGCTTACTTTGCGAAACGACATGCAGCGGGGCTGCCGTCGCGGTATACACGCCAGAGCGACCCTATGTCGCAGCGACTCGGGCCGAGCTGGACCACGGCGGTCGCGCTTGACGGGATGAGCGCCACTGTGGGCAACAAGGTCACGTATGCGCGGTTCGTGCAGACGCGCCAGCTACAAAGCCCGATGCACAAGATCACCGGCTGGCCCACCGCCGAGGACGTGGTGGAGCGGCGCGCTACTGATATTCAGAACATGGTGCTAGCGGCGATAGACAAGGTGATAGGGTAGAGGAGAGACATGGGAGAATGGATCAGCGTTGGGATGCGCCCTCCGCAAAGCATAGATGAGGTATGGATCGTAAGGTATGGTGCCGTTAGAATAGGCAACTATGCAAGATGGGCGGGGGGCTGGGTGCGCTGGGATGAGCAAGGAGACCCCTATCTAATTCAAGGCGTTACGCATTGGCAGCCATGTTGCAAGCCAGAGCCGCCGCGAGTTGAGGTAACATGCCATTTCAAACCGCCGACGTAGACAAGCACAAGCGCGGCCTCGACGCCAAGCAAAAGCGCCAGTGGGTCGCGATAGCAAATAGCGTCCTCTCCAAGTGCATCGCTGACGGCGGCACTGACGAGACATGCGCGCCACGGGCCATCATCCAGGCCAACGGCGCGGTAGGGGGTAAAGCCATGACAGACGAGCAAGACAACAAAGACGACGCCGCGAAAGCCGAGAGCCTGGATGAACAGATTGAGAGCATCCGTGAGGCTTTTCGGCTGACCTTCGCTAAGCCTCAGCGCGAGATTGCGCCCGATCCGCCGCCTGACTTTTGGGTGCGGGATGTATTCGACGAGCATGTCATAGCGCGTGGAGGCTCCGAGTATTGGCGCGTTCCGTACACCATGGACGCAGACGACAACATCACCTTCGCCGAGCGCGACGAGTGGACAGAGGTCGAGCAGGAGTTCGTCGAGAAGATGCTAGGCGAGACCCTCATCGCCTACGGCGGCGCTATCAAAGCTACAGCGGGCGGCAAGATCGGCGGCTACCTGGTGCGCTTTACCGACCAAGACACGCCGGACCTTGAGGGCGAGTATTTCACCAAAGACACCGACTTTGACCTGGTAGACGGCGAGCGCACCACGCTCTACTACCATCACGGGCAAGACCCGACGCTGGGCAAGATGCCCATTGGCGATGGAACCCTAAAGATGCTAGATGAGGGCATCTGGCTTGATGGGCAGCTTGAGATGCGGAATCGCTATATTGCTGCACTTGGGCGCAGGATAGAACAGGACCAAGCAGAGAGTAAAGAGAACTTTGGCCTCTCCTCTGGCACTGCGCCCCATATCGTGGAACGCGAGCCGATGGAGAAGGCCGTATGGATCAAGCGCTGGCCACTACGCCTCGACGCCAGCATCACACCGACACCGGCAGAGCCGACGACGCGAGTCATCACTCTGAAGGCATATATCGAGGCTAACGAGGGATTCGAGATCAAGGCGCTCTTGCCAGAGGACCCGCCGAAAAAGGGCGTGTCGGCAGACGCGATTAAGAAACCCGCGAAGCCAACACCGAAACCGGCGCCAAAACGGGCGCCGAAACCGAAACAGAAATCAGCCACAGGAGGTGGCAAAGTGACACTAAAAGTCATTCCGATCAATGGGCAACAGTACGTGTTCGATGTAGCTGAGGACGGCACGCGGGGCGACCCGCGCGGCTTGTTCGACAGCGCTGAAAAGGCCCTTGAGTTTATCGCGGCTGAGCTCCAGCCGCCATGGCTCAAGGCCATCATGAGGTCGGCGGCTGACACCCGCGCGCTTATGCAAGAGCAGCAGAAAGCTACCGACGAACGCTACGATAAGATGTTCGCCGCCATGGCTGCGCAGACCGCCCCCGATGGCAAGGGCTTTTCGTACAACGGCGAGCCTACGAAGCCCCGGAAGGGCTTTGTGGATTTCCTCAAGGCCGTAATCGCCGATGACCGCGCGACCCTGAAAGCCATGGGCTCTGAGTGGACTGAATACGATAATCAGTATTCAGATGGTGAAAAGGTCCTTGGCGATCAGACCGGCGCATCGGGTGGGTTCCTCGTGCCAACGCAGTTCTTGACCGACATCATCAGGGTGGAGCCGGAGCGGGAAATCGTCTGGCCGCGTGCTGACGTCATCCCCATGACGAACCGTGCGGTACAGGTCCCTGGCCTGAGCACGGCTGGCTCAACGCCTGGCGAAACTAACATGATCCCCGGCATGGTGGGGAGCTGGATTGAGACGGGTACGCAGAAACACGAAGAGGACATCGACTTTACGCAGATTGAACTCGTGGTGCATGAATACAGCGGGTGGATGGCCATCAAAGACGCACTCATGCAGGATAGCCCGATCAGCGTCGAGAGCATCGTGCGCAAAACCATGCGCGACGCGGTGCGCTTCTATCGCGATGAAGCTTTCTTGGACGGACACGGCGCAGGCATGCCGCAGGGCGTGATCGACGCAACAGGTACGTTTGCACAGGCCCGTATCGGTGTTGGGGCAATAACGTATCTCGATCTCGTGAATATGAAGCAACATCTGTTGCCCTCAAGCTGGACCGACGCCATGTGGGTGTTCCACCAGAGCTGTTACACCAGTTTGCGGACGTTGCAGGACCCGGCGGGGCACTACATCTGGGTCGACAACGCTCGCGACGGTGAGCCGCCTCGAATCCTCGGATTCCCGTACATGTTCACGGAGAAAACCCAGACGCTTGGCACGCGTGGTGACGTGATCCTGGCCGATTGGCAATGGTACTATATCGGCAACAAGCAAGAACTCAGCATCGCATCCAGCCGACACGTTCGGTTCCTGCTGAACCAGTTTGTCATAAAGTTTGTGATGAGGGTGGACGGGCAAGAGAAACTGAGCGCGCCGATCTTCTTGAAAGACGGCGTCACGGAAGTCTCGCCGTTCATCGTCCTTGACGCCGCAGTCGGCACAACCTAGACGGAGGTGAAAACACATGCCGTACACTGAGCTTTCAACCGAACGCGAGGAACTACTCGCGGTCATCCATCCCGATCTGCATGGTCCGGGCGAATACTACACGCCCTGGATCGACCACAGCCTTGCTCACAAGACATGGTGGGAAATCCTGGTCGGAGACATCACGGCCACAGGCACCGTGAACTTTGACATTGTGCAGGCTACGGACAACGGAGGTAGCGGGGCCACAATCGTTGTGCGCAATGCGATGACGCAGCTCACGCAGGCGGTCGGGGGCGGAGTCAATGTGGTCCTTGGGAACCTCCGCACTG
>Ga0114925_10000332_pt1 | contig 20137 bp, 19 predicted proteins | sample SumtaG_2_FD_87287 | JGI IMG/M metagenome (GOLD analysis project Ga0114925, IMG submission 87287) | Deep subsurface microbial communities from Indian Ocean to uncover new lineages of life (NeLLi) - Sumatra_00607 metaG | ecosystem: Environmental > Aquatic > Marine > Oceanic > Sediment | place... | reverse complement strand
CTCTACCACGTAGTATAATCCTTTAGGAACTATTCTTACTTGACACAACCCGCTTTTGATGCGTGTCTTTATTGGAGCTAACTTTACTCCCCGTGGAAAGTGTAAATACCCTCCTTTAATTCTACACTGCTGATTGGTGAAAATTACGATAAACTCGCCGTTTTTTTTCTTATACTTAGGTGGTTTTGGAATACCTCGATATTTTTCGGGATGTATCTTCCTGTCCTTTATAGAATTAAAAAAAGACTTCCAATTCTTGTCCAATAATTTCAATACTTGCTGGGCAGTCTGCGAAGGTAAATTCCTGTATGGTTCCTTGGTTTTTAGCATATACCATAAGTCGCAATACCTTAACCAATTGCCTAAGTAAAAGAGTTCTTGCCTCACGTAATAATTCGCAAGATTGTAGAGGTTTTTGGACAGGTGGCACAAATGCGACAAATCCTTTGCGTTCTTTAATTGTATTTGCTCGGTTAGTTTCATGCTTATAAATGAAAGAGGATCGCTTCGCTTATAAATAAAGAGAGTGCGTAAAATCATAGATTTTAAAAAAAAAAAAATTATTATAAAAATGAAGGGAATTAAAAAATACCTCTTTACATAATTTATTTTATTACCGAACAATTATTGATAAAAGAAAATGAGTAATATAATTTTAAAAAGTCGAATGAGTAGATATAACCCTATTGAGCTATTAAAAAATATGGGCTGGTTTTCAAGACTATGTTTTATTGGAGCTATTTTAATGTTGATAGATTCTCTCTTAGAACTGATGACATCGCCATTTGGCGCTTTATGCTTAATATTTAGCATAATTATTTTAATATTTTCAACTCAGATACAAGATGATAATCCCAATGCTTACATTTTTACAGTTATTGTGTTAGTCTTAAGTTATTTTATCCAAGTTCTATTTCATCAATTAGTAGAGATAGATTGGACAACGGGCCCAACAGAACAAGTTGGATGGGTTTCAGCAGGAAGTTCTGGATTAGGCTTTCTAGGGTCTATCCTCGTGAATATCGGCGGTACTTTAGCTTTGTTACTTATTATTGTTAGTGTAGGTGCTTCTATAAATAGAGATCCGGTAAAAGACCTATATTTATTCATTGTAGGATATATCTTATTTGGAGTTAATTTGTTAATCTTTATGATTTTTATAAATTTTACTCTTGATCTTACATCTATGTTATCTATTTTTTATTTCTCGATGATAACAATTTCTATATTACTGATGCTTCTAGACCAGAAAATCATTGGAGGATTTACAATTTGGATTATTTCTATTATAATATTTATGTCGGGGGTTTTTGGTGGTTCTTTAGGTACTCCTGTTACAGGATTTGGAGCAGGATTGACAATCGTGGGGAATATTTCATTTTTTTATTTTCTTCATGAACTTGGACTATGGCTTACAGAGCCCTAACCTATAGCAGAGCCCTAACCAAAATTTAAAGTGAAATCAAAAAAGGAATTAAATCAAATTATATAGGGAGTTAATCCTGAAAATATCATTTAATTTGTGAATCTTCAACATTTCATCAATCTCTTTTGAATTAGTTATTCTAATAGAAATTTCTCGAATTTTTCCAGGTTCTAACGAAAAATAATTATCAGATGCAATAAAATCCACTGAATTTGATTCAATAAATACATAAAGAGCAATACTTTCTGATTCTATGGTTATGGAAAAAGTACGTTCACCTTCAGGGTTCGTATTGAGTTCTTTTATATTGTAAGAAAGATGTGGATTATTTATTCTAAAATTTTTAGGATTATCAAATAAACGGAAACCGTGGTAAATGTCTCCTTCATTCTTTTCATTATCCTCAAGAGAGAAAAATATTATATTATTCCTTAAATCCTCTTTATTTTTATTAATTTCACTTAAATCAACAGATTCAACTAAAATCGATGAACAAGGTGGAATTAATTCTTCTTTTGAGCCATTAATTAGAGTTTTTCCTTCCGAATTTATAATTTTCCATTCTAAGATTCCTGTTTTCGAGATTCTTAGATCATTTGAAATCCAAAACTCAACTGATTTATCCTCCTCTTTAACACTTGCAAAGAAAGGCTTATAAGCTCTCTTAGCAATATAATGCAATGCTTTCCAGCGACCATAATAATCTAATGAAGACCAACTAGCTACTGGCCAACAATCGTTTAATTGCCAATAAAGGGAACCCATACAATGAAAATCGTTACGATTTCGTCTCCAATGTTCAATACCATATTCTATTGCTTCACCCTGAGTTATCTGGGAAAGTATTACTTGTTGTTCAAATTTTTCTGGAATAGAAAAGCGTCTTTTCATATATTTCATAATTTTTTTATTACCAGCCCGATTCTTCTGATGATTCTCCATTATAGGGGAATGGAAATCATATTGATTAGATGGACAAAAAGATGCTATCGTTTTCATTGAAGGAAAGGATTCAAAGCCATATTCAGACATAAAGCGGGAATCAAAACCTCTATAAGCACTGAAAGGAGCATTTAGGTGCCATACCTTCCAGAAATGAGAATCGCCCTTATCTGGAGAATTTGATTTAAATATCCCTCTTTTATTATTTCCGCCGCCATTTGAAGGAGAACTTGGCCAGTAGGCGTGCTTCGGATCATATTGATTCACTAATTTAGGAAGTAATTGTTCAAACATATAGCGATAGCCCTTTTTAAAAGCTGATCTCTTTTTAATACGGAAAATGCGGCTTAATCCTAAATACAGAAAATGGTATTGCTCTACTTCGTTATTTCCGCACCATAGAGCTAGACTGGCGTGATGTCGTAACCTTTTTATATTTTGAATTGCTTCTTTCTCAACATTTTCGACAAATTCTTTATGAATAGGGTATAGAGCACAGCCAAAAGGAAAATCTTGCCATACTAAAATTCCTAGCTCATCACAGAGATCATAAAAGAGATCATCTTCATAAAGTCCGCCACCCCAAGTACGAAGCATATTCATGTTTGCTTCTTTGGTATATTTAAGATTCATCTGATATAATCCTAATCTTTTACCTCTTGGGATAAAATTATCTATGGGAACCCAATTTGCGCCCTTTGCGAAAATTGGCACGCCATTTAATAAAAAGTAAAAAGTTTCCCCCCATTTATCTGGATTTCGAATAAGTTGGATATCTCTAATACCAATTTTCATAGCAGATTCATCTATTACATCCTCACTTAAAATTGAAACAGTAAGATTGTAAAGATTTGGAATCCCCAGATCATGAGTCCACCATAACTGTGGATTTTCAATCTCTAATTTAATGCTTTGATTTTTTTCCGTAAGATCTACTTCTTTAGATATATTATTCCCATCAGGAGCAGCCAATTCTATAAATACTTTGCATCCTAAAGGCCCAATATTCTCTATTTGCGAGATTAACTCAATATTTAAGATAAGCTTAGCAGATTCTATTTTAATAGTGGAAATTTCATTAATATCTGTGATTTTAAGTGGATCCTCATTATATTTAAATTCTTGAACGGTGTAAATTGAACCAATCTTTATATCATCGAAAGCTATTAATCCAACCGACTGCCATATCCCGATATCAGGTAATTTTGGGCCCCAATCCCAGCCAAATGAGAATTGTGGTTTTCTTAAATAAGGTATTCCCCGAAGAGCCATGAAAGTTGTTAATTTAGTGCCATGTTTTTTCATTTCCGCTAAAGCTTTCCTTGTAGGGCTCTTAATAACAACTATTAATACATTTTTACCTTCCTTAAGTTTAGATTTTACATTAAATTCATATTTAAGAAACATATTCTCTGTTGAACCAATACATTCTCCATTTAAATAAATGTCTGAGATTGTATCAATTCCATCAAACTGCAAGAGAATATTTGGATAATTTAAAAATTCAAGGTTCACCTCAAATTCGGTCTTATATTGCCAGTTAGAATTATAAATCCATGACATTTCATGCTCACGTACGCCATAAAATGGATCTTCTATTATTTTATTATCAATTAACGATTCATATGCCGATCCTGGCACGTGAGCTGGAACATTTAGAGATTTCTCATCATTAATTAGCTTCCATTCTCCATCTAAAGAAATTGTTTTTATACCTTTCATTATAATCAATAAACCAAAATTAATTTAATAATAAGATCTATCCTTATTATTAAGGATAGATTTACTCTAATTTTGATATTTTGGTTTCTGAAAAACCGCATATTCCATGGTCCAAGTGCTCAAAGTAACAACGATCACAGTATAATTTATCACATCCTCCGCAATAATTATCACAAAATTCACAAATGTATCTATCACAGAAAAAACATTCAAATATCTCGGCTGTTTTCTCATCTGTCTCTCTGCAATTTTCACATATTTTTACTTTAAAATATTCTTCATAACATTTTTCACAAAACCATCCTCTATAGTGTGGTAGCCACACCCTATCTTGAGAAATTTTATTACCGGAGAGGCACGCTCCACCTGAAGAACAATTGCAAATTGATTTTTCAAATGAATTAGAAAGAATACTAAATTCTTTTGAGAGTAATCCCCACCTTTTTTTTTGGGTTGGAGTTAATTGTGTTTTTTGGTTATATAATCTCCTCAAAGATATTAAATTATTAAATTGTGTAATAAAGGCTATTTTTATAATTTCTCTTAGACTATTCCTAAAATTCCTCAGTAAAGGATTCTTAATTTTGATTCTCCGTGGCTCTTGCGATTTCATTATAATAAATATGAGACTTAAATCTTTTATATTTATTCATTTTATTATCTAACTTAATTTTAAAAATACAAAGACCGAGTAATAGAGCTATAGTATAATCTATTATATAATTAATAAACCAAAATTAATAAAAAGTAAATATTACTCCAAACCCGGCATAACCATTTAATATATTCATGTACCAGCCTCACACGTCATGTACCCGCTGCGCTTTTCATTTTAACAAAAAGAGTTGAAGAAGAAATCCCTCCAATTTTAGCTTTTTTAATAAAGGCATGTTGTTAAAAATATAGTTAAAAATATTTTGATCGCTAAAATAATTTAAAGCTAAATCATGGCCTAACTCCTCTTTAATTATTTTTATAATTTGAATGAGTAAATACATTATTTGTTTTTTAACAACTTGAATATCAACATTTGTAGGATTTATATTAAATATAGAAAAACCAGCTTCTTTTGAGTAAGATATTTTACTCAATTCTTGGATCTTTTTAATATCCATGCGGTTTTTAAAATTATAAAATAATTCTACAACATTTTTAATAATATTCTCCTGTTTTTTAAAGTCAATTTGATTATCAATGACGCCCCTTAATAGATTTAGAATCTGTTGAAAAACACCGAGCATATCAAAAAAGTCAGCAAACAAATCAACATTTTCTGCTGCTTGCCAATGAGCATAATATTTCTCGATAGTATCGCCAAATGGTTTAAATAATTCAATATCTCCCGTCCAGTTTTTTAAATCTTCTCCAAATTGTTTTATAAATAAGTTTTTTAAGAATTCTAATCTAGATTTTAATGTTTCCGATTCTGTATTTTTTATATCTGCGACTACAAATAATAGATTGTAGTCAACATCAAGTATATAAATCCATTTAAAGCCCCCCATATCGATACTATCTATAGGTTCCTTAAATTCTGTTAAGGTGAATTGATTTAGAGCCGTTAAAAGCCCAGAAACCAAGTCATCTTTAACTGGAAGATCCAAAAACGATTTATAAATGAGCGTGACGCCCCGCTTGCTGTCTAATATCCAAATATTCATTTTAATTCATTCAGAGACTTTTATTTTCTTATTTTACTCTATTAAATTTAATATAATTCCCTTTCTACGACAATTTTTGCTAATTTTTTAAATATTTCCTCGACATTTTCTCCTGTTTTGGATGAAACTTTAATATAATCCAGAAAATTAAATTGTTCCTTGACTTCTTCCACAATATCATCTTTTATCACAATTTCTTCAGCTAAATCTAGTTTTGATCCTACTAAAATAATAGGTAGACCAGGATTATGTTTAGTACAGATATGCACCCATTCTTCAACATTTTCAAAAGTTATGTATCGGGTTAAGTCAAATAGTATAAGAGCGCCCTTTGCACCCATCGAATATCGTTCAAGCATAAAGCGAAATTGCGACTGCCCTCCAAAATCCCATAATTGTAATACAATATCAAAATCATCAATTATTAGCTCTTTAGTAAAAAACTCTACACCTAATGTCATTAGCGTATTAGGTAAAAACTTGCCCTCTATATATCTATGAAGTAGCGTTGTTTTTCCTACGCCACCATCACCAGAAGTGAGAACTTTGAATAAATATGAACGTTTACTTGACATTGAACTATCTACTTATACTTTCGTTTTGAAATCTATTTAATATTTGAAATAATGCTAATAATTATTTGTTTTTTATGTTTAAATAAAATTATACATTTTATATGAACATATAAAAATAAAATATAATTCTATTGTTAAGCGATAAATAATGAAAGACGCTATGTTTAAATTGTGTATATTCGGGGACGGTGGAGTCGGAAAAACTACTTTAGTGAATCGATATCTTACAGGCGTCTTCAAAACGGGCACTACTATGACACTTGGAGTGGATTTTCATGTTAAAACAATAGTAATAGATGAAGTAACTGTCGGATTACAAATTTGGGATTTTGCGGGGGAAGAGCAGTTTAGATATCTTTTGCCTCGATACACAATGGGAGCATCAGGTGGGATTTTCATGTTTGATGTCACAAGATATATGAGTCTAAATAATTTATCTGATTGGTTGGATGTATTTAAGGAAGGTTTAGAAGGCGCTGAAAAAAACATTCCGTTTTTAATGGTTGGAGGAAAGACAGATCTTGAGGATAATAGATCAGTTCCTAAAGAAGAGGCTATGAAAATAGCAGAATTAAATAACTTTTCAAGTTATATTGAATGTTCTTCAAAAACTAGCCAAAATGTTGAAGAAATATTTCTTAAAATCTCTCGTTTGATGTTAGAAAAAGCAAATTTATTATAAACTAGTTATTTCAGCCCTTAATTTGGCAATTTTCAATACTAAATTAAACTTTCTATGTCTGCTGAATTCTCCGGAATCTAAAGAATTATTCAAGAATTCTAATTTATTCAATAAGAAGTTCTTAAGATCTTCTTTCGTAAAATGCCCTATAAATTTAGGATTAGACTCCATTTGAGATGATTTCTTAATTCTTAATGCGGAGATTGCCTTAGCGATTTGTGCCTGGAAACCCCGAGACTTTGTGGGGTCAGTCCCCTCAAGAGAATCAATTGAAATCTTTAAACCATCGATAAACGATTCTATGTCCTCTATATCTATTTGATCCATAAGTCCAAAAGATGTATAAGATTAAATTAAATATTCTTATTAGATATATTAGGGAAATGCTAATATTTATAATTTAACATAGTTCGATGAATATATAAAATATCTAAAATGGATTGATTTGATAAGAAATATTAATCGAATTAAGAGTTTAATAAAATAGGTTAAAATTATTAACAAATAAGTCAGTGATAATATTGGTATTTAAATTAAAAGAGAAATGCCATGAAGCTCGTGATAAAGAGTTTTTCTATGGCGCAAAAATAAATAAGGCAATAAAAGATGTATATTTAGGACTTGGATATCTTGAACCCGGGGAGTCTGGAAGAAAAGCAAGACCAGGTAGGGGCCATGAGGAGTTGCTATATCTCATAAACGGACAAGTACAAATAGACTACAAAGATGAACAAATAATATTGAATGAGGGAGAAGTATTTTTTATCCCCGATGGTTCAAAAGTAAATTTAAAGAATATGAAAGAGGATAGATGTTATTTCATAATAGCCGGGGGGCATACAAAACACCATTCGCATTAAAAGATTTTTGAATATTTGAAATTCTTATTTATTTTTTAAATTTATCCTTTCCATTATTTGCTCAATATTTTGAGGAATATCAGCAACAGAATCAAATATAAAATCTGGCTCGAGTTTTTCTAACAATTCTTCCGTGTAAATCCCTGTTAATACTCCAATTGTAATCGCATTAACTGATTTTCCAAATAGAATATCATATTTAGTATCTCCGACAACAACGATTCTATCGTAGGGAACGCCCATAATTTTAGATGCCATCTCAAGAGCTTCGGGGTGAGGCTTGAGATTATTAACAGAATCACTTGAGATGATTTTATTATTTAATTTATTATATAATTTTGGATATTTCATAAGATAACGCCTTGCTGTCTTATCAGACGAGCTAGTAACAATAATGTACTTATGTGAGTTGTTATCAAGAAATTCAAATAAATCTTTAATACCATCGTATAGCTTGAGATTTTTAACTTCTTTAACATATAATTTTCCTGCAAGTACTAGGGCTTTAATTCTTTGATATGTAGTTAATCCTACTTCTTTCAATAAAGTCCACATTATTTTTACAGCAAGCCGGGTGGAATAACTTTCTTGAAACATACTCTCTGCCAGTCTTTCAAGCTCCTTTTCTCTCTCAGCAGTAAGAATTATGTTAAATTTTTTCATAATTTCTGTTTGGATCCTCTTTATAATCCCCGTACTGTCCACTAAAGTACCATCCATATCTAAAATGAAGCCGATTGTCATTTTTTTAAAAATTCTGAGTAATGCGATTTGTATTTAATTCTTTTCTATTTTTTCTTTAATTTGATCGAAGAGTTTAGGTATATCTGCGACAGATTCTAAAATAAAATCCGGTTCTAATTCAAGAAATCTTTCCTTTGTAAAGATTCCTGTAAGAACAGCAATAGTAACTGCTCCGACAGCTTTTCCCATCATAATATCAGTATTCATGTCACCAATCATTACAGTGTTCTCAGGGTTAATTCCCCCCATTAATTCACAGGCTAAATATAGTGAGTCTGGCGCAGGTTTCATTTTTTTAACTGAGCTTCTAGAAACTATCTTTCCTTTTAGTTTTTTATAAAAATCTGGGAATTTAACAAGCCTATCATCAACCTCTCGCTCTGATGACGTCGTCGCAATAGCATATTTGAATGAGTTTTTATCTAAAAATTCGAATAAATCTTCAACCCCATCATACAATTTGATTTTTTCTTTTTCTTTTTTATAAATTTTTCCAGCCATAATTAATGCTTTAATTCTTTGAATAAATGATAATCCAAGTTTTTTGTAAATTACCCACATTAATTTAACTTCTAAATTTTTTCGGTTTTCGCCATGAAGTATTTTAAAAACAATCTCTTCTACTTCAGCTTCTTTTTCTTTACTGGGGTTAAGATTAAATTTTTCATATAATTCTTTTTGAATTATTTTGTAAATTTCTGTTGAATTAATTAAAGTCCCGTCTAAATCAAATATAAATGCCATGCTATTATTAGAGGAAATAATAAAATGCTATAAAAGATTTCTATTATAGGAATATTTTAAAATAATCGATTTTATTTCTAATAAAAGTATAAGATTAAATATTTGAAACATTCTCTTCATAAAATCAATAAAAGGTAACGATAAATGGTCTCCATTGAAACTATTGATGTAATTATTATTATTTCATATAGTATTATTTGCATAATTTTTCTTTTAACAGGAATTGGGTTCCTTCATAAAGCCAAAGATAAACCAGTTCAAGTTAGGAATTACCTTTTAGGTATCGGACTATTCTTTTTTCTCTATGGAATATCGAGGGTATTAGTATTCTTATTTGAGTTGACATTTGAGATTGATTTTATTTGGAATCTAAGCGCGGCTGATTTTGAACGAATCTTTGCAGAAAGACCTGATTTAGAATTACGGCATGATATTGTATGGCGGCTTTCAACAGCTATCGGTACGGCAGGTTTGGTTTTTTTAATGTACCAATTAGAAGTAATTATTATGAAAAAAAAGACGAAATTCTTATTTACCATTCTTACTGTTGTAACAGTCATTCCAGCATTAATTTTGGGGGTTGCTGGGAAAGACGAAGTATCTATTGTGAGAATTATTCTATATGCTGGGAATTTTTTAGTTATAGTTATACCATTATTTTATCTTTATCTTGCAGTTAAAACTTCTGGAACTCCAAGAAAAAGAGCGATAGGTGCTGCGTTTGGTATGCTGTTAACATTTATTGGAGTTGTTTTTAATAGCTCTATTGGAAAAACATTATTTGCCGACCAAGTCTATATCACTTATGTCCTCTACGGAATATGTTCTACATTAGGTATTATAATCTATTGGAAATCCATACAGTTTGATTAAGAATATTTATCAATAATAAAGTTAATTATAATTAGATAAATTAAATCTTATAAACAAAAGTTAATTAAGTGCTTAAATTATGCTATTTCAAACTCTTCAATTTATTGATATAATAATTATATTATGCTGGTTGGTTGTAATATGTTCGCTAGCAATTGCGGGACTTTTATTCATTTTTATCAAATCTAAGGACAAACCTAAGTCTTTTAAATCCTATCTAATCGCTATAGGTATCTTTTTTATACTCTATAGTATTAATCGTTTAATTTTCTTTATGCATGAGCTGTTCTTCGATCCGATGATGTGGACTATCGCTCTTGAAGATTATAATAATATGATGGTACCTGGCTCGGATAAATTTATAAGATATGATATAATCTGGCGTATTTCGACAGCAATAGGCTCGATAGGCCTTTTAATTTTTCTCATTGAATTTGAATCAAAAATATTAGAAAAAAAGAGTAAATTCATTCTTTCGATAATTCAAGGCGTGACTCTAACTTTCTCATTGATTTTGGGCGCACAAGCTGACCGAATGACGGCAGGTAGATATATTTTATATTTTGGTCTTATTCCAGCACTCACGGTTCCCCTTTTATATTTTTATATTGGCATAAAAACATCAGGGGATGCTCGGAAAAGAGCAATCGGTGCAGGATTTGGATTTTTAATTTTTTATATAGGTGTAGCTGCTAATAGTTCTGGAGGGAAATCTGTTTTTAACTTTTTAGCGGGCTTAAGCGGACTTCAATTTTCCTATATTTTATACGGAATATTCATTTCTATTGGACTTATTATATATATCAAGTCTATCAGATATTAGGATATTAGCATTCTTTTTTTTATTCTATATTATTTCCTCGATAAGAATTTCCGCAAGAGCTTTTAAAACCTTAGTTCTTAGATTTTTATCATGAAATCTTATTATGTCAGAAAATTCAATTTGTATTGCTTGACTTTCAGGAATTTGAGAGGCGCCATATTGTTGCGAAATAAAACCGCCGGTCAAAACGTATTCTTTTCTCCTTGGATGAGTTGGAGCAATAGGAATGTCTAATTCGTGAAATTTATTAATTATCTGCCCTCGAACATTCTTATCCCAATCTCTTTTTGAAATGGGTTCAAAAAAGAGTGATTTTAGATTATTGGTTCCTAAGACAATCTCTACGTCTCTATATCCTGGAGGGCGCTTATGTTTTTCAAAACCATGGATGTCTACTAGTAAAGATCTGTTAAAATGTCTGATATTAGATATTATTAATTCCTTAAGTGTTTTATGATAAAATTCATATATCTCTTTAGCCAAGAGTGAATCTAAATTATAAGCCTCTGTGCTTTTCCGGTTAAGATCTATTCTACTTCGCCTTACTTTTGATATTATAAAGGAGGGTGTATATTCGATGGATAAATCTCTTAAAGAAATAGATTTAATGTAAGAAATTAGTCCATTGGCTAAGCTGATTGTTCCCTTATCTATTCCAAGAATACCACTTGACCTTTTTGGAATTTCTTCACACTCTAATGTACCGCCATGAGATACTGAAAGTATTAGAGGTATAGTTCCTTTCTTACAATTTATATATTCTTTAAAAGCAGCCATAAGATCCAAAATATATTATTTAAATTTAAAAAATAAAAAAATAAAAAAGAATTAATAATTTAGACTAACCCGGAGTACCATTTCGTTATATACCGAAGTATAAAAAAGAAGATAAGCCAGATCGCAAATGATATAAGTCCAAATATGTAATATGCCCGAATTTTTTTATCTTTCTCAAAAATTAGATAACAATATAGCCAGCTTCCAAGACCTCCAACAGCTACTAAGAGGATATCTGTCATAATGTTTATCCCACTATCTGATAATCCCTCAAATTTAAGGCCTAATTCGAAAAATAGCGTATTCTCAATAATTTCCCAAATTATGCCACAGATTATTGTAAGAATAAACACAAATAACAGAGAAAATAGTGGAGTTCTTCCTTTTGATTTTGGTATCGTGTAGAATAAAGACCAGAATAAAAAAATCCCAATTCCCATGCATATGTGCCCGAGGGAGAAAAAATCGAATGCGCACTGACCAGCCTCTTGAAATGTAAGTCCAACAATACACTGCATTAGCATATTCTTTTCCAACTTATTATTATATTTATTATATTCAATTATTGTTTTTATATATAAAATATATAATGGGAACCATAGTTAATTTATTTTATTCATAATTCTATTTGTTGATTGATAGTGAAAAATGAAGTTGCTTTAGTAGTATATTACAATAAAAATAATAAATTTAGTTTTAACGCGTTAATTGGAGCTATTGAGACAAAAGAAGCTCTTAATGATATTCAAATTTACTTTTTCAGAGATAAGGATACACTAATTCAAGAGTTAGGCGAAATAGTTCGAGAATTTCAGAAAGTAATTGTTGCTATATCATTTTTTACAACTCAACTTTGGGATATATATGGCTTAATTAAGGTATTAAGAAAGAGATACGGTATTACTCCTCTTATTATGGCCGGAGGACCACATCCAACGGGAGATCCTGAAGGAACACTCAAAATCGGATTTAATATTGTTGTAATTGGAGAGGGAGAAGAAATTTTTATTGATCTCTTACTAAAGATTAATAATAAAGAAGATTTTAGGGAAATAAAAGGTATAGCATACCTCGAAAATGGGGTATATCAATATACTGGCAAACGAGAACCGATTAATTTGGACGATTATCCACCATTTCCTATTAAAGATAGTAAGTTTGGGGCAATTGAAATAACTCGAGGGTGTCCCTATGTATGCTATTTTTGTCAGACCCCTTATATATTGGGAGTATACCCAAGGCATAGAAGTATCGAATTCATCTGCAAATATATCCGAATTATGAAAGAGGAAAATCTTACAGATATTAGATTTATTACACCTAATGCTTTTTCTTTTGGTTCATCTGATGGGAAATCGCTAAACATATCAAAATTAGAAGAATTATTAATTAAAATAAGAGAAATAATAGGTCAAGCTGGAAGAATTTTCTTAGGATCCTTTCCTTCTGAAGTAAGACCTGAACATGTGACAGAAGAAACTTTAGGTCTTATTTCAAAATATGCTAATAACGATAATATCATAATCGGAGCACAATCTGGAAGTCAACGCATTTTAGATCTATGTCATAGAGGACACACAGTTGAGGATGTCTATAATGCTGTAGAATTAACCTTAAAGTCAAATCTAAAAGCGAATGTTGACTTTATTTTTGGTCTACCTGGCGAGGAAGAGGAAGATATTGATCTAACAATAAAAGTGATGAATGATTTAACTGATATGGGTGCGAGAATTCATACTCATTCCTTTATACCTTTACCTCAGACGCCTTTTGCAAAGGAAAATGCGAGTAGAATTAATGAAAAGGTGCAGAGTGCTGTTAAAACGCTAACTTCAAAAGGTTTTGCTTTTGGAGATTGGAAAAAACAAGAAAGAATGGCTGTTAAGATAGCAAAATATCTCAAAACTAGAAAAATAAAGTAAATTATTAACCTTAAAGAACATATTCAATAATAACATAATTAATATTTTGCTAAAAAAGAGAGGCAATGAAATTGAATAAAAAAATAAAAGATTTTAAAACATCTAAGCTTTTTCCTTTACTATTATTGGTAATAACCTTTTTACCATTAATTCTTCTCACATCTTATGATGGAGGCGGATTAGAATATGAAACTAATGAATCTGAGAAAAATAATCGAGTCATATCCGATGGAAATTCATGGGTTGAGAATGGGAATGTTATTTCTTCCCTATCAGATGATCAAAAAGACCCTCAACTTATAAGTGATGGTGTGGGGGGTGCGATTATCACATGGGAAGATCAAAGAGGGGGTGGAGGTTATCACATCTACGCTCAGCGAATTAATTCTGATGGGGGAGTACAATGGACTACCAACGGGATTGCCATCACTTCCATAACAAATGGATATAACCCTGTAATTACAAGTGATGGTTCCGGAGGTGCAATAATTGCATGGCAAGGTGGTGCAGGCATCGATGTATTAGCTCAGCGTATCAATTCTGCGGGGGTTGTACAATGGACTGCAGATGGAGTCGTTATCTGTAACGCAGACAATCAACAACAAAGTGTTGAAATAATAAGCGATGGTTTAGGAGGCGCCATTATCACATGGGAAGATTTAAGAGGTGGAAGTACTTTTGATATCTATACTCAGCGTGTCAATTCTACGGGGGATGTAAAATGGACTGCCAATGGAACCGCCATCTGTACCGCAGCAAATCATCAGACAAATCCTTATCTGGTAAGCGATGGGGCAGGAGGTGCTATTATTACTTGGATTGATGAAAGAGTTACTCCTGGTAGTTGGGACGCGTATGCTCAACGTATTAATTCTACGGGTGATGTGAAATGGACTGCGGATGGAGTTGCCATTTGTACAATTGGAGGCTCATATCCTAAATTGGTAAGTGATGGTGCAGGAGGAGCTATCATTGCGTGGTATGATGGTAGAGAACTTCTTGAATTTGATATCTATGCACAACGGATTAATTCGGTTGGTAACACTCTATGGACCGATAACGGAACTCTTATCAGTAATTACACAAACTGGCAATATAGACCAGAGATTGTTAGTGACGGTTCCGGAGGGGCGATTATTTTATGGAAGGATCAGAGATCTGACACCGGTGATATTTATGCTCAAAAAATTAATTCGGCAGGGACGACGCAATGGACTGATAATGGAACCGCTATCTGTACCGCAACAGGAGCGCAAGATTGGATTGATATTGCTAGCGATGGTGCAGGAGGAGCGATTGCTACTTGGCAAGACGAAAGAAACGGTAATTGGGATGTCTATGCTCAGCGTATCAGTTCTACGGGAGCTGTAAATTGGACCACTAAAGACGGTACCATTTGCAATGCAACTGGAGATCAACTATATCCTGAACTTGTGGGTAATGGTTCAGGAGGAGCAATTATTGTATGGGATGATCCGAGAAGCGGTGATTTGGATATTTACGCTCAGCGAGCTCCAATATTACTAGGTCCTATTGGTGGTAATGGTGGTAATGGTGATGGTGATGATGAACCAGCAATACCAGCAATACCAGCAATACCAGGATACAATCTCATGGTAATTGGCATAATTTCTGCGATATCATTTTTATCTGTGGGGATATTATTATATCGGAACAAAAAACTACGAGTGTAATTTTAATTCAAATTAATTATAATTTCGGGTATTTTTATAAATGAATGAAGAATTATAAAGGTTTTCAACTCTCTTCGTTTATAAAATCTCTCTACCCGCTTTTTTTTATATTTCACCGGTTTTTCATTGAGATATAATGCGCCAATTTGAGAATTTTATCGGTCTTGCAACATTAAAGATACGAAATCATCCCGAAATCTTAGATGAAGTGCGAATAAAACGCCGAGTGAGAGGTAATTTCTTAATGAACAACCTAAAACTCATAGAATGTGCTGAATTATTAGAACGGGGTATAATAACATGAGAAAATAAAAAAAGGGGTTAATTTATAATTGTTAATTCGTTTATAAAATTAACCCATATTCATTAATGTCAAACTTAATTCTCTTTTGTATATCGATAACAAACTTTACAATACCCGCTTCGGTTTTTTTTGAAATCAAATCATAGCTGCTTGTATTAAGAATATGCATCATAGGGGCATTATCGTATATGACTTGAGCTTTTATTGATCTATATTTGAGTTCTCTAGCAATTTTGACGAGATTTTTTAATAATATTCTGGCGATTCCTTGACCCCGCCAATCCTTATTGGTTACCCAAGCCATTTCCACTTGTGATGGATCTTCTGTTTTGAAAAAACCTCCTGAAGCGATTACATCTTTTTTTTCTCCTTCGGCATTTATAACGACTAATATCATATTTGTTGAATAATCAATGTTTACCATTGGTAGGATTTTTGTATGTCTGAAATCTTTGACTGATGAGAAAAATCTATAATATAACTCATCTTTATCTAAAGAATAATAAAGTTCCTGTATCATTCTCTCATCCGAAGGTTTTACAGGTCTTATGATTAAAGTTTTTCCATTTTTCAATTGAACTTTAGACTCATATCTATATGGATAAACACTAATTCTGCCATCAATAGATTTAGGCAACTCTTGATCAAGATAAACGTAATTGCAGTTTTTCGCATGTTCCAATAATTCTTCTCGAAAATCTGGATGGGCTATATTTATCATTTGAAGGACTCTTTCACGAATACTTTTTCCATACAAATATGCTATACCCCATTCAGTTATTATATAATGAACATTACTTCGAGGTATTGCAACTCCAGAACAAGGCTGAAGACAAGGCATTATTCTAGAAATCACATTACCATTGGGTAAAGTAACTGTTGAGGGTAAGACTATAATTGGCTTACCGTCTTCAGATTTGGCAGCTCCAGTCATAAAATCTACCAAACCTCCTAAACCACTGTAAAATCGATATCCTAATGAATCCACATTTACTTGTCCAGTTAAATCTACAGAAATAGCTCCATTAATAGAGATCTGTTTTCGATTTTTACTAATAATTATAGGGTCATTAACATAGTCGCATGGATAAAACTCTACGAATGGATTATTATTCACAAAATTATAAAGCTTATTTGTTCCTAATGCAAATGCACAGGCAATTTTTCCTTTATTTATTGTCTTTTTCTTGCATGTAATTACTCCTTTCTCAACCAAATCAACAATATCATCAGTAATTACTACACTATGCACACCTATGTCTTTTTTCTCTGATAGTGCTGAAACAACCGCATTAGATACTTTACCGATACCTATTTGAATAGTAGAACCATCTTCAACGAGAGATGCGACAAATCTTGCGATTTTTTTTGAATTTTCATCAGGAGGATCATAAGTAAATTCAATTATATCATGATCAGTTAAAACAAATGCGTCAATGTTATCCATATGGATAAGGGAGTCTCCATAAGTTCGAGGCATTTTTGGATTAATTTCAACAACAACTTTTTCAGCTGACTCTGCTACGGCCTTCGAAATATCTACATTAATTCCTAAACTGCAATAACCTTTTTTATCAGGTGGACTTACTTGAAGAAGGGCAGTATCAAGATGTACTTGCCCTGTTTTAAATAATCGAGGTATATCTGAAAGAAGCATAGGAGTATAGTCCGCCCGACCTTCCAAGACAAAATTCCGGAGTGATTTTCCTATAAAGAAAGCGTTATATCTAAAAAGATTCTCCATTCCTTCAGTAGCAGCATAATAATTTAAATCAGAAAGACTTAGTAGGTGAATGATTTCCACGTCTGGTAATTTTGGTGCAAATTCAATTAGTTTTTTAGTAAAGTCTATTGGCTCAGAACAGCCCGATCCTATAAATATTCGGGAACCTGGGCGTATATAATCCTTAATCGCAGTGTCTAACGAAACCTTCTTTTTACCATGTTTTTTAAGGAAGTTCAGTAAATTCTTGAGATTGAGTGGTAAATCCTTTATATTAGTCCTTGTCAAAATATCACATATATTTGCCAGTATTATTTTAATTGAATTATCTTAGGTATTAGAATTGTTAAGATTTAATATAAATTAATGGTCAAAATAGTTTTTAAACAGTTATAAATATAATTACGTTGAATTATTAAAAAAAGAAAAAGATAAAGTTAGAAATAAAATTTATATAATAGGTGTTTAAAACTGTATCAAAGAAAAGATAAGAAATTTACTTGGGAACGATTTTTCACTGTTCTTTTTATTTTATTCATTGTTGTAGTAGGAGGATTAGTAATTTACATATTAAACATTTTTGCTAATTTAAAAAGTCAATATGATTTATTTTTTAATGGCTTTGATGTAGAATCTTCACTTATTAGTGAATCAGATATAAATTATACGTTACTAGATTTAAGAGCCCAGCAATTTGAAGAACTCCTTGGAAAATATCATATTCCCATGAACATGACAGGCTCAATGGAAGGAGATCCTTTAGATGATGATTATTGGGATATTTTCCCTCCTGTAGGTATAAGTTGGAATTATCCCGATGCCTTGACTCAGAAATTTTATAATAATTCTGAACTTTTAGCTACATTTGATCCATTAAATGATACTTCTCCATATAATAATATCACATATTTATCATATAGCGGAGATGTGGCCCATACTGCGTTATATGAAGGGGTTTATACTGCTGGTGAAGCATTCCGATATGCTTGGGCAAAACGTCATAATAATGTAGGAAATAAGACCGCTGCGTTAAATCGTCTTCGGATATTAGTTAAAGGCTATAAACTTATAAGCGAGGTAGCTTGGAAAGATTCAGGACGAAGTTATGGTGCCTGGGTTCGCTATGCCCTTCCAGATACTCCTAAAGCACGCGAATTTTTTCCTGCAAGTTTTTACACTACTGCAGATCATTATAATGTTACATATAAGGGATTTGATTGGTCTTGTTCTCGTCACATTTCGCGTGATGTAACGATTGGATGTCTCTTTGGATTGACTATGATATATGCATTGGTAGATGATGATGATCTACGAGAGACTACGGGGGATATTATTGATCGCACAGTTCAATGGTTTTATGATTGTAACTGGCGAATTATCGATGTTGATGGAGTACAACATACATCAGGGGATTTTGAAGGTTCTAGACCTCTATCATCGGGGGATATTATTCTTACTTTTCTTCAAATGGGTAAATTGGTAAATCCTGAAAAATGGGGATCTATTTACGAGCATTATGTTTATGATCGAGGAATGATTCATACGATAGGAAGAAGCTTACGCTCCGGTATTGATCTCTCCTCAAAAATCTTTAGTGGATACTATGGTTGCAACTTTCTCTATAATGATGCTCCAACTTTGATATTTCTTGAAACAGATCCGGTTTTAAGGGAGATATATATAAAAAATTGGCTAAATGTTCTTCACGATTTTACTAAATTTCACAGAAATGCGAATTTTGACGTGGTTTGGCTACTCTGTCATACGGAAATAGAAATAACGGACGACTTTTATGATAAACCAAAAATAAAACTTCAGGATTATGATATAGATGTTTGGCGAAATGCAGAGCATTTTGAGGAACCAACGGATAAAAATTACATTATTGAGTTTTGTACAAGGGATATTAAAGACTGTCTTATGAGGTATGCTGTTAAGAGATATCCAAATCGAAATTTCCACTATTCCACTACACCGGGAACATTTCCAAATCGACATCAACAGCCGATTTTTGATAAACTGGAATATTATCCCAAATATGACTACTGGGAGCCAGAACCATCTGTTATGGATTTTGTAAATTCGCTAATAGCCATTGTTGAAGGTGAGAGTGGTGATGATGATGCTGGTATTCTAAATAATGCACTTCCAGTCGATCTTCGAGCTTGTGAAGATATTATGTGGCAAAGGAACTCGTTTACTGTAGAAACAACTCAACAGATTCCCGCAAATCCTGGATTATTTCAAGCTCCCGCAGGTCCAGAATATTTAAGCGTATACTGGATGGCAAAATATTTAGAATTATTTTAGAATAACACTTCTGGGATGTGACCAATGAGCCAAACTTTCAATAACTTTAGAATCAACTACCTATACTTTTTCCTTTTTATTTATAAAAAAAAAGATAATGCCATTTATGAGTTAATCTTCACATTTAATTTCTAACTCAATATTGGTCCAATGTCGCGGGGTAAACAAGCTGTAAATTTAATATGCCCATTTTCTACAATTATGGTATCAATCTCTTCAAGAACCAATATCTCTTTAATCAAGTCTTTGGGAATAGATTTTTCACAGATGATATCAACGGAAATAAAATTATTCCCGTCGCTGTCGAAAGATAAAATGGCCTCTTCTTTAACCTCCCCGATAATGTGCTTAAGAT
>Ga0114925_10000331_pt1 | contig 20158 bp, 19 predicted proteins | sample SumtaG_2_FD_87287 | JGI IMG/M metagenome (GOLD analysis project Ga0114925, IMG submission 87287) | Deep subsurface microbial communities from Indian Ocean to uncover new lineages of life (NeLLi) - Sumatra_00607 metaG | ecosystem: Environmental > Aquatic > Marine > Oceanic > Sediment | place... | reverse complement strand
CTTTTAACCAATATTAAGTTCAGTTAAACAGATATTTGGTTCTTGAGAGGGGATGGTTGGATTTGAAGAAATTTCAAATCTATCTAGGCTTCTTTACTCAAGAGCGAATAGTTTGTCTTTCCATCGTGTAAACAAAGAACTTAATTTCTTAAAAAGGATTTTTTCCTCGGCAGTCATATATTCTGCAAAGTTTCGTGTGTTTTTTGTTTGGGAGGCTATTTTCAATATTTTAAATAAACGCATAGAGAGAATGTCTCTCAAAAGTGCTTCTATTTTTTCAAAGGACTGCTGTGCGGTTGGACTTTCTACTTTTTTAAAAATTCTCAGTTGTTCTCGTATCTTTAAGTAAAAATTTTCATCAATTGGTTGTAATGCATGCGCTTCTTCCTCTTTTTTCAAAACACGATGCAATTCAGAAAGTTCGATAAAACTTTCCTTCAATTTCGCGTAACCTTGCTTAACTAATTCAGTAGCAATCCATAACGGTACATTTTTTTCTTGTCCTTTCTTTAAAGTAAGCTTGAGCACCCTTTCAAGAAAGCCGTTGGTATCCTTCAAGATTTTAATTGGAACTGGTCTTTCCTCGAATGAAAACTGTAGCCTCTTAATAGATTTGTCAATCAACTGGCTTTCCATTTTCTTAACATCCTTTCAAGTCAACACAGAGTTAAATTTAAAATACATGTGTCTTAAAGAGTTAAAGAGTTTTATGGGGAACTTACAAACTAAGATAGAAGGAGATAAGACTGATAGACAAGTCAAGATTGCTGCAAAATTATCCGCCTTCACTTTCGTTAGCCATTACGGCTATTATGACTGCACTGGTGTGCATTACAACACTTGTATTCCAAATTTCAATCCCTCAAACACAAGGGTTCTTCAATCTCGGTGATTCTGCCGTCTATATCTCAGCGATACTTTTTGGTCCAATTATCGGCGCATTTAGTGGAGGTGTTGGCTCGGCGCTAGCAGACCTTATATTGGGATATGGTGTGTTTGCACCAATTACTCTTGTCACAAAGGGAGCTGAAGGATTTGTTGTTGGACTTATTAGTAACTCCCTTATACCGCCTAAAAAGACAAACACCCGATGGACCGTTTTCATTAGTCTTACTGGCCTTGTCGTAGGAGTAATTATTATCCTTGTGGGATTATTGTTCTATTCTACCCCTTGGCAAATTGGTATTGGATTCCTTGCTAGCTATCAGTTCTTTGAAATAAACCCGATACCAATTGTGTGGGTAGTGCTTGGTTGCGTAAGTGCAGCATTGATCGTCGTAGGTGGGCTGAGAACAAGTCCCGAAGTGGCGTGGTTAACCTTTTCCATCCTTATAGGGGGAAGTTGCATGGTTATCGGGTATTTCGTTGCAGAATACTGGCTCTTGGGTTTCGGGACTGCCGCCTTTGTTGAGATTCCCTTCAATATTGGTCAAATGACAATTGGTGGCATTATAGCAATTCCAGTATCACAATCTCTGAAAAGAGCGCTACCATTTCTAATAGCGTCTCAAGAATGATGTCAGTTCATTATCCAGAAACTATAAAATCAAAGAAAGAATGAGATTAGCTCGGCTGCAAATTTCCCTGTCCGGCCATCAGGGTCTCTTTTCCTTTCAAAACTCTAATAAAACATTTCCAAAATCTTGGTAAGTGATCTCTTTTTTCTCCAAGAGAGGTATTAGGAATTCTCTTATCCTGTCAGGATCTTCTCTGCTTCCCTGTACATTTGCACCTAAATCTAACGGAATTCCTAAAAGTCCAATTTTCATAGAATTTTGTTGTTTCTTATAGATTAAATCCATTTTGTTTGCGGTCTACTTCGATCTTAAGATTTTTGGAAAGATTAGTTACTAAACAGAAATCCTTTTAATTCCAAGTATTGAATACTAAATATGCTCCTCGAATATTGGGAACAAATATCAGATAGAAAAACTTTAACTCATTTTTCACTTTACTTTAGACTTCCTTTTGTTGTGTATATATTAAATTTTGACTATTTTCTAGTAGTCTAAATGTGGTATGACAATGACCAGGCTATGTTTTGTCACAGGTGGCGTATTAAGCGGATTGGGTAAGGGAGTTACCACTTCTGCAATCGGAAAGTTATTACAATTTCGTGGATTCCATGTAGACGTTATTAAAATTGATCCATACTTAAATGTTGATCCAGGTACACTTAATCCTATTGAACACGGTGAAGTTTTTATTACGGATGAGGTATGGGATTTTAGTCCAGCCCCAGATTTTTTATACAGAATTGCTGAGTTAGATCAGGATTTTGGGACGTATGAACGATTCTTAGATCATCCTGCTCATCCATCTCATAATATCACTAGCGGTCAAATTTATCTTTCTGTGATTGTTCATGAACGCGTTGGAAAGTTTCTTGGTCGTACAATTCAGATAGTGCCCCATATTACAGATGAGGTAAAATCTCGTATTAGAAACATCGCAAATAAAGAAGATCCCGACGTATTGCTCATTGAAATTGGCGGTACAGTTGGTGATATTGAAGCGATGCCATTTCTTGAGGCGATTCGTCAGTTGCGCCTTGAACTTCCAAAGCAGGATACTTGTTTAGTCCATGTAACGCTTATTCCTTATTTGGAATCAGTCGGTCAATTAAAATCAAAGCCTACCCAACACTCAGTACGCACTCTTCAGGGAATGGGGCTTCAGCCAGATGTTATTGTTGGAAGAGCAAGAGAATCACTATCTAAAGAGATCAAACGTAAAATTAGTTTATATTGCAGTGTTCCTGAAAAAGCAGTGATAAGTAATCCTGATCTCAGCCCAATTTATGACCTTCCACTTTATTTTGAACAACAAAATATGGGAAATTATCTATGCTCTTTACTTCAGTTATCCTATGATTGTAAACCCGCCACAGAGGACTGGACTGAAATGGTAAATCTCTTTAAGAACGCCAAACGTACTATCAATATTGCTATGCCTGGAAAATATACGAGCATAATTGATAGTTATGTTAGTATAAACGCTGCATTGCAAGACGCGGGAGCGCATTTGGATGCAAAAGTAAACATCAATTGGATCGATACGGAGGCAATCGAAGAAAACCCTGAAAAAATTAGTATGTTGGATTCGTGCGACGGCTGTCTCCTCACACCAGGCTTTGGATCAAGAGGCGTTGAAGGCATGATTCAAACTGCTAGCTATGCCATTCAAAAAAACATACCTTATCTTGGTATCTGCTTTGGTGCCCAACTTCTTACTGTTGCGTTCGCTCGAAATGTGATGGGTTGGAAAGAGGCACATACAACTGAAGTTGATGCCGAAACGCAAGTACCGGTTATAGATTTCCTTCCTGAGCAAAAAATGATCCAGGAAAAAGGAGGAACTATGCGACTTGGTTCACACAAGATCATTATTCAAGAAGGAACAAAACTCTGGGATTCATATCATCAATCCGTTATTCACGAACGTTTTCGTCATAGATATCACATAATTGAGGAATATACAGGCCAGATGAAAGAGAAAGGCTTCATTACCAGTGCTTATGATGAAACCGGCAAAATCGTCAATGCAATCGAAATTGATGCCCATCCGTTTTGCGTGGGAGTACAGTTTCATCCTGAGTACACCTCTCGACCAAACAGACCAAATCCTTTGTATTTTGCCTTCATAAAACATGCACTTGAGAGATCTACAATCAGAATGAATGCCAACGAATGAATATTAAGTGAATTCCACTTTTCATTCCAAATATAGCATCTTAGGGTGTAAGAAGAAGAAAGGACTTGCAATACAAAATTTCATAAAGGGAAAAAGAAGATGTATATCAAGTCGCTTCATAATGAACTTGGCGAGATTGTAAGAAGGCTTAAACAACTTGAGCGCGATAAAGAAATGTTTAGCATGCTCCTCAGGGGAGGACTAGATCAGATTGACTTGGATGCTTTTCCAAAACTTAAAAAAGACGGGATTGTTGAGAGAAAATTAGTAAAAAAAGTAAATCCTACGAGTTTAACTGGTCTTAGAATTGCGGGAATAGATGGCGGCGTGGTTTCTCGCTCCTACCACGCGATAGACATCATTCTCACAAAGGCAGTTGCTGTGCTGTTCCAAATCACTCAAGATAAACCAGTTGTCAGATATTATCCAGCGGATGTCCCGCCGCTGAACGTACTCGTTAATTACATACCAGTCTCTCGTACAGAGATTGAAACCTCATCCAGTTTAGAACGCGCAATTGAAGAGGTAAAAACAGCTATTGGGGTTTTGGATTATGCTAAAATTGATACACTTATTATGGATGGATCGATCTATCCCCAATACGATATATTCGCCACATCCACTATTGCTGCAAGAGGAGAACTCCTGGCGAGATTTTATGAAAAACTCTACGAAAAAGCGCGCGACCGCGGCACGTTATTAGTGGGATGTGTGGAGGACAGTAGATCAACACGGTTTACCCAAATCTTAGGTGAAATTCTGCCTTCTCTAATAAAAAAGTATCCCGAATTATTTGAATTGTTACAAGTCGATTACAGAGGCATAATTAAGCAGATAAAAGATACTGATTTATTATATCGTGTTTTAGAGTCTGGTGAAAGATCTGCCGTCTATAGACTTTTATCATCAAATACTAAAAAATCGCAATCGCGGATTTCTGCACAATTTCGTGATACACTCTTTGCGTTCTACCTAAAATCAGTAGAATACGATCAACCAACTCGTATTGAATTTCTTAACCCAGAACATGTTGAGCCCCCTAAAACTGCATACAGAGTATCTTCTGTTCTCTATTCACTTTCAAGGCATCATGCAGCGTATAGTATTCCATCTGTACTGATTGAAGCTGATGCGAGAGCCAAGATAGGGGAATATGAATTGGAGCTGATCTATGCGCAATTACTTAACAGAGTCGGGCAATCATCATCTCTGTTGAGATTACGCCGAGATCGAAGACCGTTTAGATGAAAAAAGTGAGATAAAAGATGAAAGAGCCGATAGGTACGGTTATTGCAGCGAGGGATTCACCAACACCAAGTGAATTCAAATTAGTCATCACAGAAATTGAAAATTCAGTGCCGCTGAGAAAAGGTCAGTTCATCGCTGTTGAAAGCGCTGATGTTGATGGTACACTTATCGCTACTGTTACGAACATCTTAAAGACGAATCGATATTTCGAGAGCGCAGAAGCCGTAAAAGAATACGAAAGGAGCGCCGGACATCTTTCTTTTATTCTGCCCACAGAGCGGTGGGAGTATATACTTGCTGAAGGAAAGCCTATGGGCAGGATCTCCCAATCGGGAAGGCTAGAGCGTGTTACTTTTCCTCCAGGACCTGGGGATAAAGTTTTTTTAGCGTCTCCTGAGATGCTACTACAGGTATTAGGATTAGATCCCTCGGGTGTCAATCTCGGGCAATTACTCCATCATGATGTTCCAGTTACGCTCAATCTCACGAGATTATTTCAAAAACATGTGGCAATCCTTGCAATTTCAGGGGCAGGTAAAAGTTACCTAACCTCCGTCCTTATTGAAGAATTGTTATTGAGAAAGCCAGAACAAGGAAGGGTTGCTGTAATTATTCTAGATGTTCATGGAGAATATACCAGCTTGGCCACAACTTCTGACACGGATACGTATAAGTTCTCTGAGAAAACTACGGTCATCAATGGTCCTTATATTCAACTTGCAGTCCCTAAACTGACCAGTTACAACTTTGCGAGTTTTCAACCGAACATGAGCTACGTACAAATAAGGGAATTAAATCAGATTATCAAAAAATTGAGAAGCAGGAGTGGTAAAACTGGAAAACCCTACGATTTAAATGAACTCATTGGAATGGTTGAACAAAGTGAAATGAATCCAAGAACAAAAGAGGCAATGATGGGATGGTTTTATGACCTAGAAAATACACGCCTGTTCGGGGTTGAGGAAAATCCTTCACTAAAAGCAAATATTCGAGTTGGTGAAGCCACGATCTTCGATCTTCGTGAAATTATAAGTTTACGAAAAAAGCAGATAATAGTTAATTACTTAATTAATCGTTTATTTAATTTGAGAAAGCGAGGAGAAATCCCACCCTTCGTTTTTATTCTAGAGGAGGCTCATCAATTCTGCCCAGAAGGGCCTGCCATATCAAAGGGTATTATTGAAACGATTGCTAGAGAGGGTCGAAAGTTCTATGCTTCATTAGTGTTAATCTCACAGCGTCCAGTACGCTTAAGTACTACTGTGCTTAGCCAGTTAAACAGCCAAATTTATCTGCGAATAACGAACCCATACGACTTGAAGCTTATAGGTCAAAGTAGCGAGACGATTGATAAATCATCACTTGATGCCCTTACAACGCTCAACATTGGTGAAGCACTTGTTTCAGGCAGCGCTGTGTCACATCCAATATTTATACGAGTGCGAAAACGATATTCGCCTTCTCCTTCGATTTCAATACCATTAGAGGATGTCGCAAAGAGATATGAGAAAAAAAACACTTAGGCTTACTCTATAATAAGAATAATTCGTTCTACAGCAGGCTTACACACTTTTCGAACGCCATGTACTCCCGGTTCATAATGGGTTTCGATAAGCCCTGCGTTCTCTATGATTTTGATCTGTGCGGAGATGTTAGCTTCAGTCTGTCCAAGCCTTTCTGCAATTCTACTTACATCAAGCGCCTCTGCTTTTAATAACTTTAGGATTTCCCATCGGGTTTTGCTAGAAAGCGCCTTGGTAACTTTTGAGACATTTTCTTCTTTCACAATCAAGTCCTTAGACATCACTTGTACACCTTATTGGAATCAAAGAGTTTAGAAAACAGTCACTATAAAGGGGTTTTCATATATATATATGTTTTATATTTATAATGGTTTCTTAAACTTATCTAAATATGTTTTGTTCATCAGACAAATGTCTTATCAAAGAACTAGTAACTAAATGACTCGCTCTAAGAAAATCTCTGGTAGGAATTTACTGCGCCTGATCAAAAATGGTTTAATTGGGTTTAGAAATGTCACAAAAGGCTATTAAATCCTTTAAACAGTTGGATAAAGATGATTTTAGAATCCTCGAAGCAATTGAGCAGGGTATGCGGTCACATGAACACGTTCCCGTCAAAATCATCTCAATAATCTCAGGATTTCCTGAGGACGAAGTAATCTTCCGACTTGATAAGATACATCAACTTGAACTGGTCATCCGCTGGATAGGGGGATATATAGGGTTTGAACTAAATTCCAATGGGCATGATAGTTTAGCCCTTAATGCTTTAGTTCGTGCAAATACTATAGAGGCTATTGGAATGCCTATAGGTGTAGGAAAGGAATCTGATGTTTATGAAGCACTCACGCCCGAAAAAAGAAGCGTTGCGATCAAATTCCATCGACTGGGAAGGATCAGTTTTCGCCAAACAAGACGACTTCGGTCATATACTGCCGGCAGAAAACATCTCTCATGGCTGCAAGAGTCACAAATAGCTGCAAGACGAGAGTATGTAGCATTAAAGAGAATCCACCCCGTCATATCATCTGTTCCTGAGCCAATAGGACAAAATAGGCATTGCGTAGCTATGGAACTGATTGAAGGTGAGGAACTATCCAACATCTTAGAGATAGAAGAACCTACAGTCATACTGACTAAGATCATTGAAATAATGAAAACAATTTACCACTCATGCGGAATCATCCATGCCGATCTGAGCGAATTTAACATACTTATTACGCCCGAATATAATACCATAATTATTGATTGGCCTCAGTGGGTAAATCAGACGCATCCAAACGCTGAAATGCTACTTAAGCGCGACGTACACAACGTATTAACTTTTTTCAAGAAAAGATTTGGAATTTCTGAATTCCTTATTTCGGTAATAAACTACTTGAAAGAGAATTAAATGTTTTCCACCATCGAAATAAAAATTAACTTTACTTCCTATAATTCATATAGCGCTAAAAACTCTATAGAAGTTGCACGCTAAGTGAATCCCTAAACAAAGGATGGGGGGTTCACAATTGGTGATTCCATGGAAGATAGACGGATCATAGTGGGTGTTGACATACTCCCTCAAAGTTCTTCTGTCAAATCCCCTCCCAAGTTTGCTGCGGTAGTTCTGCAAAAAAATATCATTAAAGAAAAATATGCTTCTATCACAAAATATCGCCTTGTTAAACTGATTAAAGAAATAAATGCAGAAATCTTAGCAATCGATAATATCTATGAATTGGCACCAACTAAGGCCGCATTAGTAGCATTTTTAGCTCGTCTTTCTCCGACTACTAAACTTATTCAAGTTACCGGATCACCACACCCATCGCATGGAATGGAACCGTTGAACAGAGTTGCGAATCGATACGGTATTCCTCTATCAGGTAAAGGCACAGCATTAGAAGAAGCTGAAGTATGCGCTCGATTGGCACATAAAAATGTGGGATATATAGCATCTCCATTCGAACCTGAGGTAGATATCCATATAACAAGAGCCCGTTCTTTAGGAGGAGCAGGAGGATGGTCTCAAGATAGATATCATCGTAGAATAAGTGCCCTTATTCAAGGAGCGGCAAAGGAAATTCAAGATCGTTTAAAGAAATCTGAATTAGACTTTGACCTTGCAACAAAAGATTCCGCTTATGGATTAGAGAGAGCTGGGTTTCGAGTTTATGCGTCTCGGGATAAACTTAGCGGTATTATCAAACAATCAAAGGGCCCTGACGTTCAAATCAAAATACGCCCTGTTAAGAGGAAACGAATTGAATTCATACCGCTAGGGAGTACTGACGTCCCTGTGCAGCCAACTATTACTAAAACGAAGAAATTAATTGTTGGAATTGATCCTGGCGTTACTGTGGGCATTGCAATTATGGATTTGCGTAAAAACCTGATCCTACTTGACAGTGCAAAAGGTCTATCCAGAGGTGATGTAGTAAGGAGAATTTCGGAATACGGAACAGCCACTATCATAGCTACCGATGTTACTACTATACCAGCTTTTGTTCAGACGCTTTCAACCAAATTCAATGCAAAAATACACTCTGCACCGAAAACACTTACTGTTAGTGAGAAAAATGCCATGATTCGTACATTTAATGAAGCAAATGTCACTAAACCGTCAAATAGTCACGAACGCGACGCTTTAGTGGCTGCACTTAACACATTTTCTTCATACAAAAATGTATTTGACCGCATTGAGGCTACTATAAAAAAACTGGATGTTAAAATTCCGATTTCTTCCTCATTTATCGATAATGTAAAGGCCCTAGTTGTACGAGAAGACATATCAATAAAGGATGCCATTGATCGCCTTTTAACGGAAGAAAAAGAAGAACCCGTAATAGAAGAAGAATTAGAGGAGCGTTTAACCCCTGAACAAATGGAAGCAAAGATTTCAGAATTACGAGTAAAAATTAAACTGCAAGAAGAACAATTTGATCATTTAAAGACGCAAAATGAAATCTATGCCGCTAAAATAAGTGATTTAGAAAATATAAGAGAAGACTTACAACAAAAGATCAAATTACTTCGATCAAAAGAGAGAGCAGAACTAAAAAAGTTAAGAGAAATACAACTCAGAGAAGAAGAGATAGGCCGCCTCAGAAAACAAGAGTTAGAATTGAAAGATGAAATTTCAAAGTTGCGTTCAAAGTTTAGTGATTTGAGGAGGTTAAAGATACTTGAAACTCGAGGAATTACAGTCCCTCTCCGAATTATCGAAACTTTTAGCACCGAGGGTATTAATAAGGTAAAGGAAGAAGTCGGGATCAAAAAAGGAGACACTTGTCTGCTTTTAAATCCATCAGGAGGCTCAAAATCTACAGCAGAACTTTTAGTATCATTTGATATTAAGGCGATAATTACAGACGTTGATAAGATGTCTCATATTGCAAGAATCCATTTCATAGAAAGTAAAATGCCATTAATCGACAGAAATACGCTTAAAACGTTGAAAAGTGTAGATGAGTTTGCGATAATCGACAAAAGTGAGTTGGAAGAGAAACTTGCGGAATGGAAAAAAGTCTATGAGCAAATTATGAAAGACACGACGCAAGATATGTTACAAAAGATAATTGATCAATATAGAAAGCAGAAATTAGAAGAGATGGACGGCGTCTTCCCAGAAGATTCAGGACATTAAATATGTCAAGTTACATTACAAATCGCAAAAATGTCTTCACTTTTCCTCTCTATAATGTTAAATTTTTTAACCCCTGATTTTTTGAGTAATTTCTTAAGGGACAGTGCATTTATTTTCTTCTTCAAAACCGTTATAGCAACTAACTTATCACTTACACGAAAAAGTTCTTTGATAGTCTCTAAAGGATTTGGTACATTTTGAAGTAATGTAAAAGTAGTAACAATTGGAAAAATGTTCTCTTTAAATGGGAGATAATCTGCATCTGCTAAAATTAATTCAATATGTGAATAGTTTTTTACTCTTTTTTTTGCTATTCGTAACATATTCAAGGATATATCAACACCAACGATCATCGCCCACTGCTCTATTTTCTCTAAAAATAAGCCAGTACCAACACCGACGTCCAAAATCCAATTTGGGGGATTATGATTGAGATAAGGTAAGAGCGTCTCATATTTGGCAAGTTGAATTTTGTAATATCGTCTATCGTAAGTTTTAACATATTCGGGTTCTTCGTAAAGCATCATAATGCGTTTCTTATGAGAAACTCCGCCTAATTCACCCATAACCATCGTACCTTAATTTGTTAAAGGATGAATGAGAAAACTTTAGTCAATGCATATCCTAAAATACGAAGTAATTATTTTTTCTAAATCTAGGAAATTACGTAATGTTGAGGATTAAAGCATATAATTAACTTTCGCCAATCCTCCCCCATTTCAATTGGTTTAAAGGCGCTATTACTCTTCTTCAGTCTCTTCAGTCTCTTCAGTCTCTTCAGTCTCTTCAGTCTCTTCAGTCTCTTCAGTCTCTTCAGTCTCTTCAGTCTCTTCCCATTCGGTCTGAATCCAAAGTATGTTATTGCCCCTGATAAACACTTCTCCGTACTTAGCGAGTTTGTTGCCACCCTTCATTTCGATGGCATCGCTCAGGATAGAGTTCATATAGTTGTCAACACTACGGAGTCGCCCTCGGAATTCTCTATTATCTTTAAGCCTAATAATTATTAACGAATTTACTGTATGCATAAGCTTCTTCAATGGTAGCCTTTCGGAAGACATGATTATTCACCTACAAAACTGAAAAACTTAATAACTTCACATTTAGTTGATATTTAAACATATCGAAATTCATCATGAGTCAAAATTTAAAAAATTCAATGAGCATTCTTCGATATCTTAGTATACTCCAATTTTTCGACACTCACTAAAGCAAGACTTCGCCAACTTTTAAACAATAGATCAAGCGAAAGCTGATTTGAATCGTCACAATCGTTATGTTTTTATTTTTATACAACGCAAATCTACCTGAGTTTTACAGAGGAGCAAAACTGTTAATCTCATTGAGGCATGGTAAATGCAAAAAAGTCACTAAAGAGAAAGGTATGAGCAAATGCAGATATTAATTGTTACGGAGAAGCCTAGCATTGCTAGAAGAATTTCCTACATATTGGGAAAGAAAAACGTGACTAAAAAGAAAGGTATGAGTAAATACACTCCTATTCATCGATTTAAACTCGACGATGACGAAATAACTATAACTTCAGTTCTAGGTCATGTTTATTCATTGGATTTTGAGGAAGAGTACAACAAATGGGATAAGGTTGATCCAGAAACTTTATTTGATGCACCGACTCGGTACCGCGTCAACGAGACTAATAAGGAAATCCCCAAAGTGATTAAACAACTTCAAACGTTAGGTAAGGATGCTGAAGAACTCATAATAGCTACTGATGCTGATTCTGAAGGTGAGAAAATTGGCCATGACATTGCGGATATTATAATAGAGGTAAATCCAAATATCACAGTACGCCGTATGCGTTTTTCTGCTGTGACACAAAAAGACATACAAAAGGCGTTAAATGAGGCGAGTACAACAACTTTGGATGATAATATTGTGCGAAAAGTAGAAGCCCGACAGGAAGTTGATTTACGATCAGGAAGTGCATTTACTCGTTTTCAAACATTGGGAGTACGAAAAATTAACCCGGGTACAGCGCCCAAATTATTGAGTTGGGGACCTTGCCAGTCTGTTACATTATTTTTTGTTGTTGAACGACATCTAGAACGTGAAGCGTTTGTTCCAGAACCATTCTTTTATATTTATGCACAAATTGAGATTAAAAAAACTCTGTACGATCTCAAATGGCAGAAAGATCGTCTGGATAACAAAAAAGAGTGTAAGAAAATTTTTGATGCGTTAAAAACAGAAAAGAAAGGAACAGTTGTAGAATTATCGGCCCAAGAAAAGAAGTTCTGGCCTCCAAAACCCATGAACACGGTAACATTCGTCAGTATGGCGGCAAAACACTTGCATATTGCATCAGAGCGAGCTATGGAAATCGCAGAACGCCTTTATAATGCAGGAATTATAAGTTATCCGAGAACCGAAACGGAAATCTATCCGAGAACCTTCTCTCTTAAAAGATTGCTTGAGCAGCATGTTGACCACTCCGAATGGGGTGATTATGCATCAAAATTACTTTCAAAGCGTATTCGCGCAACACGAGGCAAGCGAGACGACAAAGCGCATCCTCCAATTCATCCTACAAAGAGTATTGAAATCAATGAATTGGAAAAGCTACCAGAGGTCGTAAAATTTAACAAAAACGAAGTATGGGCAATATATGATATGATTGTAAGGCATTTCTTAGCAACTATGAGCATGCCTGCAGTATATATGGAGACGAAAATAGTCATCCAGATCGGCGATGAAATGTTTAACCTAACTGGAAAGCAAATAAAGGATAAGGGTTTTCTGGAAATTTACCCATTTAGAAAAATTGCTGAGAAATCGTTACCAGCTCTTAAGGAAGGCGACGAGGTCAGTGTATCAAGTCTTGAAATGAAAGAGGGCAAAACACAACCACCGTTTCCTCTTACAGAGGCTGCATTGATCAAACTAATGGACGAAAATGGTATTGGAACCGATGCGACCATTCCGGCACATATAAAAACAAATAAGGACAGAAATTACTTTAAAATCTCTGGAAGAGGACGATCAATTCAGCCGACTGAGCTAGGCATTGCACTGGTCACTGGCCTAGGAAATATAGATGAGATGCTTGTAAAACCAGAACTCAGAGCCTATATTGAGAACCAAACGAATCTTGTTGCGACAGGAGAGCAAAAAAAAGAAGCTGTTGTCAAAGATTCGTCGAAACGCATGAAAAAACTCTTCAAAGAAGTTGTAGCCAAAGAAGAAACTTTGATAAATGCCCTAGCCGAGGCCATAGAGAGCGAAAGGAGAAAAAGCGCTCCAAAGGTCGAATTATTTGATTGTCCAAACTGCGGCCATCAAATTGAGATTTTTAAAGGAAAAAAGGGATATTACTTACGATGCACTAATCCGGATAAGAAAGAATGTAAAACATCATATCCGCTTCCCGCAGGGATACCCAGAGCTGCAAAATTCATATGCCCCTTATGTGATAAACCGATCATAACAATGACCTCTCCGAAAGGAGTACAATATAATCTCTGTCCAATTTGCTGGATTGAAGAAATCGAGACAGATGAAGGAAAGAAACAACGCGGACCGTGTTTTAATTGTGAGGTTGAGGATTGTAAGGGAAAGGTAGTTGAGGAAAAATCACGCTTAATATGCCCTGTCTGTGAAGAAGGTGCGCTAGTAACTAGAAGAGGTAAGTATGGAAGGTTTTTGGCGTGTGATCGATACCCGGACTGCAAAACTACTATCACACTTTATCCTGGTGACAGACCGTTGAAAAAGGAGTGTGAATGCGGATGGCCGATCATTTCTCGTTTAAGTAAACAAAAGAAAAGATACTATAAATGCGCTAACAAGGAATGTACTAAAGAAATTGATTATAAAGAAGCCCGCAAAAGCGAAAGTGGATTTGTTAAATGCCCTATTTGTGGAGAAGGAGAGTTAATTGAAAGAATAGGTAAATATGGTAGATTTCTTGGTTGTAGTAGATATCCAGAATGTAAAACCACCGTCGCCTTGTACAATGGTGATAGACCCCTTAAGCGAGCATGTCCAAAATGTGGATATCCCATGATTAGCAGACTTTCTAAGCAGAAGAAACGGTATTATAAATGCCCAAACAAAGAATGCGATTATGTAGAATTTCCGAAGGCATCTAAGGACAAAAAACTTGACAAGGATGATTAGCGAAACGATGAAGATGCTAATTAAGAAATTGGGATACGATTATCATCTCTTCCTATCAGTTCTTGTTTACGATTTATTATTCCTCAAGGATCTCATCCACAATTCAAAAAGATATCGAAAGACTGTTATTTCGCTATTCTCAGTCAGTATAATGGCACTTCTTACCTTGGTTTATGCCATCTTAGGGGTATTCAATGTAAATGTGCGGAATAATTCGCTTATTTTAATTGGCTATGTAGCTATCTTGGGTTTATTTTTGGCTGCAACATGGCGATCAAGAATTAGAATCGCTCCCCCTATCAAGCCAGTAGAATCGACTTCTCTTTTTTTTCATCCTACATCCGAACCATCCACTCAAAGTTTATTCTTCATGCATGAGCTTTTGACCGCCGCGCAGAAAGCACGACTTAATGGTGATCTCAAAAAGACATGGAAGCTCTTAAAGCACTTTCAAAGTGTTTGGAACGAAGTGCTTATCCAGAAATTACAAAACGCGCTCTATAAGTAGTTCTTAGTGCGCATGGAATTCTTTTCTGCAGGGGTTCTTGACTTTTAAAGAGTAAGCGAATAGCGAAAAATCCTTTCCATTTGTTTGGCAAGGTTATCCCAACTAAAGTTGTTTATCACCCAATCTCGTCCTTTGTTGATCAAGGATTTTCTTAATTTATCATCAGTTAAAACGGAGATTACTGTTTCTGCAATTTGTTTAGGATTCTTTTGTTCAATGAGAATCCCAGCCTTTCCGTAGTTTAAGGCTTCTGGAATTCCACCTACCCTTGAAGCAACTACTGGAACTTCACTAGCCATCGCTTCAAGCATAACTACACCAAGCCCTTCGGTGTCTCCTTTTGAGTCTATAATCGCCGGCAGGATAAAAACATCGGCAATCGCGTAGAAATATGGGAGTTCCGCGTCTGGTACTGTTCCACAGAATAGAGTATTATCCATAACACCTAATCTTTTCGCTTTGGTGATTAAGACATTAGTTTCAGGACCGTCTCCTACAATTACTAACTGGACGTTTGGAAATTCTTTTTTGATAGAGGGCAGAGCATCTATAAGATATCTTATGCCTTTCCGCTCTACCAATCTACAAACAGTAAGAAGAATAGGATCTCCAGTGCAGTTATATTTATCACTAACAGAGGTTCCGTCTAAATTGGGATTGAATTTATTAGGATCTACGCCAGGATAAACCATTTTTAGTTGGTCGCGGTCAACGCCCATATGTTCAATTTCTTTGCTTGTAAAATTCGAGTTAGGTATAATTATATCAGCATTTTGGAAAACTAACTGAAGAGCAGGCATCAGAAAGCGATATTTTGATTGAGTAAGGGCAATCTCAACAGGAAAAGTACCAACTATTAGTGGGCGGTTAAAAATTTGCTTAACAAGGATGCCGATGAGACCTTGTGGAATTGCCCAGAACGGACAGATAATGTCAATGTTATAGGTCTTACAAATGTCTATAGTCTTCCTTGCAGCATTAGCCAAATAGAATGGTGCTAACATTTTTGCCCAAGAGGATTTTTCGAGATTAGCGGGCATTCTGTTTCTATAAGTTAAAGTCTGTAGCCACGGAGGGCGCATGTACGAGAAACGATGTACGTGAATGCCGTCTAAGATTTCATCTTTTGGTATTTGGCCAACGCCTGGCAGTTTTTGATCGTGAGGGGAAATAACATGAATTTCAAAACCACGTTTTACGACCCGAGTAAACAATTCAAAAAGAAATGGAGAGACTGGGTCGTTTAGATATCTAGGAAATGAAGGTGTGATTATTACTGCTTTATAAGTCATGAATTCGCACCAGAATTGCTACTAAACAAATGAACAAATGAGTCACAGGAAAGATAATCAATCCTTACTCTCCAGTTAAGATTTCAGTGAGATATCATTAAAGAGTTTACCCATACATAGATATCCTTACATAGATATAGTTGAAGGATTAAGAATTGAAAAGTTAAGAGAATTGTTCATTATTATTTCAATTTAAATTATTCAGAACATCCCAACATAAGGTAAATTATAGCCTTTTCTACTAGTCATTCTATGAATGATACTCAAATACAAAAAGGAAAAAATCAACAATCACGTAAGGATGAAGGAGGAAAATCGGAAATTGGAAATTCCTGAGGAAAGAAAATTCACTGAAATAGAATTGTACGAACTTATTGTCCCAGGCAAGATCTTGGGAAAAGAGGTTATAGATGCCAGTGCCAAACGCATCGGCATAGTACGAAGTATCCGACTATCACTCCAAACTCTCCCTCAAATAAAAGCTGAAATTGTCGTTAAAGGCCTTGAAGTCGAATTTCCCGTTGATATAGAAAATATCCAAGCCGTAGGAGATATTGTGCAACTAAAGACAATTATCAAAGAGGCGCGTGGAGTAGACGTGCGTGAGGTCATGAGCCTTCGAAAAAAGATTTTAGAAGAAATCAAAGCATATATAGCAAATATATAGAAAATATTACACGTTATGAGCGGATACGTTTCAGTTTTTCGAGGGCTTCAAGCCATAAAATAGTCAGTCGCCCAATTCCCATAAGTTCGTCTGAATCATTTTCTTTATCTAATCTTTTTATCAGAGTTTCAATTTGCGTACAAATTGCTAGATCTAACTCAGCCAATATAGCTTCTTTCTCTATTTCTTGAACTTCAGCTTCATCAGATACAATCAACACCTTTTTTTCGCATTGAGGACATATGATATCATCTTTTAATTGAAAGAGAGGACCAGAACACTCTGGACATGCCTCATTTAACATTGTTGCGCCCTGGCGCATCAATTCAACTGCTTTTTGGATTCCTTCATCAACATTTTGTTGTCTTTCATCATTAGATTCTTTCATCAAACTCGCCTATATGCTTGTATTAGTGAAAAAGCTTTAAAAACGATGTTCCTTCCGTATATTTTGAGAGAATGTGATTAATTTACTTATAGCATAATTGCTGATTAACATGGAGGCTAAACAAATGAGCGAAGAAGCGCAGGAAAAGTTACAACAAGTCCTGCAAGTACTTAAAATGATTTCGGAAGATACCAGTGTTCCCAGAAATATTCGAAGGGCGGCCAACGAGAGTATAGATGCAATAGGAACAGATAAAATCGATAGTGCCGCTGTTAAAGCTTCTAATGCGATTTCAATTCTTGATGAAATCTCACAGGATCCAAATTGTCCTTTACATGCCAGAACAAGAATATGGAACGCCGTAAGCATTCTGGAAACGGTCTCTGATTGAATCAGCAGAAGAAGCGCAGGAAAAGTTACAGCAAGTCCTCCAACTTTTCATTTTTTTTTATTCCTCATTTTGTGTTAAATGTTTTTGCTTCTTTCAGAGCCTCAAGAGAAGTGCAGTTATATTTTAAAATCAACGAATTGATTTTATGAAAAAATTGAGGGTTGCTTCTGTTTCAACTAATTCAGCGAGATAAAATGCGTCCTTCAAAGAACTACCACCAGCAACAATTCCATGACGAGTCAAAATGCAGGCCTTAATTTCTTTTAAACTACTTGCCACGAGTTCAGCAAGTTTCTTAGAGCCAGGTTCAGCATATTCAACAATTGGAAGCTCTCCTAGAATAATTCGGCTCTCAGCTGTCAGCAATTCAATCGGTTTCTCAAGAATTGCAAAAACTGTTGAAAACTGGGGGTGAATATGAACAATAGCTTCTATATCGGGTCTTGCTCGATAAATTGCACTGTGCATAGGTAATTCTGTGGAAGGGATGCCTTCACTCACAATTTCTTCATCAAGAGTTGTTACAACAAGGTTATCCAATGAAACGTCCAGCAGTGAGGTTCCCCTCGGAGTAATGACTATGTGGTTTTTGCCTTTCCGGACACTTACATTGCCACCCCAGGCCCTGGCAAGACCTCTTTCGTAAAGAAGTTTACAAATCTCAACAAATTCACGCTTAATCGAATGCATACGTTCTCACCAGACAAAATTCAAAGTTATAATAATCAAGAGTGTGAATGAACTTTTAATACATCAATTTCAAGCACTTCAATGGACGAACTTAGTAATTCGCTGACACTAGGAGTAGTAAAACCCTCATCTCCTGTTAGCAACTCTTTGACATAGAGTCCGCCCTCACAGTAGACTTTGATCTCCATCGTATGATCATCTAGAATTTGCTGAACCTTTAAACTAAATACTCTTTTCTGGCGAGTTTTGTCTACACGCCTGTGTACTACTCGTTGAGGAGTTCGTTGGTTGATGGTAACAGATTGAAATGATTGTTCGATTTTCTTCACATCATCAGTTTCTATTTTTCGAGCAACCTTTACAAGCAATCTGTAGGTTTTCTCTGAGAATTTAGAGCGGGCTTTGATTTGCCTAATTACCTCTCGGGTAGTCTTCCTTAAATCAGACACCTCTACCTTTTCTTTGGCGTGCTGATTGATTGCCTCTTCAAGAAATTCTAGAGAAACGTTACGCCTTTTTGGATCTTTAATTTCGAGTACAAAAGGTCTTCCATTGCCAAGCATTCTTGCATCTATATCCTCACGTCCGGCGGCATGGATTTTTGCGCCTTTACCACCTGTAAGTTCCAATGCGGGATGGGATATCAATTCTTCTATTGACTCAGGATATCGCTTTCCTGTGCCATTGCATTCATCACATCCTTCGCCTTGGCAAGATGAACAGATCCACGTACTTTGGGGAATTCCACGCACTAGTTTTCGGTAGCGACCGTATATGAAAAGCGGATTCACTGATAATGAGATGTTCTTCTCCACTGTATCAAAGAATATGACGATATCGGGGTTCTGAAAGTCAGGATTGTTTCCGGTGTGTTTTTGAATGTATTTTCCGAGCTCCCTATTTATTTCAGATTTGCATGCTTCCCCTGAATCAATATAATACCTTGCTCTGAGTTCATCCTCGCGTTCTAAGAGTAATGTCGAAATCTTAGAGCCAACAAGAAAGGTATTAAAATCAACAGATTCAAGTTTTTGAAGAATTTCGTCAGCATACTTTGGAAGATCATCAAGTATTTCTTCGCATAAAAAACACTCTGAATCAGTTGTTTGTATTTCTATTCCGAATGTGGCAAGCGTCTTAATGGCAGGCTTAAATGTCCCATGAGTGGCAAGGATTTTCAAAAGTTCAATATCTTCAAGACGATGTGCGTTCATAGTCAGGAACGTTTTAATCGCAAAACCCCGTTCCTTATTTGTCAAACCACTACCATAATCAGCAAACTGTCTGCCAAGGCAGCTGTCACAAAGGCAATGCGATTTCAATAGTTCAAACGTCTTTTTCAACCAATTGTCTATAGATTTCTCATCCATGTAGATCACGATATCGCCTATACGATTAAAATCAGTAGTCATTAAGAAGAGAATAAGAGAGTAAAAAACTGCTAACTTTAAGAAGATAGCATGTGCATGCAATTATGTATCAAGGGGCAAATCAGGAAGTCCACCGGGCATCATGGGGAGCCCTTTCATTCGTCGTCGTCCTCTCATGCCTTTCATAAGTTTTCTGAGCATATTGTATTGTTGAAGTAACTCTCGCACTTCTTTTACTTCGCTTCCGGAACCACGTGCTACACGAACAACACGGGAACGTTTTAGAAGTTTGGTATTTATTAATTCTTCAGTCCGCATACTATCGAGGATGTGTTCCCATCGCTTTATTTTTTCTTCTGACATTGATTTTAACTCTTCTGGAATATTAGCAACTCCGGGAAGAAAACTGAATATCTTTGACAGGGGTCCAATCTTTCCCATCTTTTTAATTTGTTCACGAAAGTCTAGTAGTGTAAATTTACCTGAAAGGAAGACTTTTGCTTCTTTTTTAGAAGGAGTGATTTCCGCTTCTTTAAGTTTTTCAAGTAGTGAGGTTAAATCACCCATCCCAAGTAATCTTCCAACAAAACGAGGACCGTTAAACTTTTCAAGGTCCTCTATCT
>Ga0114925_10000330_pt1 | contig 20165 bp, 25 predicted proteins | sample SumtaG_2_FD_87287 | JGI IMG/M metagenome (GOLD analysis project Ga0114925, IMG submission 87287) | Deep subsurface microbial communities from Indian Ocean to uncover new lineages of life (NeLLi) - Sumatra_00607 metaG | ecosystem: Environmental > Aquatic > Marine > Oceanic > Sediment | place... | reverse complement strand
TTGACATGCCTTCAGTTTCTCAAAAGAAAAATTTTTCACATAATCATGATGCTTCTTCAACGTCTCATTGAAAAGTTCTGCTGTTTCTTTTATTTGAAATCTATTTTGAAATCGTGCAGAATTATACTCTTTCGTTTTTTTGAAAACCTCTTTGTCCTCTATGTTTGCTGTTGATTTTTCTTTTGAAACAACTCTACGAACAGACTCGACTGAAATAGGCTTAAAAACACAATTGCTGTGGTCTGACTTGTTGAATCCTGACTGAAAAAGCCAATAAGAAAACCAACCTGTTCCATTTCCCACAAAAAATGAAGCTACTACACCGCAAAAAGATTTATTTGCAGAAAGCCCCGCAAGCAAAACCAAACTTAACAAAAAACCTTTTATTTTTTTTTTAATAATCATACTTGATTCCCCATCATTTAGAAATTCTAAAAACCCCACCTAACAAAATTTTGGAGAGTGCTTTTTGACACTCCCCAAAAAACTAAAAAACTAATTAATACATGCCTGGCATTCCACCCATGCCGCCCATTCCAGGAGCTTGTGCAGGACCAGCATCTTTTTTATTTTCTTCAGGTAATTCACAAATTGTTGCTTCTGTTGTCAACAAAAGCCCCGCGATTGAAGCCGCATTTTGAATTGCGGTACGCGTTACTTTTGCAGGATCAATAATTCCTGCCTTGACCAAATCAACATAGTTACCTGAACGAGCATCATATCCAACATTACCCGACTCAGATTTTACATTGTTAACAATAACAGATGCTTCAACTCCTGCGTTTTGTGCAATGACGCGAATTGGTTCTTCAAGTGCACGTTTGATAATTTGTAATCCAAGAACTTCGTCACCTTCAACAGCAATATCTTTCAACGCTGCTTGTGCACGAAGAAGAGCAAGACCACCACCAGCAACAATACCTTCTTCAACTGCTGCTCGTGTTGCATTGAGTGCGTCTTCAATGCGATCTTTCTTTTCTTTCATCTCTATTTCTGTTGCAGCGCCAACTTTGATTACCGCAACACCGCCTGCAAGTTTTGCAAGACGTTCTTGTAGTTTTTCTTTGTCGTAATCTGATGTGCTATTTTCAATATTCATTTTCAACTGAGCAACACGAGAATGGATAGCATCTTGGATACCTCGTCCCTCAACAATTGTGCAATTGTCTTTGGTCAGAATAATTTTCTTTGCTGAACCAAGATCTGCAACAGTTACACCTTCTAGCTTTAAACCAACTTCTTCTGAAATCAATCTGCCACCAGTAAGTACAGCTATATCTTCAAGCATCTCTTTTCTACGATCACCAAACCCTGGAGCTTTAACTGCTGCTACGTTGATTGTTCCACGCAATTTGTTTACAACAAGTGTTGCTAGCGCTTCACCATCAACATCTTCTGATATGATCAATAGTTTGCGTCCTGATTTTGCAACTTGCTCCAAGAGAGGCAGCATTGTTTTCATGCTGCTAATTTTTTTGTCATAAATCAGAATAAGCGCATCATCAAGTTCTGCTTCCATTTTTTCTGGATTCGTTACAAAGTACGGAGAAAGATAGCCGCGATCAAACTGCATACCTTCAACAATATCAAGTTCGTCTTCCATGCCTTTTGCTTCTTCAACAGTGATAACGCCATCTCTACCAACACGTTCCATTGCTTCTGCAATTTGGCTTCCAATTGTTGTATCTGAATTTGCTGAAATGGTTGCAACTTGTTCAATCTCTTTTTTGTTGCTAACAGGTGTTGCAGATTCTTTAATTGTTTTTACAACAACAGCGACTGCCTTATCTATTCCTCTTTTGAGTTCCATAGGATTTGCACCAGCAGTTACAAATTTGTTTCCTTCACGAAACACTGCTTGTGCCAAAACAGTTGCAGTTGTTGTTCCGTCACCAGCAATTTCTGCTGTTTTGCTTGCAACTTCACGCACCATTTGTGCGCCAATGTTTTCTAATTTATCTTGCAGCTCAATTTCTTTAGCTACACTTACACCATCTTTGGTAATTACAGGAGAACCAAATGAACGTTCAAACACAACGTTGCGCCCTTTTGGCCCGAGTGTAACTTTAACTGTATCTGCTAAGGTATCAATTCCCTTGCGCATCTTTTGACGTGCATCGACGCCAAAAACTATTTTTTTTGCTGACATAGTTTCAACTCCGAATAATTTTTTAAATTTGTAAAATTACTTTTCAATGATTGCAAGCACTTCATCTTCACGCAAAATCAAATGTTCTGCATCTGCTTCTGTGCCAGAAAACTTTCCAAAAAAAATAACGTCGCCTTTTTTGATTCTCAATGGCGTTAGAGAACCATTTTTTGTAAGGCGACCTTCACCTGCTGCAATAACTTCACCAGTTTGTGTTTTTTCTTGTGCTGAATCTGGAATAATGATTCCACCAACAGTTGTCTCTTCATTTTCTAATCTCTTGACCAATACTCGGTCGTAAAGGGGACGAATTTTTTCAATCATCGTCGCAACTCCTCTTGAATTATAATCGTTGTTAACTATGAGCTCCATTTAGTCTGTAAGAATTATTCTTCCTTTTTGCCGCAGCAAGCATCGTGACAATCGTGTCCTTCAGGAGCCTGTTTTGCTTCTTTGATCTTGTCAGCGTTCTTTTTCACAAACTCTTGGACCTTTTCAGGTGTTGGCTGGTACAGATCAATGATATTGCCACCTGGATCCCTGAAACTCACCATCAAACCGTGAACTGCTTCAACTGGCTCGCCTAAAAACTTCATATCATCAGCTTTTTCATCGCAAAAAGCTTTGAGATCATTTACTTGAAGTACAATTCCAGTTCTGAAGCCTGTAGAAGGATCTATTCCCTTTTCATCAAGCGTTTCTTTTGCAATTGGACAAAGACCAAAGCTTACACCGTTTAGATCAAATTCTGCCCATTTTTCCGGCATATGGAACTTTTTTGTAAACCCTAAATCTGTGTAAAATTTTGCAGCAACTTCCAGGTCTGGCTGCAATAAAATCAGCATATTGACTTTTTGTATCGCACTTTTTTCCATTAATCCCCCTTTTGCTTGGTGGAGTTATATTTTTGACTACTTTATTAGTGTAACACGCTCAAAACTTAACACAATTGGCCTCATGCCCTTGAATAAAGCCTTAGAAAATAGATACCCTGTAGTGATAAAAAAAGAAAGGGTAAAAATATGATTAAGATCCATCCATCGCTTATATCGGCAGATTTAATGAATTTGCGTAGCGCTATTCAGCTTCTTGATCCACACACTGACGGGTACCACATAGACATCATGGACAACCATTTTGTACCAAATCTGACCTGGGGAGCACAATTTGTTAACGCCATTGCACAAGAAACAGCAAAACCACTAACTGTCCACCTGATGGTTGATAACCCCACAAATTGGATTGATAAATTCACAATCAACGATCACAGCAGTATTATCATCCACATAGAATCAAAAGGTGAAATCCGAAAAAATCTGGAAACAATCAGAAAACGAAAACATCATCCAGGCATATCATTAAATCCAAAAACTCCAGTTGAACAGATTTTTCCGGTTCTTGATCTGGTTGACACTGTTCTTATCATGACTGTCGAACCAGGATTTTCTGGACAATCGTTTATAAAAGGTACTGAAAAAAAAGTTGAGCCACTTGTCGGTTATAAACAAACAAATGGCCTCAATTTTTCAATCGGCATGGATGGTGGAGTAAACAAAGAAAATATCAAATTATTGATTGAAAAAGGCGTAGATTGGTTTGGTATTGCTTCAGCAATTTTTAATCAACCAAATTATGTAAAAGCGTTTCAGGAGCTGAAGAAAATAGTTGTGTGAAAAAAGCTTTTCTCATTTTCGAAAAAAACTTAAAATTCATTATCTTCCTTCCTCAATCAGCTGGCACAGCTTTTTTCCAATATGGATTCTTTTCACGATTAATAAAGTTGATACCCCTTGCACAAATAGACCCATTCTTCTGAACATTGTTTTTTACAACTGGCGCAACTTTTTTCCAATATGGGTTTTTCTTCCAATTAATAAAGTTGATGCCCCTTGCACTAACAGAACCAATCGATACAACAAGAATGACAACTGCTAAATTTTTATTGCTTACTTTTTTTAAATTCTTCATAAAACTTCCTTTATAAAAACTTTATACAAAATAGAAAAATGCTTGTACCCATTTATACAAACGTTACCGGTTACTTCATCATTATATTGGGTTAAACAAGAAAAACGAACCCCATTTTTTTTACTTTCTACTTCTTTCGCCATTTTCTTACTTGCAAATGCCGGTATTGCAAAAAACATTACCGCCAAAAGAAAACCTGTTTTTATAACTATATTCATGAAAAATCCCTTCTTTTTAAAAAAGAGCTCTCCCTGAAAACAAGGAAAGCTCTTTTTTATATCTATTATTACAAATCTTACAACTATTTATTTAGTTGTTAGTTAGACTGAAGTTATCCACGAATTTTTCTGCATTTTTTTTGTTGCGTTCTTTCAACCAAACAATTGTTCTGTATGAAAGATACCCAACAGCAGCAATTGCAACAGCAGCTCCTGCTGTTCCAGCAACAATTTTTACCGGATTTTCTTTTGCATATTGTCTAGCAGCTTGAAATTTACCTGTGTAATCATACGCTGTAAAAGCTGTTTTAAATTGTACGGCTTTATTTTTTACACCATTCAAAACTGCTTTGGTATCACCCGTAATACTGCGGTCATTCCAGCAAACATCTTTAACTGACTGCCATGAACCTGAATAGTTACGGTTTGTCCAAATAGCACCCCAAACAGATTTCCATCTTGGTGTAGATGCTGCCTTTGTAACTCCTTCAGCTACAGATTTGCTTGCTTTTCCATTAAAAAGGTTCTTTACACCATCTTTAACTTTTTCAAATGATTGCTTAACTCCTGATGTTACTGCTCCTTCTGACGCACATACAGAACCTGCCTGTGCAGCAATAAGACCAAACATCAACACTTTACTTACTTTTTTGAAACTATTCATAAAAAAATTCCTCAGTACAAAAACGTTTATATATACAACAACTTCCCATAACAAAATAGGCTTATATCAGCTACATAACTGCATCAATTTATGTGTCCCTGGATTTGATAACCCCCAAGCCTAAAACGCTTTATTACAGATTCTCCATTTATTCCTAAATTACCCTAAAAAAAGCTATTCCGCAAAAACTTCAAGGCTTTCTACTCTTTTTAATCTTAGTAGAGTGGTGAAACATGTCATAGCTTACAGCTGCCAACACACCTTTATCTTCACCACCGTGATACAAAACTTTTACAGGAAGAAACGGTTCATCATAATCCCGCTTATCTTTCGGATCAAAATGAAAATGAAAGAAAATCATATCAGAAGCTTTTCCTTTGAATTTCACAGCTACCTTCTTCTCTAAAGCTTTTACTTTTTTTTGATGCTTCTGAATTTCTATTCTCTGATCAGAAAGCCAACTACCCTCTTTCGTAATCCGTTTACACTTTTGAGCAATCTTCTCACGATCAAGTTTTTCTCTTACAAGCCGTTTACACTTTTGAGCAATCTTCTCACGATCAAGTTTTTCTCTTACAAGCCGTTTACACTTTTGAGCAAGCGTCTCTTGATCAAGACCTTCTTTTTCCTTGTTTTTTAAAACTTTTTCTATCTCTTTAAGAGTAGCTTTACCCTCTATAGCATTCTTTTTTATAGCTTGATCTATAGCCCACTTTCTACATGTTTCAAAGCTAGCATTTGTTTTATAATTATGATTAATCGCTTCGAACACAACATTGAACAAGCCTTCCCAACTCGTTTTTACACCTTTTTTGTTCATACAATGAATAGTTGGCGCCATAAAAAGCAATAATGCGACCACATGGGACTTTTTGATGAAATTCATGATGAATCCCCCTAAATTAACGATTTTTTATCTATTTATTAGCTTCATTCAGGTTATCAGCGTAATATGGTGGCGTCAAAGGGGGTATGAATAAACTGTTACCATTGACATATCAAGCACATCCACCAAAACAAAACGTGTCCATGCAACAAAAACAAATTATTTTGCTGCAAATGATAAAACCCCCGCAACCCTCTGCGAAAGGTTATTGCCGGGGCTATTGCTAGGTAAATTTTTGTTTTATAAGCTGATTTTAGAATTAAATAGAATTGTTAGTTTTAAGTACGGAGGTTCCAATTATGAACTTTACTAAAAAAATTATTACCCAATCACTATTAGCAGTAACGTTGTTGGGCGGATTTGGCAAAGAGATAAAATGTTCAGATAATAAAACAACGATTAGCAAAGCTGTTTGTGTTATAATTTCTTGCTTTATGGCTGCGGCTGGCATACACCATCTTATTGATGGTGACATTGAAACACCAAAGAAAAAAAGAACTCTTGGAAGTATATTAGCAAATTATACTAGATCTATTGGAATGATCATTGGAGGAGTACTTATTTTCGACTCTTGCACAAATAGTTTTTTGTATAAAACAGTAGTGCAATAACCTCAAATCCAGCACCAGCACATTAAGTTATAACTATACAAAGTTTTTTAGGACCGTATGTCTTTTCTACTACATACGGTCCTTTTTTTGACTAAACTTTAGGTTGGATACGGCCCTACTACGCTCTTCCTACTTCGCACTTTATGCTACGAAGAACGGAGACGGCCAACGGGGTTGCACCCCTCAAGGGCCTGAGCTTCCCCCTACGCACAAGGCTACGGAGGACAGGTCGGCGGACAGCTTTCGCTATCAACTGCTCTTACACGCTTCATATAATAATTCCTTAATTTTTTGGCTTGCCTAGCTGAAGCCTAGGCGAAAGCTGGTACGCCCGACAGGATTCGAACCTGTGACCTACGGATTAGAAATCCGTTGCTCTATCCAACTGAGCTACGGGCGCATATGCATGTAAAAGATGTGAACATGCCTCATAAATTCGATGCTCAGTATAAAACAATCGGTATCTAATCGCAATTATTGCGTTGTTTTGTCCTGTTTTTTCTGCTCTGAGACAAACAGTTTTGAAAATTCTGCTGACATCTTCATCAAATCCTTTTTACTTTCATCACTTATATCTGCTTCTTGAAAAATTTCTTCATACCGTTTTGGATGTACAGACTTTGCATAACTGACAAACTGACTTGTAAATGCCAAAAGATCTTTGTGTGCTATATCGTCTAAAAAGTTTTCTTTGAGTAAAAAAAGAATTAATGTTTGATCAACAAAAGAATAGGTTTTGTATTGAGGTTGCTTTAAAATTTCAACCGCTATTGCACCTCGCGCCAACTGTCTTTGTGAAATTTCATCAAGTTCCGTTCCAAACTGAGAAAAAGCAAGCAACTCATTATATTGTGCTAACTCAAGACGAAGGGCTTTTGTAACTTTTTTAATCGCTTTTGTTTGCGCTGCACCACCAACACGAGAAACAGAAAGCTCACCGTTAACTGCTGGACGAATTCCGCTATTAAACAACTTGGTATCTAAAAAAATCTGCCCATCTGTGATTGAAATTAAATTTGTTGGAATAAACGCAGTAATATCATCACTTTGTACCTGAACAATTGGCAGAGCTGTTAACGAACCACCACTTGCAAGTTTTCCTGCACGCTCTAAAAGTCTTGAGTGTAAATAAAAAACATCGCCAGGATATGCTTCACGCCCAGGGGAACGACGAAGTAACAAAGACATTTCACGGAATGAAACAGCATGATTACTCAAATCATCATAGACAATCAAAACATCTTTTCCTTTGTCCATGAAATATTCGCCGATGGTACAACCAACATACGGCGCAAGATACTGATTCAATACCGCTTCGCTTGCCTCCGAACTAATGATAATTGAATAATCAAGTGCACCATGTTTTTCCAGAGTTCTAATGAGACGAGCAACATTCGCTTGTCGTTTTCCAATGGAAACGTAGATACAGATAACATCTTTCCCTTTTTGGTTCAAAATAGCATCAACTGCTATTGCTGTTTTTCCTGTACCTCGGTTACCAATAATCAATTCACGTTGCCCCTTACCAATTGGAACAAGTGCGTCGATTGCCATGATACCGGTTTCAAGCGATTCATTAACTGGACTTCTGTCAATAATTTGTGGAACTTCTGCTTCTACTTGTCGAAACTCTTCACCTTGTATCTCGCCAAGACCATCGAGTGCTTTGCCTTGCGCACTTATAACGCGACCAAGCAACTGCTCCCCGACAATCGTTTTGAAAACGCCACCAGTTCTTCGTGCAACTTCTGTTTCTTGCACTACAATTGAGCTGCTCAACAAAAAAACAGAAACCGTTTCTTCATCCATTCCTAAAACGATCCCCTTGTTGCCTCCGTCAAACTCAATTAACTCACCATCCACAGCATGAAGTAGACCGTAAATTTGACAAATACCATCACCAACTTTGATAACGGCGCCAATTTCATCAAGTTTTTCTTCTTTGATGCCCGACAATGATTTTTCAAACAATGAAACTAAATCAGAACTTTTTATCTTCATGATAATCCTTGCACATTCAGTTTTTTTCGCAAATCGTTCAAACGTTTTTTTATTGAATATTCCCATACAAGCGCTTCACTTGAACAACGTATCCCTGCAATTAAACGTTTATCTTGTTTGTATTCATACAAAACTGTTTTACCTGTTTTATGCGCAAGAAATATTTTTATTATTTCCAGTTCATCTTCATGTAACTGATGCGCCGACGTTATGGTAAAAAACAGTATGTTTTTTTTCTTTTTATATAAAAAGCAGACCTGTGCAAGTACATCACGAATCAATGCGGAACGCTTATGTCTTATCAACAACAAAAATAGCTCATCCAAATGTCCGGATACATGCACGTCATCAAGAAACTTTTTCAATGCTTTTTCTTTTTCTTCTGCCAAAAACGTTGGAATTTCCAAAAAATGGAGTGCCTTTTTGTTATCGCGTAAAAACTCAAGCAATCTCCTAAATGCAAAAAAATCGTCAATTGAAATGTCATCAATAAAAAAGTTTAAAAATGCCGTAGCATAGTTATGTACAACAATAAACCCTTTTTTCATGCTCCATCCTTGCGCATAAATTCAATAATGGTTTGAGTAAACCGACGACCTTCTTGTTCCGATGCAAACAACTGTTCCAACTCAATTCTAGCATCGTCAAGCGCCTTACTAAAAACAACGTCTTTCATTCTTTTCAAAGACTTTACTGTTTTTTGTTGTAAAAAACGCTCTTTTGATCTGTTTACAAATAATTCCTGCGTTTTCTCTTGTTCTTCGCATTCTTTATCAAAAAAACGAGACCAGATTTTAATCTGGTCAAAAAGATGCTTGCTTAATAGTTCTTGATCTTGTATTTCTTGCTCAAGCTCATTCTGCAAACCAAGCAACCGTTTACTCTCATGTTTTAAATCTTGTATATCAGACTGTTTTTTAACAATCTTATTTTTCACATCTGGCAAAAGTTTTTTTTGAATAAAATATACCGCAAGTGCAAAAATAATAAAAAAGTTCAAAAGCCGATAGGCAAATGGGCCAATCAACAAGCTCAGCAAATAGAATCCACCAAACAATACAACCGCATAAAAAATATATCTCATGAATGGTGATCGCATACTGTTAGTTATCGCCATCAGAAACCTTTTGAATAATATGGCGCCTCAGATCGTCTGCAATTTTTTGTACCTGTGCTCCCGCTAATGGCTCTTGAACTTCTGCTGGTTCTACATAGATTTTTTCAGGACATCCTTGTTCTATGTTTGGCTTTGCTTGCGCAAACTGCTCTTGACTGCGCCGCCACGCCAATCCCTTCTGTTCAACTGTCTGTTCTAATTTTTTTTCTCGATTATCAATTGTTTTTTTTATTCCATTTTTCTCGAGCTGCTCCTCGTTCAACGCCTTCACAGCAGGCTTGAAAAAAAGCATTCGAAGCAAAAGATACGCTCCAAAAAAATTGAACGCCTGAACAATAATTGTGGCATTAATTTGCATAATTTAACAATATTTAGTTTGGCATTAGCCGTAGACCTGCATATATAAGTCCACCTGCGATGAGGAGTGCATAAATTGCAGACGTTTCAGTCAAACCCATACCGATCATCATAGTTGTTCGTATATTGCCTGCGCTTTCTGGGTATTTACCAACATTTTCACAGGACTTCATTCCTATAAATCCCTGGCCGAGAGCAGGACCAATTGCTCCAACCCCCATAGCAATTGCAGCTCCCAAAAATGCCGCTGCTTGCGCGTAACTAGCACCATCCATAATATTTTCCTTTCAGAGAAAAGTCTTATACCTTTTAAACCTACCCTTTAGACATTATCCTATTAATTACGTTTTTTACAAGGACAATGAGGAAGAATCTCTTGAATAACGTGCTGGCTGTATAAATCTAATATTAAAAAAATTTGCAACAGAATCAACAAGTTTATCTTTTTCTGAATCCTCAACATTCCAGTCTATACTACGATCCAATGTCAAAACAGGAATATCTGTCACGCATGGTACAACATTGTTTCTTTTGATCAACCAATCTTCATGTTTTTCATGAAGCAGTTCAAGATAACTCAATGGAACATTGACCTCTTCAAATCTGTTTCGTTCATGTAAACGATTTAAACAAACTTCAGGAGAACCCTGCAAATAAATAAATCCCTCAGGGATAATAATGTGTTTATCAACCAACCAAGAGAACCATTCTTTGTACAAACTCCATTCAAGCTCTGTCATCGTTCCCAATTCGAAACAATTTTTTGCAAAACAATGGTAATCAGAAAAAACAGAACGTTCAAAAATAATAATATCATTATTTGATTGTTGCACTGCCGCTTCTTGCTCTAAAACACGAGACAAAAATGCGTATGATTGAAATGTATATGCCCAACGAGGAGTATCATCATAAAATTTCTCAAGAAGGTTCCCCGCTTTCCCAACATTTTGCCATTTTTCATGAGGTTCAAATACAACCTTACAATCTAGACGTTCCGCAAGCAATTTTAAAAATGTGGACTTGCCAATACCAATATTTCCTTCGACAATAAAACATTTTTTAGGACGAATAGTTGCTTGAGACATAAGATTTTCCAACTCCCGATACGTATCAGATTTATTAAAAACTTCTGACTTGTAGTCTAACAAGCTCAGATCAAAAATCGAGTATTAACAATATTTTCATAAAAAAAATACTTCCATGTCTTTGCGCTCCCATTACAAATGGGGTACAATCAATCGTCGAATAGAAAATCATAAAACCATTTTTTACCTCACAAAAAAGAGAGCTAATGAATATTAAAAAAAAAATTCAGAAAATATTGTTTCATTTTCTTTTACTTTCCTGTTCTTCTTCTATCCAAGCAGTAGAATTTGAAGACGACTTTGATAGTTTTCTAGACAACGCTGACGTCAACGCATTTTTAGATGCAAACGAATTCACCTTTGTTCGCAAATCATTTGATCCTCCCGGCATAATAACCATCCTTGAAGAAATGGGAATAACTTCTATTTTGGAAGAAAACTTTTATCTACGAACAAATCCTCTTAACAAACGAAACATTATCGATCTGCCAAACGGACTGTTTGATAAAACTTACTACTACAATAATTGGGTTTTCGGTGTCGAACTATTCTTTAACAAAACGGATCGTTCATATTTCACAAGAAAATGTGATGCTATTTCATCATATCTCGCACTGGCCGAAGAAAGTTTTTTGCAAAAACTTGATGCCGCAGCAAAAAATATAGAAGAACTTGAAGTTGGCGATTTTGACTTTGACCCTCTTGATGTCATTACTCTTTTTATAAATGGAACTATTCAAGAACGAAGAATCGGCGCATTGATTCATGGTCAAAAAACAATTCGAGATATCAATATTGCATTCAAACTTCCATTTTACTGGCTTGAGCGAAATTTCTGGTTCACAGAAAAAGAACAACAAGCTATTGAAGATGAACTCGGCACAACAACTGCAGAAGAACAAGAAAAAATGCAAGAACTGCACATGATAAGTGACAAACTTGGATTTGGAGACACCCGAATCATGGTTGACTATCCCATTACAACCAGCGAAAAATTCTCTTCATGCATTGGATTTCTTACAACGCTTCCTTTTGCATGGGCACCGGCAAAAGGAATCATGGGTAATAAATTTGAAGATCAACGGCTTGGACATAACGCAGATTTTAAAGAAATGACCGGCTACCATCTTGATGAACTATTTACACTTGCAACAGGAACGGATGATCAAAAACAAGAAGCGTTCAATATTCTAACAAAACTTGGATACAATGCCATAGACCACCTAGCAGCAAACCTTTTAGACACCAAAATAGGAAATGATCGTCATTTTGGGCTCGGCATTCTTTTCAAATCAATAACACCCCTTACCACACTAATAAAACGACTCAGAGGAAGTGTTGCTGAAAATATTGTCTGGAAAAGTTTTATTTCTCTGGAGTACCTATTCCCGTCACGAGAAAAGCGATTTTTCACTGAAACTGTAGACGAAAGACTTTTAAATGTCGTCAAATCAACATTTAATGACGATGATAAAGCACAACAAAACATGGAGTTTATTGAATCACAAATGATAGATAAGCTCTTTCCATTTGTATACGAAGCACGAGTCCACCCTGGTGTTGTATTTAGATGGACCGGAAAAGCAACATACGAATCTGAGCGATTTGGTATTCACATCGGAACAGATACCTGGATAAAATCTCCCGAAAAATTGTACAACATCGAGGCACCTAAAAATCAACGTGATAGACTAAACATTGAAAAAGCACAACGGCTTTTGGCATATCAATGGAAAATTATTGGTTCATTGTTTTACAAATCAGAAAGGGAAAAACGCAACTGGATATTTTCACTCAATGGAGATTACAGCTGGAGCACCTCCGGAATCGGTGCTGATTATACTCTCTCACTCAACTTTGAAGTTGAATTTTAAAAAGAAAGAAAAATCATATGAAAAAAACAATAATTGCACTTACATTTTCAATGATATTATCACAAGCAGCATCTGCAAATAACTACGTCATTTTAGAATCACCAATGATCGGCTTAATTGATGGAAAATCTTACGCTATTGATGGAGAAGTGTTTGGGCTCCTTTTAAAAGTTAGAAAAGATATCAGAGAAATTTTATATGGCAGAAAAGATGGAACCGGAGCGTTCGTCGGACTCTACGAAATGGATGGAGAATTATTTTCAATCACCGAACTTTCTTTAATAGAGAAACAATTTGAAAAAACATACGAAGAAAAACAAGCATATATTGAAGATAAATTGGAACTTGAAGAGCTCGAACATCAGTATCAAATAGAAAAAAATAAACTCTATGAGACTGTCGAATATGTTAAAGAAGAATTTTTGGAAGTAGTAGCACAATACATTGATGGCATTCAAAGCTTTAAGGAACATATCTTGATTCTTATAAAAGAATCTTGTAACAAACGTGGAAAAGATTCCTGTTTTCTGCTTAAATGGGGAGAAGAAAAGCCAGGAGAAGACGGAAAAATGCTGCGAGCAGAAATCAATACATTCAAAGGAATTGAAAATTTTTGTATAGACCTGGCAAACTTCCTTGAAGATATGGCACGTAGCTGTCCAAAAGGAAAAGCTCTATTTATTGAAATGATTAAACAAAAAAGCTAAACCTTAAATTTTATTATGACCCATGACCAATTAACTGGCACCATTGAACGATTTCTTTTTCAAAATGAAGAGAGTGGGTTTGCAATTGCGATTGTAAAAATTCGTGGTGCAAAAAAACCGGTCACGATACGTGGAACTTTTCCAGGAATCAATGCCGGTCAGCAGATTACGGTCAATGGACAATGGGTTGTTCACCCAAAATTTGGCAAACAGTTTGATGCAAAAACATGCACCGCCTGTTTGCCAACATCTATTTTAGGATTAAAAAAATATCTCGGTTCAGGACTTATCAAAGGAATTGGACCAACATACGCAGAGAAACTTGTAAACTATTTTGGCAATGATGTTTTAACGGTCATTGAAAAAACGCCACAACTTTTGCATAAAGTTGATGGAATTGGTCCCAAACGAGTTGAAACTATCACTAATGCATGGAAAGACCAGAAAGAAATTGCTAATGTCATGGTCTTTTTGCAAGGCAAAGGAATTTCAACCATTTATGCAACAAAAATTTATAAAACATACGGCCAAGATGCAGTTGGTATCATTTCAGAAAATCCATACAGACTTGCTGATGAAATTTGGGGAATCGGTTTTAAAAAAGCTGATGCAGTAGCACAACAACTTGGATTTGAATTTAACTCACTTAAACGAATAACATCTGGCACCTTATTTGCAATTTCACAGGAACTTTCAAAAGGCCATTTGTATGTTGAACTTGAAACACTAAAAGAAAAAATCTTCGAGCTTCTGGAACTTGATCGTCAAGAAACAAAACAAACTATGAAAATGGCTCTTCATAATCTATACAACACTGAAAAAATAAAACTACTTACGCAAGACGACCAACATCTTGTAACCCTTTCTCAATATTACTATTCAGAAAAAGGCGTTGCTCAAGCACTTGAAAAGCGACTTGAAAGATTAACAAACTTTAATCTTGATATCGCAACTATTTACAAAAAACTTCATGCGGGAAAATATGGTGGTTCTATTTCACTTAACGAAGAACAACAAGATGGAATCATGACCTGCTTGCAACATAAAGTAACGGTTATTACCGGCGGACCTGGAACAGGAAAAACAACACTAATCAAAACATTGCTCGCCATTTTGGAAGAACAACATCTTCGCTACAAACTCACAGCGCCAACCGGTCGTGCAGCAAAGCGAATGTTTGAAGGAACTGGTAGACCTGCAAAAACTATTCATCGACTTTTGGAATTTGATTTTAATACTATGAGCTTTTCACACAATGAAAATAATGCATTGAAACTTGACGTATTAGTTGTTGATGAAGCATCAATGATTGATATTTTTCTTGCATATGCATTAATAAAAGCAATACCGTTTGATGCACATATTATTTTTATCGGCGATGTATATCAATTGCCATCCGTTGGCTCTGGAAATTTTTTAAAAGATATTATTGCAAGCACAATTATACCAAGCATCAAGTTGATAAAAATTTTTAGACAAGCACAGGACAGTTTAATTATCGTTAACGCACATAAAATAAATAATGGAGAATTTCCAGTTTCCACGCTGCCTGGCACTCAACAAGATTTCTTTTTTATCAAAGAAGAAAACCCTTTAAATGTACCCCATCATCTGCATACTATTTATAAAAAAATCTTGCCAAAATTTGGCATTCGTACAGACGATGCCATCTCCCTTGTACCAATGCATCGTGGTTCTGTAGGAACGCAAAAACTAAACAGTGACTTACAAACAATTTTGAATCCACAAGAAACAGATAAACAACTTTTGTTTATGGGTTCTGTATATAAATTGGGTGACCGTGTCATGCAGTTACGAAACAATTATGACAAACACGTGTTTAACGGTGATATTGGAGCAATCATAGATATAAATGTAGAAGACCAACAGTTACTGGTCAAATTTGGTGATATTCCGATTGTCTATGACAAAAACGAGCTGAATGAACTTGTCCTTGCTTATGCTATTTCTATTCATAAAAGTCAGGGTTCGGAATATGCAGCGGCAATTGTATTGTTATTTACTCAGCACTTTACACTACTGCAAAGAAATTTAATATATACTGCAATTACACGGGCAAAAAAACTATGTATTTTTATTGGGCAACCAAAAGCAATCGGTATGGGAGTAAAAAACAATAAAAGTTTTATAAGAAAAACATTATTGCAACAATTTTTAACAAGTGATTTATCATGTCGCTAATTCGTTTTTACTTTCTTTTTCTTTTATTAATTCCTTTGGAAACAGTTCCAACCTTTTCCATTATGCTTGATCCGGCAGGAGATGCAAAATATCCTGGACACCAGATTGGCGATAGCCTTGAACGAGGCATCTCATTACACTATGCCAAAGCTCTGAAAAAAAAACTTGAAGAATCGTATTGCGACATACGAGTAATTTTAACTCGTGTTCCCGGAGAAACAATTTACCCCCTGCAAAATGCTAATTTTGCAAATAAGTTGTCTGTCGATTTTTATGTAAGCCTTCATTTTTACGCAGAAGAAAAAACAAAACCATCAATGTTTTTATACTACTTTTCCCGGGCTGATGAATTTGTAACAAAAATTCCAAATCTTTTTTTCTGTCCGTACGATCAAGCACATAGAATAAATGGTGCAACAACACGAAGATATGCACAAAACATTGCCCGAGACCTTTCTAGCGATACACATCGAAACCTATTCAACTTTTCTGGACCAAAGGGTATCCCGTTCAAACCACTTGTTGGAGTACACTCCCCGGCCATTGCACTTGAAATTGGGTTGAAAAAAAAAGATGATTGGAAAAACTATGTTGATTGCGTTGCACAAAGCTTAGGAACGATTCTTAAAAATTTATAAAAAAAAACCCCCTTTAACAATTCAAAAAATAAACTATTTCTAAATCGAGTTCGCGTTATAATAATATTGTATGAAAAACATTCAGTACCTCATTTTGTCCACCATTTTCTTTCTGACAGGCATCTTTTTCTATTCCTACATGCAGGGATGGATTGTATTTTGCTTCCCATCATGCAACGCTGAAGCCCACAAAACAATGAATCGTCTACGTACAACTAAAAAAAAAGTAAAACTTCTGTTTTGGCACAATAAAAAATGGCAAAGTGAATCAATAGAAATTTTACAAACGGACCACGAAACAGAAATAATTCAACAACTGATTAATAACTGGCTCAATTTACTGGATGATGAAGGTATTATGCAGAAAAAAGTAACAATACAATCTGTTCTTCTTTCTCCTAAAAAACAGCTGTATGTTTCATTCGATCGCAATCCATTTGACGCAAAACAGTCAGCTCAAGAAAAACTTATTTGGATAGAAGGTCTTTTAAAAACAATTCGAGAAAACGGAGTTTCTTTTCAAAACATCCATTTTCTCGTTCATCATCAAACACTGCAAGACTACCATTTAGACTTTTCTAACTCATGGCCTATGAGTGGATTTTTGAAACTTTAATTTGTGATGTGCATACTGCTCATCAACTGCCTGCTTTGATAACTCTAACTCTTTTTTCTTATGTTTTACATCGCAAAATAGTTCTTCCTGCTTTTCCACAAACTCTTTTTCATCCTGCTCACTCCACTTTTCTTTAGCAATCCTTTCCATCTTTTCTATAAGCAATGATTTAAGTTCTTTGTGAACTTTATTCATTACATACTTCAATTCATCATGCACACTTTCAGAATACTCTTTAGCATCGCTTAATTCTGTATCTTCTTCGTAATCATCTGCTTTATATTTTTTAGAAAGCGGGTCAAGACTGTCACAGACAGTTCTTTTTGTATACCACTTATAAATTTCATAGCCAACAATTATTCCTACTTGCAAAGTCAAAATAAGCCATACAGAAAGATCCCTTGAATTTCTGTTCTGTAACACACTCTGAACGGTGTTCATCGAATCTGTTAGCGCCCGCATTTCACCTGTTAGTCCATCACAATTGCATTGCTTTAAAGATGCGCTATTACCACCATTCGTTCTGGAACAAGAACTAGCACCTGTTGTCTGCTTTTTATCACTTGCCAAAATAAAAAGTGGACGCATCGCCAGGAAAAGAAAAAATAAAACAAGCGGTGTTCGTCTATAAATCATAATCATGCAATATTTCCTGATAATAAAAATTTGTAATTACTTGAACACAGATTTATTCTTTTATTTCCATCAAACTACCAAAAAATCCTAACAATTCAATGTTTTTCATGTTTAAACCGTATTCAGTTTGCAAAACGTTCCGTATCTTTTTATCATGATGAGCATATTAACTCATTCAACAAAAGGAGAAAAAATGAACTTTGTTCCCAGTCCTATGTCAAAGCAGATTAAAGGCGTGCTACTCATAACCATTGGTACTATTTTATTGTTACACAAACTTGGAATTTTACGCCAAGGCATAGATTTTTATATCGTGATTGTCATTGCGTTGTATCTCATCACAACAGGATTTTTGAAACTTGATGGATCAAAAAAGATTCACCAGTATTTTAAAAAAGAAGAGTAAGTACCAAAAAAAGGGGCGCTGCTAGTAAAAAGCAGCGCCCCTTTTTTAAATTTTTTGATCTTATTTTTTACACAGAAGATCGTCTAAGAATCAATTTTTTCATATACCCCAGTGATCCGCTACATGCTCGACCAATCTTACCTCTGTTGAGCAATGCAACTGTTGAAACACCAACCGTAACACCTCCGAAAAGACCATATTTTAATACGCTTTTATGTTTTGGACCTAAATTGCTCCATTTTTCAATAACGTTGGATCTGAACCACGTCGTTTTATTTACTTCTTTTTTTAAATCGTCTAAAACTTCTTTTTTTGGTTCATTAACTTCTTTTTTTGGTTCATCAACTTTTTTTAAATCGTCTAAAACTTCTTTTTTTGGTTCATTAACTTCTTTTTTTGTATCAACGTCGTTTTCTGCATCGCCTTTTTCATCATTAATGACGATCTCTCCCTCAGTATTGCCTCCGCCCATTGCCAAAACACCACCAACTGAAAATAGCAGTAAACCAAAAAATACCATGTAGATTCTTCGTGAGCTATTATTCATGTAGCAATTCCTTCTTAATTATTAAAAAATATGCGACTAAAAAAACTATCGAAGATAATATAGCACGATAATTTCCACGTGCAATGATTTAATTTTTAAAAAACAGAAAACCGTCTACACGTTGACGCTATCTTTTTACGAATCTTTCGATCAATAGTGCTTTGATTTTGAAATAAGAAAATTTATTTTCCGAATTTTCTAGATAGGGCGAAGCACTTTTTTTTTCCCGGCGCAACTACTTTTTTTTTTGATTTAAGCTTTGCTTGCTTGATTAATGGTTTTTCTTCTGGAGCACCATTCCAGAAAAAATCTGCGTAATAGACTAAACCGTTGTAGCCACTTGCAGAAACACTACCAACTTTTTTGTAGCCACTTGAGGCAACATTACCAACTTTTTTGTAGCCACTCGTAGCAATACTACCAATTTCGTTGCAGGCACCTACAGCAACACTACCAACTTTTTCGTAGCCGCTCGTAGCAATATCACCAACTTTTTTGTAGCCGCTCGTAGCAACACTACCTGCTTCTTCGTAAGCCTTTTTGGCAGCAGCACCAATTTCTTCTCTGTGGCACCAAGCAAGTATTACCGCAGTTATCCCAACATAAATTCCTGCTGACCATAAAAAGCCCTCTATTCGTCCCTTTTTTTGTCCTTCACTGACATCTTTGTCATATTCATCTAATAATGCATTGTATTTATCGACTTCTTTGTTATATCCCTCGATTCCTTTGCCATATCCCTGGTCAAAAGAAACCTTCTGCATTAGCTTGACCTCTTTTTTGGATAAACCAATCTTTTCACCACTATTTTTGATTGTTTTCTCGATTTCCTCAATAAGTTCACTCTTATCTATAAATTTATTGGTTATGCCTGCAACATATAACTTTTCACCCTTTTTTCCCTCTTTACTCGCCAAAGCACCACCAACAGGAAGAATCAACAATCCAAACAGTGCCACATTCAATTTTCTTGAACTATTCATGAAATAAATTCCTCGCATTATAAGTTGCCAATTTTAAAAAATCATTACAATCAGCATAACACGGCAGGCTCTATTTGCAACAGGGGGATTTTCAGAAAACCCAAATCGATACTGCTTGTTATTTTGCTTCTTCGCCGGCATCACGATCAACTGGCTTTATTTTTGAGGCAGACTCAGATTTCTTTTTTGCTTCTTCATCTGCGGTGGTGATCAAGGACATAAGTAATAGTTTGATATATAAAAATATTTCTACCGTGAACTCAACTAACTACTGATACTTTGATGTGTAGCTTATTTACCGGCCTTAAACTTCGCTTGTTTACTTGATGGTTTTTTCTTCTGAGGCACCATTCCAGAAAAGATCTAAGCTATAGACTAAACCGTTGTAGCCACTTGCAGAAACACTACCAATTTTTTTGTAGCCGCTTGAGGCAATATCACCTGCTCCGTCGTAAGCCTTTTTGGCAGCAGCACCAATTTCATTTCTGTGGTACCAAACA
>Ga0114925_10000329_pt1 | contig 20185 bp, 24 predicted proteins | sample SumtaG_2_FD_87287 | JGI IMG/M metagenome (GOLD analysis project Ga0114925, IMG submission 87287) | Deep subsurface microbial communities from Indian Ocean to uncover new lineages of life (NeLLi) - Sumatra_00607 metaG | ecosystem: Environmental > Aquatic > Marine > Oceanic > Sediment | place... | reverse complement strand
GTCAACAAACTTCGAAAATTTTATGGTGGAAAAAATAGAAAGGGAAAAGGATTGCATCATTCTGCTCGAGGAAGTGGAAAAATAATAAGAGTAGCACTGCAACAACTTGAAAACGCAAAATTAATTGAAGTAAAAGATAAAAAAGGAAGGGTTCTGTCATCTGAAGGAACTAGTTTATTGGAAAGAACGTCATATGGGATTATGAGAAGTAAAGAATAAATATATTAATAATCGTAATTTTTGGGGTTCAGATTGAGCAACGACGATGAGTTGGAAAATATCCGAAGGAGAAAGTTGGAAGAGTTAAGACAACAAGTAGCACACCAACAAGTGGCAGAAGCTCAACAGCAAGAATTTGTAGAAAAAAAATATATTATAATGAGAAAGATCTTAAGTGTTGAAGGAAGACAACGACTAGAAAATATCCGAATTGTTAAACCGCAATTTGCTGAACAAATAGAATTACAATTAATTCAATTATTTCAAAGTGGCAAGTTAAGAGGAGCAACACCTCTACCAGATAAAGCATTTAAAAAGCTCTTAGAGCAGTTATCAACGTTTGACAGAAAGAAAGAGTTTAATATTAAAAAATAATTATAAAATAAGGAATCTAAAATGGCTCGTAATAAAGATTTACCATCGAAAGCGCGCAGAGCGAAGAAACTGAAGCAGAATAAATCAGTTCCCAATTGGGTAATTCAGAGAACAGGGGGAAAAGTTAGAACTAATCCCTATTCACGGAGAACATGGAGAAATACCCGGTTAAAGAGAGATTAAAAATAGATTTTAATTGGATAATTGATCTGAAAAATTATGGCAAAAAAGGAAAAGGAAATTAGTTTAGATGAGTTAGAAGAGGAGTTAATCGCCTCAGAAGAGGAAACTGCAGAGGATGAGATTGAAGAGATCGAAGAATTTAGTTTAGATGAAATTTCAGAAGAAGAAGAAATTAGTGAAATTTTTGAAGAGGAGGCGTTAGAGGAATTTGAGGAAGAAGAAATCCCTAAAGAAGAAGAAATTATTGATGAAAGAATTTATGTCGTTCCTCTAGCTAAAGCTAGGAAAGGCCCAAGAAATAAATGGGCTAAAAAATCAATACGGTTTTTAAGAGATTTTATGACCCGGCATTTTAAACCTGAGTCTTTGGTAATTTCTCAAGAGGTAAATGAGAGGATTTGGGCGCGCGGAATTCAAAAACCTCCAAGGAAATTAAAAGTAAGAGTGACAAAAAATATAGACGGACTATGTGTGGTATATCTAGCATAAGGTCTTTAATGGATGAGTCCTAAAAGCATATTCTTTTTTTATAATAATGTAATAGAAAAAGTAAAATTTTATCAATTTAAGAATGACAATTTTAAGATCTCAAGTTTTCGGACGTAGTTTAATTGGAGTATATCTTACAGCGAATAACTCTTACGTACTATATCCCTCAACATTAATAAAACCATTACTTAAGAAGTTTAGAAACACCTTTGTGGAACCTTTTTATCCCCTAACAATTAATAATTCCGATTTATTAGGTATCTATTCTGCATCCAATAAGTACGGCATAATTGTTCCCCATATCATTAAGGATGATGAACTAGAAGAGCTAAGAGATCATTTAAAAGAAGAAAATAATTCTCCTCAAATAGGTATTCTAAAATCTTTAGATAATGCATTTGGAAACTTAATTCTATGTAATGATAAAGGAGCTATTATTAGCTCATTTTTAAAAGAAAATAAAACGGAGATTGAAAACATACTGAATGTTGAGACTGTTGTTTATGAATTTGCAAATAATTATCTTCCTGGTTCGATCTCATTAGTTAATAATAATGGCTGCCTTGTACATCCTCTTTCAAACGATGACGAAATAGATTATATTACTTCAATTTTGAAAGTTGATGAGGTTGATGTTTCAACAGTCAACCGTGGAGTACCATATTTAGGATCAGGAGCAATCGTAAATGATAAGAGTGGTATTTTTGGAACTGATTGCACCGGACCAGAACTGATGAGAATAACATCAATTTTACAATTGTAAAGAAATACTAGGTATTTATAAAAAGCAAAATTTAATATTTTCTAAAATACTATCCTTTTTTAAAAGCTTTGATTCAATGGATCTAAATAGCTATGTCAGAGATTAAAATATATAGAGTTATTGGCAATTACAGTAAAAAGTACAAGAAATATTTATTCCGTAAAGAAGTTCGTGCATTGAAGGAAGAAGATGCTCTTGAAAAGGTTTTAAGCCAAATTACATCTATCGGACTTTTTAGACGTCAAATTAACATTCAAGAAGTTAAAGAAATAACTTTAGAAGAATCTCAGGATTATCTCATTAGGGAATTATCAGAATAATAATAATATTAAAAGGATTTGATAAAATTTGGAGCCCTCTCAGGATTATCAAGAACAACTACAAATTTTTAGAGTTTTGAAGGAACAGCGGGATATATATCAAGGTCAACTTGAAATTCTAAATGTATCTCGATCAAACGTTGTAAACACCAAGATAACGATTGAAAATATTAAAGATGGAGTACAATTGAATGATGAAATTTTAGTACCTATTGGGGGAATGGCTAATATCAAGGCCTCTATTAACGATCCTGAGAAGATCTTACTTGCTATCACTCAAGATGTTATAATTGAAAAAGATTTGGATGGAGCAATTGAAATTCTAGATAAAAGAATTGAACAACATGATAGAGAAATCCAATTTATATCAACTCAACTGCAAAACATTGATCTTAATTTGCAGAAAACATCTCAACTTATTCAAAAATCCTACCTTCCAAAATAACCCTTTATTGTGTAAATTTCCTTAGGATAAGCTGATTTTTAGGAGATATAAATGGCGAAGAAACTAAAAAATGTGTTTTCTACTTTTGTTAAAAAAACCTTAACAGAAAATAAGATAGAGGATGCTATTAATGATTTAAGAATACTCCTTATTAGTAATGATGTTGCTATGGACACTGCAGACGAAATCTGCAGAAACCTTATAGAATCTTTTGAGGGACAACAAATTACTCGTTTAAAATCAACTAAAAAAATCCTATTTGATACTTTAAAAGATATTATTATAGATATTTTAACTCCTGAAAAGGAAATTGATATAATTAATGAAATAAAAATAAAGAATTCCTCAGGACAACCCTACATATTTATTTTTCTTGGAATTAATGGAACAGGAAAAACTACTACAATAGCCAAGGTCGCTCATTTCTTAAAAGAAAATAATATAAATTGTGTTGCAGCCGCTTCGGATACATTCCGAGCTGGAGCAATTGAACAACTATCTAAACATATGGACAATATAGGTATCAATGTTATAAAACATGGGTATAAAGCTGATCCTTCTTCAGTTGCTTATGATGCAATTGAGCATGCTAAAGCAAAAAAAATCGATGTGGTTTTAATAGACACATCTGGAAGACAAACCACAAACAAAAACTTAATGATGGAAATGCAGAAAATGGTTAGAGTGGCGCAACCAGATCTGGTTGTTTTTATAGGGGATAGTCTTGCGGGAAACGATGTTTTGTATCAAGCTAGAGAATTCGATCGCCATGTAGGGATTGATGCAAATATCTTAACAAAATTTGACGCGGACTCGAAAGGTGGCGCAGCTTTATCAATATCATTCGAAACTAAAAAATCAATCTTGTTTGTAGGAACAGGTCAAGGATATAACGATCTAAAACCTTTTAATAAAGACTTTTTTATTTCTAGTATTCTTGACCTCGATTAAAATTTAGTTTGAATTGATTTAACCAGATAACTTAAAAAAGCTTTTTTAATTTATTTTACTGTGTCAAATTACCCAAAGTATGATAAGTATTCAAAATTAGATCAGAAAAAGAAGCCTGGTTATTATGAAAGATTGTCTTTTTTCTTTCAAAACTCAAAAAGGATTCTAAAAATTGCTAATAAACCAAATAGAAAAGATTACTTTTTGGTTTTTAAAATTTGTGGAATAGGCATCTTAATATTAGGTGCTTTATCATTTGTTATACAGTTAATCTTCTCTGTAATAGGTTTAGGAAGATAATATTTGCATTGTGAATTTGAATAAAAGAGGAGTAAGGTTAGAAATAAAACACTACCAAATGCCCCGGAATTAATAATTCTTCTTCCTTATTTTTGCATGCAATAAACTTGATTTTCATTTTTATAGACAGTGATAAAAGTCTTTTTGTTAAAACCCCATCGATAACTAAATATTGAGTATCTTTAAAATCTCTAATCTTTTCAAAAATACCCCCAACGGGAATATCAAATAACTTATTAAGGCTCTTGTTAAACCCAATACTGTGCCCTGTTTCAATAGAATTAATTGCTTCCACAATTATTGCTTCATCTTTAATTTTTACTTTCTTGAGGTACTTTTGAAGTTCTTCTTCCTTAGTATTATATTTTTTTCTTTCCGTAGATCCAGGCTTCATATTTCTTAATTCTTTCACGGATCTTTTGTTTTGCAGTGCTTTAATCATTTGTTTTCTCGTTAACTCTTCGACCTCATGCCCGTCAGGAGCTCTAGCAACAAAGTCAATTCTTAACAGCTGCAATAATTCATTTAATATAATAGTACCCCCCCGATCCCCATCAAGAAAACATGTTACTGTCTTCTTTTTTTTTCCTAAATTTATTACTGATTTAGGTACTTGAGTTCCTTGAACTGCGATTGTATTTTTAATATCTATTCGTAATAAATTTAAAACGTCGGCTCTCCCTTCCACGATAATGAGATCTGGATTTTTTTCCACATCTGGACCTGCAGGGAGTTTTTCCGGACCCCAAGTTATTATTTCTCCAAGTTTAATATCTTTATCTATCTTTTCTTCAATTTCACTCTGTTCTAAAGACTTTTGGTCCCATTGTTTTAGAAGTTCAGCAGCTCTTTCGATAATTTTCTTACGTTTGGTTTCACGAACATCTCTAATTTCAACTAGGGTAATTTCAGCCTCGCATGGACCAACACGAGAAACTGTTTCTACTGTCGCCGCCAAAAGTGCGGTCTCCTTTCTGGTTAATGAGGATGGAATTTTAATAGTTCCTTCTGAGACACCCTCTTTAGAAATATTATCTACTTCTATCCGTCCAATTCGTCCAGATTTTTGTAGATCTCTTAAGTCTAAATCTAAAAGAAGACCTTCAGTTTAGCCGATTTGCCGATATGGCTATTGACTTTTATCTTTGACCGAAAATGGCGCCGACTATATCGCTTTTTTCAACAACTCCTTTAATTGAAAATTTGACTTCAATTATATATTTTGTAGTAAACTCATTCGTAGCTGTAATCTTGATCACATCCATTCTATAAATAAACTAAATTTTTAATATACACTCAAATTTTATTTTTTGTTATGAGAATTAAATAAGAACTTGAATAATTTTGATTTTTATGAATTTATTTTATTTGTAATTTTTAACTTGAAATCATCTTATTGTGATGATCATTATTAAATTAAATTAATTAAAGAATTTATTTTTTGCTAATTTTTTGATTCATTGATTAGTTTTTTATATCATATTTATTTTTGATATATAGTTTGGAAAAAGAATGAGAAAAAACCAGATGGAGAAAATTATCGTATTAGGTGGGAAGGGTGGGGTTGGAAAAAGTTCTATAAGTGCCGCTACTGCTGTTAGGTTATCAGATCTTCTTCCTGAAAAAAAAATTTTGCTAATTTCTTTTGATATAGCACATAACCTTACCGATTTATTTAATATTGAAATAGGAAATAAAATAACACCTTTATCAGAAAATCTCTGGGCAATCGAACCTGATCCCAACATAAACGCTAAGAAGTACACAAATAATCTAATAACAAAGTTGAAAGCCTTAATGAAGGAAATGCCAATTGTCGGTTTGATCCCGCAATTAGAAACGTTTGTAGACACAACGTTTACCGCTGATTCAATCCCTCTTGCTCTTAAGAATGCAATGTTTTTTCAGGAAATTTTGAATGCTGAAAATGAAGAATCTATGCAATTTGATATTGTTATCGCTGATTTTCCTCCGACGGGGAATATGGTTGCTTTATTTGAAATTCCTGAGGATCAAGTTAAAGTCATATTGAAATATTCTTTGAATTTTTATAATTCTATCAAAGAGGCTGTCAGAGAATTTTCTAAATTATTTCGAAAATTAATTAAACCATTTGATGACTATGAGAAACGAAAAGAATTAGGAAAGCAGATTTTTCATATGTTAGAAGAGCTTGAAAGGAGAGGAGAGAGAATAACTGAGTTAATTCACACAATAGGTTCTTTGAGACTTGTTACTATAGCAGAAAAACCTAGTTTTGAAGAAATTAAAAGAGCTCGAGACTTAACCAGTAAATACATTACTCTTGAAGGAGTTCATATTAATTTAATAACACCCGAATCTAAAAAGTGTCAATATTGTAATAATATTCGATCAAATCAACTTACTTACGTTGAAGAAATTAGAAAAGAGTTTAATAGATTAAAAATATGGGAATCAAATAGGCTCGAGAAGGAACCCTTCGGTTTAGACGGACTTAAATCCTTAGCATATGAAGTTTATGGGGAAGATATCAAACCAGACGATATTTTGAATCCTATAAGTTAAAATTGAAATTCTCATAAAAAGTATAAAAATTATTAACAATTTTGAAAAAAATAAAAAATAAAAATTAGAATTACACTTTACTTAATTTTTTTGAATTGATACTCACGTCTTTAAATTATGTACCCTCGGCATACCCATGAATATAGTTATATTGCTCTTCAGTTAAAGTATCAATCTCAATGTCCATGGATTGCAGTTTTAGGAAGCCTACTCTGTCATCAATCTCGACGGGTATATCAACCATCCCAGGTTTCAGTTTATCTTTATTTTTAACAATATATTCAGATATTAGAGATTGTAAACCAAAAGACATATCCATTACTTCAGCAGGGTGTCCTTCAGAGAGCACTAGGTTAGCTAAACGGCCCTTAGCAAGTAAATAGACTTTTTTACCATTAGGCATTAGTAGTTCTTCTACGTTTGACCGAACTGGTTTAATCTCTTTAGCGTATTCATACAACTCCTTGGTTGGAATTTCTATATCAAAATGTCCAAGATTACCGAGTATGATTCCATCCTTTAATTTATCGAATATTTCTTTAGTAGGTTGAATTACATGTTTACATCCTGTCGCTGTTAAAATAATATCTGCATATGGTAATGTCACTTCAATAGGCATTACATTAAAACCAGCAAATTTTGCTCGTAAAGCTTTTATTGGATCAACTTCAGTAACGGTTACATTCGCACCTAAACCTCTCGCTCGAAGTGCCATCCCTGATGAACAATGACCATAACCAGCAATAACAACATTTTTACCTGCAAATAATACATGCATCCCATAAATTGCAGCAACAATTCCTTGACCCGTTCCTAGTTCATTGTCGAATTGATTTTTACATCTTGCATCATTCACAGGAAAGAGCGCTACTTTTAGATCTCCAGCAGCATCCATTGCTTTAAATCGTTTTACACCTGTTGTAGTTTCCTCTTGACAACCAATGATTATACCTTCTTTTATCAATTCTGGAAATTCTTTATGTGCTGTTACAATCATATCTGCACCATCATCTATTAAGATATTTGGTTTTGCTTTTAAGCACTCTCTGATACACCAATAAAATTCCTCATCAGTGTTTCCATGCCAGGCAAATATATTTATATCTTCTTTCACTAAAGCTGCGGCTACATCATCTTGAGTGGATAGTGGATTGCTTCCACATAACCAGACATCAGCACCTCCTGCCTTTAAGGTTCGAGCAAGGTTAGCAGTTTCTTTAGTTATATGAAGACATCCAGCAATTGTTATACCTTCAAGTGGTTTTTCTTTAGCAAACCTTTCACGAATAACATTAGCAGTTACAGGCATTTTACTTTCTGCAATATATATTGCTTCTTTTCCTTTCTCTGCTAAGCTTTCATCTGCTACTTTATAATTTGTCAATTAATTTCACTTTTTATTTTATAAGAATAATAAGTTTAATTATTTTATAAAACTATTTTTGGTCAAATGCAAATATATATAAATTTAATCTAACATTTAATTAGTAATAATTAAGAAATTTGCAAAATTGTAATAATATGAATCATATTAATGATCACGTAGAATCCCAACGCTTAATAAAAAATATGAGCGGAAAAACCAAATTTACTGTTTCAAGAAGTTCACGTGATATTGGACTTTCTAGACAAACGTATCAAAACAAACTTGATGGTATGAGAGATCAAAAAATAATTACAAATTTTACAATAAACATCAATCCCAATATTCGTCCAAATAACTTGAAATATGTGATGCTTGAAATTAAAACCAACCCAAAAGAGCCTGATTTGGTCAAAGAATTGCTTGAAATCCCCCAGATAAGAATGTTGGATGGGATAATTGGAGATTTTTCTCTATTTGCCTTATTTATCTTTAAATCCCCCGAAGAATATTATCAGATACTAAATACAATTGATAAAATAATGGCTAAATCATATTTTAAAAAATATCAAATTATTGAAACAATTAAGGTGTTTAAAACAAATGGGATTAGTATGAAAGACTCAGCAGTTTCTTTTGATATAGACGATGTAGATTATAAAATTTTAAATATATTACGAGATGGTCAAGGGGTCAAACCAATATCTACATATGAGATAAGTAAAATCTTTAAAGAACAACTTAAAATAGATATTTCACAATCGACAATTCATAACAGAATTAAAAAACTCGAGGAACAAGGTGCAATTTTAAATTATACAATTAACTTTAACCCTAAGAAAATAGGTTTCAAAGGAAAATATCTTCTTCGAATTAAACCAAAAGATCCATCAAAATACAATGATCTTGCGATTAAATTGGATATTTATCGAAACATTACTGACTTATTTCGAATAGGTGAACAATATGGATTATTTGCCATAGTTCGAGTAAAAGATATTGAAGATTATGCAACTTTTATTAGGGATCTATATAATTCAGAAGATATAGAAGATACTTATACAAATTTTGTATTAGATGAGTTGATATCCCATACAAATTTTATAATTTCTAAGTCATTTTCCCCAATAAATGTATTAAATCAAGAGTATTTTTCTTAACATCACTATAATTTTTTTAATATTCTTTCCTAAGTTTTTACTAAATTCTTAATAGTTTTGGGTAATAACATAACTTAAAGTGAATAATATTTAATTTATCGAATAGAATGAGCAATTTTTTTGAACTGTTAGAAAACAGAATTGGTTTTTCAAGAATAGGACGGATGAGTTTATCTAAAGATAAGAAGCTCTTTATTAGAACTCCAAATGTTGCAATCCCTATTAAAAATATTTTGATGAAACAATTTAGTTTTATACAAGAATTTGAGGATCATAATCTTTTTATAATATCTAAAGAGATTTTCTTGAAAATCGGATTTCTACGAGAAAAATTTAAGGATACTGGATTTATTTTTACACACCCGGGAACATTAGATAAATTTGAAAGTATATTAGATAACAATTTAGAAATTTTTTCAAACGATAATGTTTTATCAATCATTCCCTTCAACATCCCCACCACTACTATTGGCAGAAGTTTTGCAGAAAGAGAAATAGAATTATACCTCAATAATGTTAAGAGAATATTAGAACACCATCCTAATATCAACTTTGGATTGTCAATAAGACTTTTCGATTATTTTGAATTATTAGATTTATATTTACCAGTGATAAAAGCAAATGAAAACATCAAAGTTTTAAATATCCTTAGAATTTTCGATAATTTTGGCAAATTTAGGAATATTATTAGGACAACTATTTCGTTAAAAAATAGGTTAGATAATAACCTTATTATAATGGCTTCAGGTAAGATTTTACCTAAATTCTATCCGATTTTAGTTTACTTAGGAGTGGATTTAATTGATACGACATTTCTACTCTTTTTGTCAGCGGAAGATTTCTATGATACAATAGAATTTCTACTCCCAATTTATAAAGTTAAATATTTGCCTTGTTCTTGTGTTGCTTGTAAAGGAAACTTAAAAAATTTGTTTGATGTAAGGTATTCTCAAGAGAAGACAGACTTACTATGCTTGCATAATTTAATTTCAGCTAATAATTATATGAGGAAAATTAAGCAATATCTTCGATACGAGGATTATCGTGCATTTGTTGAAAAATCATCTTTAGATGATATTAACATAATCTCCACATTGAAAATATTAGATAAAGAATTCTTTAAACTAGTAAGATATGAAACTCCGATCACTCAAAAGGATAAAAAAATTATATGTTTAGGGCAGTCCTCATATCATAGACCTGATTTTAAAGAATTTAGGAAGAGAACTATATCAAATTTTGAACCAGAACCATGGACTAATTTAATCATCCTACTCCCCTGTTCTGCGAAAAAACCTTATTCTAGTTCCAAATCACACAAAAAATTTTCCAAATCCATAAGGAAATTTCCAGAATTTCCCAATTTTCAAGAAATTGTTATTACTTCTCCCCTTGGAGCAATTCCTAGACAATTGGAAGATATTTATCCAGTTAATTCATATGACATCTCTGTCACTGGAAATTGGGACGAGGAGGAAAAAAAAATTACATCAGAAATGCTTTTATCTCTTTTAAATAAATATGATAAATCGATCCCTATCATTTGCCATCTTGAAGGAGAATCTCTTGAAATAGTGAAAAACATTAGCCAAAATCTTGAACATAAATTAATATTTTCTGTTGTGAAAGAAAATCCTACTTCAAATGAATCCCTTCAAGTTCTTGAAGAGCTTATACAAGAACATATAAATGATTATGGCCCTAAAAATGAGATGGCAAAGGGCAATTATTTATCAAAAAGTTGGATTCGAAAATTCATAAAAATATTGGATTATCAATTTGGTAATGGTTCTGGAAACAAGATAATAAAAAATGATTTAGTATTGAAAAAAAACAAAGCTAATAATAGAATAAATTTAAGAGATTTGAACACAAGAGAAAATATTGGTACATTTAACGCTTCAACGGGTCAAATTAGTTTAACTATCAATGGGATGAAGAGTATAGCTCAAAAACCATTTTCATTAGATTCAAATATGATTGTTTTTGATGGAGAAAGTATTCGGGGAAATAATTTATTTCGAATAGGGGTTTTAGATTACAGTTTAGATCTAATTCCAGGAAACTATGTTGCTGTTATTGATAAATTAAGAAATAATATTATAGGGGTAGGAAGGCTTGTTGTTGGGGCAAACTACTTAAAGAATTCAAAAACGGGAAAGGTTGTTGAGATCTATGAAAAAAGTTGAGAATGATTTATTTTTATTGGAAAAAATTAAACATTTAAGGCAAAGGGCTTTAAATAAGAGAAGGAATTTTATACCAAAGGCATTAGAACAACCGGTAGGTTTTTGGTTAAAAAAAGACAGGTTGTTGAATGAAATAGGAAAAGAATTCACTATTATCTTAAGAACCAAAGGTTGTAGTTGGTCTTTAGGAGAATCTGGAGGCTGTACAATGTGTGGATATATCCAAGATGCGAATATTGAAAATGTAAACTCAGTAAATATTATAAAACAGTTTGATTATGCAATTAACAGTAAAATTAAAGAAATTAATAGTGATGAAGATAATTTTAGCTTAAAAGTTTTCAATTCTGGGAGTTTCTTTGATGAAAATGAAATATCTGATGAAACCAGACTACATATATATGAAAAAATTGAAGAATTTGACAAGATAAAGGAAGTTGTGATAGAAAGTCGAATAGAATATATAACTTCTGATAGATTAACGGAATTGAATAATAATTTAAAAAATAAACATATAGAAATAGCAATTGGAGTTGAAACTGTGAATGATCATATTAGGAATCATTATATCAATAAAGGTATGTTATTTAATGATTTTAAGACTGTTTTGAATATTTGCAAAGAAAATCATATTGGTGTTAAAACATATTTATTATTGAAACCACCCTTTCTTAATGAACAAGGAGCGATTGATGATTGTATTAGTTCGATCAATAATTTAATAGACTTGGGTGTTAATACAATATCTATTAATCCTGTAAATATTCAAAAAGGCACTCTAGTTGAAAGTTTATACTTGCAAAATAGGTACAGACCTCCTTGGTATTATTCCCTCTTTAAAGTCTTGAAAAAATCATTAGATAAAGATAAATTAAAACATACACGTATATTATCAGATCCTTCCGGCGCCTCAACAAAAAGAGGTATCCATAACTGTTTAAAAAGAGAATGTGAGAAATCATCATTAAACAAACTTAGAGAATTTGTTCTTTCTCAAGATATAAATGTTCTCGATGAACCTGAATATGAATGTGGGTGTAAAAGACAATATCAATTTGAAAAACTCTTTCACTAAATTTCATTAATATTCCACTATCCCCTTAGGAAGTCTCTAAACATTCATCCCTTAATTTATTAATGAAAACTTAAATAAAATTCGAAAAAATTCACTCTAATTTGAGGATTATTTGATTTGAAAAAGGCGTTAAATATAGTAAGGGATTAATTGCCATTTTTGTATGAAAAACCATTATGTTTAAATACTACGTACCATCTTTTATTTTAATTTTGAACCCCCAAGTAAGGGAATCTCTTGAAAAAAGACTGGGTTAAATTAAATCTATTCTACATTGGAAAATCTAAAAAACATCAAATTTTTAGGGCAAAACAGTGGAATAAGAATCTTGAAAAAGTATTTAGACAGCCTGTTTATAATGAAAAATATGAGAAAATTGGTTATGTGAAGGATATCTTCGGTCCAATTGACTTGCCATTTATTTCAATCAAAGACTTGCCTGATCAACAGTTTGATCCCAATTTAAAGGTCTACACCAGACTACCATAGTTTTTTATATATCTTTTAATAATAATTATAAATTTAATAGAGGAAGGTGTAATTTATTTCAAATTGGAGAGATTTAAAACATGAATTCGATGAAATTTTAAGCATACATACCAATCTATGTGCAGAATGTGGAAATACAATTTCTTTTGATGCAAACAGAGGTTTATTAGTTTGTGAAGAATGTGGCTTAGTACATTCTGAAAACCATATTGATTGTGGCCCAGAATGGCGAGCTTTTGATGCCGATCAAAAAAAGAAGAGAACTAGGACTGGAGCCCCCATGACATACATGATACACGATAAAGGTCTTAGTACAATGATAGATTGGAAAAATCGAGATATTTTTGGTAAAGAAATACCTGCTAAACTACGGGGACAAATATATCGTCTTCGGAAGTGGCAAAGTCGTATCAGAGTTTCTGATGCAACAGAGAGAAATCTTACTTTTGCATTAAGTGAACTTGATAGAATGGCCTCTAACCTAGACCTCCAAAAAAATCTGAGGGAGTGTGCTGCAAAAATTTACCGTGATGCTGTTGGAGCTCATCTTATTCGTGGGAGGAGTATAGAGGGGGTAGCTGCTGCTAGTTTATATGCTGCATGCAGAATGTTTAAAGTTCCACGCACGTTAAATGAGATAGCTGAAGTTGCTCGTGTAGACAAAAAGGAAATCAGTAGATCTTTCAGATTTATCTCAAATAAATTAGTATTAAACCTAAATCCAACTAAACCTATTGACTTTCTAACCAGATTTATTTCAGAGTTGGATTTAACAACAAAATGTCAAAAAACGGCTAAAGCCATTATAAGAATGGCAGAAAGACGAGGGTTAACTTCAGGAAGGGGTCCTACAGGTGTATGCGCTGCCGCAATTTATGCTTCAAGCATTCTGACGAATGAGCGTAGAACGCAGAGGAGCATAGCCCGAGTCAGTTGTGTTACAGAAGTTACAGTTCGAAATCGCTTTAGTGAACTTGTAGAGAATCTAAACTTAGGTATCTCCTTAAAACGGAATCCCAAATAAACAAAATTACAGAGAATAAGGATTATTACTTTTTCTGAAAGAATTTTTCAATTCCGATGTTTTTAGAGCTGGAAAATTTCGGTTAGTATTTAAACATATTGCAATAATGAGGACATTATCAGCACTCACTAACATATCATCTTCATATTATAGCATTTAATGACTTAATTTTATTATTTCTATCCTATCGGTTTGATATTACTTGAAGATTAGGTGGTTTTGAATTGGGAGATATACTAAACCAAAATGAAGTGAATTATTTCTTATATCGGATTGAAAAAAATTTTCCAAATTTCGTTGCTGGGATCATTACAGATTCTCATGGGTTCCCCGTGGCATCAAAAATTTCTAAAAAATTATGGATTCTTGAAAATACTTTAGCATTATCTGCTATTGCCAAAAAAAATAGAGATTTTATTGAAGATTCTAAGCTAGTTCAAATTAAAAAGGATTTAGACAAGTCAAAAAACTATAGGCTCTTAATTTTACTTGAGAAATCAAAAGATTATAAAAGTCGATTAAAACCACTGAAGAGTTTAATTAAATCACAGGACCTTTTCTAAAATAAAATAATAAAGAATACAAAGAAAGAGTATTTTTTATTACCAGCCGTAGAAAAACAAACGGTTTACTTAAATTTTTATAATATTAATTTCTTCTAATACTAAGGTAGACGTGAGCTAAAAATATAAAGTTAAGTTTAAATAACTATTTTTATAAATTAAAAACGACTGTTGATTAAAGATATATTAGATTGTAGGTTGACTTGCGCTTGAGTTATTCTGAAGATGAGATTAAATTGAAGAAGATTCTAAATACTATTATAAGTAGTACTCCCGGATTAAAGTACGCAATAATAACTGACGATACGGGAATAACTATTATGAGTCAATCAAAATTTACTTTTTCTGAAAATGAAAGCATTTCAGTTGAGAAGATTGGTGCGATTGGGGGTGCGGTCTTTATCGCAGGGGAGGAACAAGGACATATCCTAGGATATGGAAATATTTCTCTACAAATTACGGAGTATTTTGAAGGGATGATATTTTCCATGAAAGTTGGTAAAGGAGTATTATGTATAAGTACTGATAAGAAAGTTCAAATAGGATTTATAATTGCGGTAATGAAAAAGTGGACTCCAAAAATTACAGTCATTCTAAATCGCTATTTACAAGATGATCAAGGTGAAATAGGCAAAGAAATTAGAGAATTGTTTAGATCCGATAGTGTAGGATTATTATAATCCAATAATGTAAGAAATTAAAGGTGAGACGTTATCCACTTAGTTTTAACTTATTTTAACCAAGTATTAGGCCCAAGTGTATTATTATCTTATCCTGATGAGAAGTTAGAGGAAGATCTCATAACTAAATTGAAAAAGTTTTTCGATTTAGAAATTGATGAGACTTTTTTTGAAATAATTCTAATAACAAAGAAAAAGAAGATTATAAATTTCCATTTCGAAATTCCATCTGAATGGGCAAGGGGGAAAAAAGAGGATGCTATGCTCTCGCTAATTATAAATAAAGAATATGAAAGTGAAAGTATGTATGCGTTTATAGTAGATAGTTCTTACAAAATTCTTAAGACTAGAAATGTGTTTAAAGCATTTTATAAAGATGATGATTTTCGTAATGATAATGATATAGAAATCGATGTTACATTTGAACAGATAAAAAAAATACTCTTTGAATGTTTGACAAGTTTAATTTCTAGAATTGAAGATAAAATTAAGGGGATAAATAAAAAAGAACCATTCCCGTTCTCGTCGTAATGACAATATTTTTAATGATATCTTTATTCTATAATAATGGGAGAACAATGACGGAACAAACTGCGTTTTCGAGGACTCATATGACTAAAAAATGAATATGCAGTGCAAAATGACGCAAAAATTCGGAGTTAATTAATCAGTTATAATCCTGTACAAATGGGCTCTTTGTCTAGCAAAGGTGGATACCATGGCGATGAGACTTGAGTCAGTACGCAGGAGACATGATTATGGTCCCACTCGCGCATAGAGATAAATGCCTAACACGAGAGAACATATTGGATTTTAAAGGTATTACCCTAAAATGAAAATATAGTGTTAGTGTCTTTAGGCGAAATCTATGCCATTTTTCCAATATTTCTACTTTTATTATTTTTTTTTCAGTAATGAGAAAATATCATCATAGGAGCCTAAGATTTGCCTTATACTCGAATTTTTTAAACCTTTGAGAGGATTCCCTTCAAAAACGATTTTTCCTTCATTTAACACCATAATTTTTTCTGCCCAGTTTTCAACGAAGAATAGATTATGTGTAGTGAACAATATAGTAATATTGTTATCTTTCCTTAGTTTCTCAATAATCTTTAAGTGATTATAAATTGAAGTAAAATCAAGGTTTGCAAAGGGTTCATCTAAAATTAGTAATTTTGGTTTCATTACTAAAACCCCCGCAAGAGCGGCTCTCTTTTTTTGACCCCATGAAAGGTTAAATGGTGAATAATTTCTAAAACACTCCAAATCAACTGCTTTTAAAGCCCAGTTCACCCTTTTCTTTACTTTATCCTCTTCAAGTTTCAAGTTCCTTGCTCCAAAGCTAATATCTTCTTCAATTGTTGGAGCAAAAAGTTGATCATCAGGATTTTGAAATAAAAAACCAATTGATTGTCTTATCTCCCATAAGTCTTGTTTACCTCTTGTGAGAACTCTATTAAAAATCTTAATTGAACCAGATTTTGCTTTTAGTAATCCTACTAACAATCTCAATAAAGTGGTCTTACCTGAACCATTATTACCTGTTAAGGCATAGATTGAGTTTTCTTCAATTTTAAAAGAAAGATTATCAATTTTGAATCCTTCTTTATAACCAAAATTTAAATTTTCAACTTCTAGGGCAAAAATATTGTAGTCACACCTTGATATATTGATTGTAAATCTAAAATAAAAATCAAAAAAACCAGTAATACAATGAAAAAAGTAAAAAATCCTATATCGATTAAGCTAAATTTCTTCTGTGTAAATGTTATTTTCCCTGAAAAACCTCGCATTTTTAAACTTTCATATAATTTTTCACTTCTCTCCATATTTGTTACAATGCTCTTTCCCATGACAAAAGCATGAGTTTTCAATTTTTGAAAGTAAGTAGAGATATTTTTACCACGCATTTCCTGTGCTTCCAGTATTTTAGCATTTGATTTTGCTAAGATAGGTATATAATGTAACATAATTATTAAAGATCCTACAAAAATGGAAGGTATTCTTAACTTTGTTAAAGCGTCTATAAATTCAGAATAAGTTAAGGTAGAGAAAAAAGACATAAACACAAACAATGCACCAAAAACTCTGAAAAATATCAAAGAAGCAAGGATGAATCCTTCCTTAAATACGGTAATCCTAATTCCTATATTGAATTGATAAAGAATGATATCTCCCACGTATAAAGGAATGAAGATTGTGAGTAAAAATACAATTGGAATTACCAATTTTAATCGTGAGATGATATCTAATATTTTTAACCTTAAAATTAAGGCAGTGACAAAGACGACTAATAAAATAGAAAATACTAGGTATATATCATTTAGTAGAACAAAAGGTATTACACAAATAAATGGTAAAATCAATCGAGTTAAAGGATGAATTTTTCTTAGATAAATTCTTTCGTTTTCAAGCCTAAAAGGTAAGTTTGTTTTCAAATTGAAATCCACACATCCATTATTTTCATATTTTTTTGAATAATAGTAATATTTTTAATTTTTCATACTTTTTTATGATTTAGTAACATTCTAATTTAACACTCCAAAAAAAATTATCTTTTATGAATTAAAAATGCATTTACCAGATGGATTATTAAATCCTGCAACTATTATAGTCCTTTGGGTCATCGTCATAATAATTATGATTCTTGGGTATTATAAAATAGGGAAAATATTTGAAAAAGAAGATTCTGAAAAAATTGTTCCCTATATAGGAGTATTAGCTGCAGTAATATTTGCTTTTCAGTTTGTAAATTACCCTGTTCCGGGGGGTACTTCTGGTCATTTAATTGGAGGTACTTTAATTGCTGTAATTTTAGGCCCCTGGGCGTCAGTTATAATTCTCTTCTTAGTTTTAGTTGTCCAAAGTTTATTTGGAGATGGAGGTATTCTTGCCTTAGGAGCGAATACATTCAATATGGGGATAATCGGAGGTATTCTTGGATTCTACATTGTAATGTTTATAGTAAAAATTCTAAATAAAACTTCAATCAGAAAAGAATTGAAATTAACCATTGGAACTGCGATTGGAGCATATATTTCAATAGTCCTAGCTGCGTTTATATGTGGTATTGAATTAAGTATCTCTGGAGCAGTGCCATTTGAAATTGCAATCCCTGCAATGGTTTATTGGCACCTATTGATTGGTATTGGTGAAGCTATAATCTCTGCTTTAATAATTTTCTATATATGTAGAGTTAAGCCAGATCTAGTTATGACAGAATCAATTATGATGAATAAAGTTATAGAAATAAATATTTCTAAGTATAAAAGACCAATAACTTCAATTTTAGCAGTAAGTATGACTTTAATAGTGATGATAGCAGTAGGTTTCACTATTGGAATATTATCAGGTGCCCCAGATGGTTTAGAACGAGTTTTAATTGATCAGAATGGAGAATCATGGTTAGATAATTTAACATCTCCATGGGTACCAATACTAAACTGGATTACAAGTGATTACGGCGCCGCAATCTTAGGTATTGCTATATCTATTCTTGTAATGGTTTCTATATTCTATATTATCATCCGTCATAAGAAAAAAGTTATTCTTCATACATTAAATCCTCTTGATTCAATGAAAAATACAAAAGAATTATGATAATTATTAAAAATAATAAAACTTCTTGATAATATAATAAAATTGACTATAGTCATAATTCAATGAATTTAACATTTTTCATTAAATCAGCAACTGTTAGCCTTGATAATTATACAATTAAAGATATTCCTGGATCCTCTGGTAGACTTGATGTAATTTCACGTTGCATTTTAGCAGCTTTATTAAAGAAAGATTATTTTGATCTAACAGTAAAGATTTGGGTGTTTTTAGACAATTACGGAACATTGGTTTTCGATCCACAAGCATTTAATTATGAGATTTTTCCAAAAAATGAATTAAGATTTACCAATTGTTTAGTTGATTTGCTTTTGAAAAAACTAAAAAAAGAAGATATAATCGATAATCCGCTCCGATCAGTTCAAAAGTCAGGGATGAGTATAATAGAAGCAATAAAAAAATTCCAGAAATTGAATTATAATCAATTCATTTTGAAAGAGGATGGTAAGGATTTTTTTGAATTCAGATTTAAGATAGAAGAAATGAACGATATTTTATTCATAATTGGTAGTCAAGAAGATGATTTTCTTGATTCAGATGCTTTATTAGCATTGAAAATTCCTACTATAAGTCTTGGTACTTCTTCTTATTTGGCATCTTCAGTCATAAGATTATTAAAATTGCATATCTTAGAACTACAATAAATTTTTTATTAGATAGTTATTTTAAAAATATTAATCTAGGTTATGAGATTTTAGGAAATTAAAAGAATTTGAATGAAATAGAAGATATTGATAAAAGAACTCGACAGAGAGAATTTTCAAATAGATTTATAGATCTCCCAGTTAAATTTTTGATTAAACATAATATTACACCTAATAGGATTTCTTTTATAGGATTATTATTTACATCAGTTGCATCATTATTACTTGCCATCTATGGATTATATTTTTCACTATGGCTTTCATGGATTATTCCTGCTATTTTAAGCATAGCAGGTGCTATGGATTTATTTGACGGAGAAGTGGCAAGAAGAACAGAGAGTGAAACACAATCTGGAGCATTTTTGGATTCAAATTTAGACCGATTATCTGATGCTATATTTATTTTAGGTTTAATTTATGGAGGTTTGATAAGTTATATACTAGGGTATATAATATTGTTTTTAGTCATTATGATTTCATATATACGTTCACGAGCGGAAAATGAAGGGATTGATATGGAGGGGGTTGGATTTATGGAACGAGCGGAACGAATACTATTCATAATCTTTGCTATAATTGGAGAATTAATATTTTATTTTATATCAGACCTTTCTTTCGGTGAACCTATAACAATTTTTATCCCCTTTATAACTAGCGTACCTGTTTCACCTGTGTTTTTTATTAGTATAATCATTTTCACCTTTGGCTTAATTTATACAGTTTTCCAAAGATTAGGTTATACTTTTAAAACTCTAAAAAATTTAAATCAAAATGATATTGATATTTAG
>Ga0114925_10000328_pt1 | contig 20219 bp, 9 predicted proteins | sample SumtaG_2_FD_87287 | JGI IMG/M metagenome (GOLD analysis project Ga0114925, IMG submission 87287) | Deep subsurface microbial communities from Indian Ocean to uncover new lineages of life (NeLLi) - Sumatra_00607 metaG | ecosystem: Environmental > Aquatic > Marine > Oceanic > Sediment | place... | reverse complement strand
GCCTGTCCGGGACTTACATCGCGACCGCTACCACGATCCCACTGGAGAGCGCGTTCACGGTCGCCGATCAGGATCCGATCTGGCTGTTCGGCACCTCGATCACGGGCGTGTGGGGGACCAATTTCATCAGTGACGCCGTCAACGGGATCGAAGGTTCGTTCGTGTTTTTTATCGACGCTGCTGCTACGGCTGCGATCGGCGATGCGTTCGTGATCGAGTACCCGGATGAGTTTGGCGGGGCGGATGACGTGGCTTCTGGTGGGACCACCGGCTCGGTCAACCTGGTGGTCACCACGCCGATCACCACCTACCTGAAAGCCGGCACAGTGATCCGCATCGATCTCACTGTTGGCGGGCCGCACTGGACGATCCTGAAAAACGACATCCTGTCAGGCGCGACCGCGATCGTGATCCGGGATCCACTGCCGGCGCCGGTCGACAATACTGGCGCGCTGGGGCTGCGGATGTTTGTGCGGACCTCCGACATGTTCGATACGACCGCGAACATCAGTTACGTGGTCCGGTTCCTGGCCCAGGTCATGCCGGCGACGACCACGGTACGCCTGACCGAGTCCTTGCCGGCGGACGCGGATCTATTCGACATCAACATTTTCCCGTTCGAGCAGGTGGCAGCGGACGGGGCCCAGGTTTCAACCACCAGCCTCCTTGTGACCCCAGGATCAGCCAATGGCAACGCAGACGGCTCCGCCTTTCCAGAATCATTCGTCGTGGCACCCCAATTTCAGCAGGATCAAATCTGCTACAACGGCGAGGCCAGGGCTTTACACGACTGGGCTGACCTGGAAAACGAAATCTGGCTCGCTATTGGCACGCATGAAAAGCTCTACGTGGTCAACAATGGCGTGCTGTTCGACATCACCCCGATACGGGATTCCGGCGTGCTGGCTGGCCCGTTCGACACCACGGCGGGGGATCAGACGGTCGTAGTGAATGACGCCGCCCACGGCCTGCAGCCAGGCGACTATGTGACGTACTCGGGCGCAGCCATCACCAGTGGGATCGATTTTAATCAGGAGTTCCAGGTTGACACGGTGATCGACGCTGGCAGCTACACGATCGAGGCTCCGTTCCCGGCCACCACCAGCGTGGTCGGTGGCGGCGGTGCGGTGAGCTTCGAGTACCAGATCGGGATCGGCTCCGAGACCTCGGTCACGGTGTTTGGCTGGGGTACCGGCGCTTATGGCGGCGGCTTTTACGGTATCGGCCAGGCCGGCGTTGGCATCACGATACCGGCCAGGATCTGGAGCCTGGACAACTTTGGCGAGGATCTGTTGGCGTCCCCGAATGGCAGTGCGCTGTATCACTGGGATCGCACGACAGGGCCCAGCGCCAGGGCGGTGGTGGTCCCAACCGCGCCGAATACGATCCAGTGGATGCTCGTCTCGCCGCAGTCACGGCACACGATCGCCTTCGGTGCGGGCACCGGCAGCCAAGCGGTACCAGGAGAGCCGGACAAGCTCCTGATTCGCTGGTCGGATCAGGAGAGCTTATCGATTTGGGATCCGACTTCGGAAAACCTGGCCGGCGACATCCGGCTGGATGTGGGTTCGGAGATCATCACCGCGGCCGAATCGCGCGGCGACATCTTGGTGTGGACCGATGAATCGCTGCATGCGCTGCAGTTCGTGGGCGGCACGTTCGTCTTCGGTCTGCGCCACCTGGGCCAGAGCGTGAAGATCATCGGGCCCAACGCTGCGGTGGACGCCAACGGCATCGTTTTCTTCATGGGCGAGGATGACTTCCTGATCTACGACGGCACGCTCCGAGTCATGGAGTGCGATGTCCGCAACCAGATCTTCGATGACCTCAACCGCGCGCAGGGATTCAAAGTGTTCGGGGCTGTGAATAAGCTGTTCACAGAAGTGTGGTGGTTCTACCCGTCGTTAGCATCGGAGACCAACGATCGCTACGTGAAATACAACTACAAGGACCGGGTCTGGGACTTCGGCACGATCACCCGGACCGCTTTCCATGACAGCTCCGCGTTCCTGGCGCAGAAGCCATACGGCACATTCGGCGGCAAGCTCTACCAGCACGAGACCGGCACCGATGAGGCGGATGAGGTGGGCGTACTGCAGCCGATGACCTCGTTCCTGGAAAGCTATGACATGGAGTTCGATGGCGCTGGCAACTACCTGATGCACATCCGCGAGATGATCCCGGACTTCAAGACTTTGGTCGGCTCGATTGACCTGACGCTGAGAGGCCGCGGCTATTCGCAGCGCACCACGCTGACGACCACCGGCCCGTTCGTGGTGACTTCGTCCACTGAGAAAGTGGACATCAGGTTCCGCACCCGGCAGATCTCCTTCGAGGTGCGCTCGGATGCGCTGGGCGATGACTGGCGCATGGGGACCTGGAAAGCGGCAGCGCGACCGCATGGACGAAGGGGCGGCTGATGTCGGTTTTCAACTTCCCCCAATTCGAGGACGAATACGACGGCTACAAGATGCGGGTGCTGACGGATGAAATTATTCGTCAGTTCCAAGCGCTGCAGCAGGAGGCGCCGGCAGCCGGCGGAGGCGGTGGTGGCGGAGCCACCGACCACGGGCTTTTAACGGGCAGGTCTAACGTCGACCAGCATCCGATCGCGGCTATAACGGGCTTACAGGCGGCGCTCAATGCCAAGGCGAACCAGACGGACCTGGCTGCGCTGACCCTGGTGGTGAACTCGAACACGAACGCCATCATCGCGTTGCAGATCGACCTCGCCGCGCACCTGGCCGACGTTCTCAATCCGCACGATGTCACGCTGCAGCAGGCCTATGACCAGGTCACGACCCCGCCGCAGGTCAACATCAACGCGACCCCGGATCCACTGACGATCGATGCCACGGTCGCTGGTGATGTCTTCGCGGTCAGGGATGATGCCAACGTCGATCTGCTCCGGCTCAGCACCACAGGAGGCCAGGTTGTCGGCGGATCGAACGCGCTGAACATTTTGAGCCTGGTGGGATCCAGCGATCCTGATCTAGGCTTCATTCACTTCGACTCACCGATGGTCATCGACTTCGATTACACGGACACCTCGGTCGTCGACATCATCGTGTACGACCCTGTGATTCCTTCATCGGGTGCCGCAGTCACGTCGTTCATTCTCATGAACCCCGACTTCGTGATTGACAGCGGACTGTTCATCGCTTCAACCGTGCGAGAGCTTGGCACCTACAACCAGGCAATCGCTCCAGGTTTCGCGGTGCAGACGGTGTTCCTGGGCCAGCCAACGATGGAGACGACCACGCCTGGGGTCCAGCCGAATCAATCATTCATGTTCGCTTCGCAGGCGCTCTACGAGAACGTCGGCGCTGGCGTGGTAGGGACTCACGTTGCCAACGTCATCGGCGTGACGCATCTGCCTCGCATGGGCGCTCGTGTTGCTGGCGACACCATGAGCGTGACCAACTGGACTGGGATGACCGTGGGCGCTTCCTTCGGCACGGTTGCTGGCACCACCATCGACTTCGGCACCATTCGTGGGGTGCTGATGCAGAACCCTGCGCTTGGGCTGTTTCAGCCTGGTGCGGGTGTCGAGGGGATGGATGCCATGTACGGGCTGGACATGCCAGCGATTGCGTTCGATGCCACTGCGTTCAAGGCGGCTGTGCGATCAGCCCTCGTGGACTCGACGCTTACCCGGTTCCTGTGGAACATCGGCACAGCTCAGTCCGAGTTCGGCGCTGGCGACATCCACCTGAACGACAACACCTCGGTCAAGCTCGGCAACACCAGCGCAGCGCCTGACATCCTTATCTTTTGGGATACTGCTACATCGTCCTTACGGTTCTCGCCGTTCTTCGGGACTGGCGGAAACCCGCTCGATCTGACCATGACTGCGGCGGACGAAGCCGTCTGGGGTGGAACTGGTCTCGGTGACATCGGCATCGGCTTTGATGTGAATGCGGTCGTGTTTGGCACAACGCTGCCGACCCCCAACTCCAACAACTGGTTCGTCCAATTCGCGGCGCCGAATCTCCGCCAGGTGCAGATCGGTGGCGAGTACTCCGACGTGCTGTGGACTGCCGGCGGCTCGATCGATGTCAACGGACTAGCGGTCAGTGATTTGCAAGCGTTCAAGATCAACTCACCTGCGGTCATTCTGAACGGCGGCACGATAGCTGACATCTCCAACTTGTTCGTTTCTGCGATGCCATCCTTCGGTGCGACACGTACCCAGGCGCTGCGAGTGCTCGGCCGTGCGCGCATCGATGGCCACATGAACAGCGGCAGCCAGTCGCCGGCGCAGATCACCGCCAACCAGAACGACTTCCAGCTCGGCGCAAACAACAACCAGCGAGCGTGGGTCATCCTCGATGCCGATGCCGACTGGAACATCACCGGCATCGATGCGAGCTTCGGCTTCGCGCAGACCGGCGACCGGATCTATCTCTACAACGACAGCAACTTCGACATCTCGCTCACTCACCAGGACGCTGCCAGTCTCGCGGCGAATCGGTTTATCTGCCCCGAGTCATTGCCCTATGTGATCCATCAGCAGCGTGGAGTCTGGCTCTGGTACGACGACACGGGCACGTTGCGCTGGCGAGTCATGTCGACGTACGGGCACCTGGAGAGGGCGCTACATCTAAGCGGTGACCAGTTCAGGAAGGGCGCGACCGCGCCGACCGATGTCACGATCGGCACGACACCGACGATCCCCGCTCTGCTCTTCAATGCGACCAACGAGCTGGCGTCGTTGTACCACTCGCTGCCGGCTGATGCCGATCTTACCCAGGACATCATCCTTCGACTGCAGTTCTCGCTTTCTTCGATCGAGGTCAATCTCGATACGTGCGACTTTACGTGCGACTATACTGCTGTCACGTTGGTCACGGCCGAAGGCATCGCTAAGGCGAGCACGTCGGTCACTGGGCAATTCACGGCGGTCACTGGTAGGCTTGCGGTCGGAGATCTCTACGAGATGGACATCACCTTCACGGCTGGCGATGCAACGAATCCACTCGCGACGGCTATCGGTATCGCGTTCGAGATCCACATGACGAACGTGACCGGAGTCGCTGACATACACCTGATCGATGGCGACTTCATCTACACGGCTTTGAGATCATGAGCACGCCGAATCCATTCACGATCGATGACGAGCACTGGGCTCTGATCAACACCTTCGTGGGCATGAAGGCCAACGAGGATGGCGTCAGCGATCTCCGCGAGCAGGTCGATCTGATGCGTCAGTACTGGCTGCTGCTCGTGGACAAGCGAGCGCTTACGACCGAGGTCGAAGCGATGGAGCTGGCCGTGCTCGAAGCGGCCGTCGTTAATACCAAGCAGGCCGTGGTCGACCAGGAGCAGGAGATCGCGGATAGGAAGGCCGGCAATCCGCCGCCCAGAGTGCGTGTGGTCGAAGAGGTGGTGGATCCCCCACCCAATCCGGCCGCAGGCTCAGCATAGGAGTAAGACATGGACAAAGGCGCAGACAACAAAGAAACAGGCAAAGGCAACGGGCGACAGACGCAGCCCAACCCACCGCAGCCAGGGTTGATTCAACCCCAGGACTCCCCGAATGTGATCGGGTACACGATGACGCAGCAGGTCCTGAAGGACACGATAAACGTGTTGAAGAAGCTGCCGTGGGAGGACGTTTTTCAGATCATGCCTGAGCTGATCGCAGCTAAGCCGATCCATCACGAGCCGAAGAAAGAGGGCTGATTTTTTAACGGGTTGTACGAGGTATCACCATGGCAAAGGGAAAGACCGAGAAAGCGGATAGCACCCGCGATCTCAACATTCGCCGGGCGACTGCATTCGATGTCGTGAACCTGGCAAAGATGCTTATCCGGGGACGGAATGAGCAGGCGGAAACGATTTGGTACCCATCAGTACCAGAGGGCCATCGGGGCGAGATGCTGTCAACGCAGTACTGTCTCACCCTGATCGACAAGGCGGTGGTTTACGTCGCCGATCTCAATGGCCGACTGCTGGGTTGTATCGGATGCTCCGTTGACAGGTTCCCCTGGACCGACGACTGGATGTTGACCAACGAATGGTTCTACGTCATGCCGCAGTTCCGCGATTCCGACATCGCGGCGGCGCTGTTGCACGCCGTGGAGGCTTTCGCTGACGCCGACACGCTGCCACTTTCTGGCGAAACCAAGCCACGCATGCCGATCATGCTGGGCATGGTGAGCGGGCAGCAGACCGGGGTCAAAAATCGTTGGATGCAGCAGCAGGGGTTCATCAACGGTGGCGGTAATTTTGTGAGGGCACCACAAAATGTCGAAATCGAAGAAAACATCGACAACGACGCGGACTCTGCCGGAATGGCTGACTAAGGGTAGCGAACAGGCGGTAGACATCTCGCGGAAGATCGCTGACAGGCCTTACATGGCCTATCAGGGCGAGCGCGTTGCAGGCATGAGCCCGAATGAGCGGGAGGCCTACATGGCCGCTCGCTATGGCGGGGCGCAATCCTTCCAGGATCTGGAAACATCGCGGCAGTACGCCGAGCAGGCGGGCCGGCAGTTTACGGATTTTGACATGGAGGCCTACATGAATCCCTACATCAAAGGCGCGCTGGATCCAGCCGCCCGCGAGATCAGGGAGGAGATGGCCAGGGAGCAGCGCGAGCTGGGATCCCGAGCTGGCGAGATCAGCGCCTTCGGCGGTGCGCGCCAGGCGATCCTCGAAGCCGAGTCCAAACGCGGCGGCAAGGAAGCGATCAGCGACCTGTACGGCCGCGGCTATGCCCAGGCGTTCGAGTCTGCCAGGGACCAGGTCAACCGAGACCGGGCGGCCAGCCGAGCGGCGGCGGATCAATTCCGCATGGCCGGCGGTCTGGGTATGGACTTGCTGGGGCAGGAGATCCAGAACCTGCTGACCACCGGCGGCCTGGAACGGAACCTCAAACAGGCCGGCCTCGACTTCGATTACTTCCAGTTCATGGAAGCCCGCGACTGGGATGTCCAGAATCTGCAGCCGTTGCTGGCCACGCTCTCTTCAGTGCCCTACGGAGAGACGCAGACCAACGTCACCAAGGCGCGCAAGTCCACGTTGGGCATGATTGCCGGCGCAGCCTCGATGGTGGCTGGCGGAGTCGCGATGTTCTACACCGGCGGCATGGCTGGTAGTGGCGCGGTGCAGGAAGGCGCCAAGGCGTTTGATGCGGACACCAGCGGTGGTGGCATCCAGATTGGACCGACCGGCGGTGGCTTCACAGGCATGGGCACCGGAAGCTACGCGCCACAACTGGGTGGCCAAGGAGCCGGAGCGTCGGCGTTCGGACCTAGCGGCTATGGTTGGGCCGGGCCTGGTTGGAACTACTCAGGGGGGGTGTACTAATGGGCAAACTACTCGAACAGTGGCTGGCCGAAAACTCCCAAACGCTGGCCAGGCTCCAACCTGGCGGTGGCATGCCGCCTGGTGGGGCGCCTCCGGGAGCTTTCCCCGAAGACATGGTCAACCCCGCGTTTGGCGGGGAAGGTGGCGGCGGTGGTCCGGTGGCGGCACCGGTCGAAATAGGGCAACCGCCTCCGATGGCACAGGGGGCTTTCCCCCAGTTTCAGCCGGCGCCAATGATGCAGCCGCAGTATGCGTTCGAGGATGAGGGCGGCGGCGGCGCCCCCGGCAGCGCGATCATGGACGCGATCGAGGCGATGCGCCAGGGGGAGGAAGAGCCGCAGATGGGACCGCCGATCCCAGGCTCACCCGAAGACATAGCGAGCCACGGGCCGCCGCAAGGTCCAGGGGCGCCGTTGCCTCCGGGTGCGACAGGGATGCCGCCTCCAGAGGCATTCATAGAGCCGCCGCCAGGGCAGCAAGGCCCGTTTCTGCCGCCAGGCACCGAAGGGATCCAACCTGGTGGCGAGATGGCGCAACAGATGCCGTTCATTCCAGGGGAGGGGCCTCCACCGAGCCCTGAAGAACTCGCGCAGCCGATGCCCGACATACAACAACCAGGCCAAGAACCGCCAACCCGCGAAGAGGCCATGCAGCCGATGGAGTCGTATTCACGCGAGGGTGAACGGAGCGCATTCAAGGAGGGCGAGATCACAACCGCTCAGGATGCTTTCGATGCGGCTCCCGAAGAGGTCGACAAAGCCATCGACTCGCTGGAACAGACCACCAACATTCCGATCGAGCAGCAATACCAAAACATCACCGGCAACCCGCCGCCGTCGAACATGAAGCGGCGCAAGATCGGCGAGTTCCTGTTCGAGTTCGGCCTGAACCTGATCGCGCAGCCGCCTGGCATGGCGGGGATCCAGGAGGTCGGCGTCAGCATGCAGCAGACCATTGCCGGCCGGCGTGGGCGAGCACAGCGGCGCCAAGCCACCGAAAGGCAAACGGTGCTCGAAGAGCGCGAGCACCAGATAGAGCTGCGCAAGCTCGGCCTCCGGGAACGCGAGATCGAGGCCATGGAGACCGGCGCCCGTGGTGGGTCGTATGCCGACTTCACCGGCGAAGATGGCTACATGTACAGCTACGATCGACGCACAGGGCAAGCGACCCAGGTCGTTGGGGTAGATGGGAACCCGATTAAGGCCAGGCCGGGCGCAACCGGCACCGTGTCAGAATCGGTGCAGCGGTACAACGCCACGATCGATGCCTGGAAACGCCGCGCGCAAATCCGCGGGATCGAGTACGGCGGCGAATACGAGCTGGCCGCTTTGCGAGCTGCGGAGAATCGCCTGATCGGAAACCGACCGTCGGAGATGACCGACGAGGAACGCCGGCGCATAGCGATGGAAGAGGCGAACGCGATCACCGACACCACGGAGTACCTGTACGCTTCAGCGGAAGAGCGGCGCCAGATGGTCGAAGACGAACGCCGTGACGCCTACAACTATCTGAAGTACGGCGATGAGATGGCGCCTGCGACCGCGCCGGCCGGTGGTACCCCGGACGCCAGCCGACTGCAGGCAGGAGCCGCGACCCCGGTCACTGACGAAAATGGCAACGTGACCTATTGGACGCTGGATACGAACGGACAGCCCAGGCAGGTAAACGACGACGAGATGAGCGGACAGTAAATGCCACTCACTTACGGTCAGCCAGTCCCGCTCGGGCAGCGTGAGGAAGAAGAGCCGCCCAAGGCGGTGACCTATGGCGAACCGGTTCCGCTGACGCCGAGGCTCGACGCCACAACTGCCGTGGATCCGGCCGGATTCCCGATCGATCTGACCAGGCCACAGATTCCAGGCCTTGACAGAGAGACTGGCGAGCCCGTGCCGGGCATGTGGGCGACCGAGGAGAGCGAAACGCTGCAGCTCGACCAGGGCGGGCGCTGGTTCAACATCCCCAGGATCGTCAACGGGCAGCGGGTCGACTCCGCGACGGCCGCCAGGCACGCGCGCGAGCAGCGCGAAGAGGGCCGGCTGTACCCACATTTCGAGACCCTGGAAGAGGCCGAGCGCCAGGCGCCGTTACGCTCGGAGGCGATCGGTAGAGCCAGGGCCGGAGCCCGTAAGAAGCTCACCTATGGCGATCCGGTTCCGCTGACTGGCGAGCGCGACCTGGCCCCGGAAGGACCCGGGCAAGGGGGGATCCTGGGCTGGCTGTTCAATCAGCCCACAGCGGAAGAGCAAGAGGCGTTGCGTGAGTTTTACTCACCCGATGCGGTTCGGCGCCGGCGCACACAGATGACCAGCTCAGCACCAGGCGGTGGGTTCCTGGGATTGCCGAGCGAGGACGACCTGACGCCGGCCACGATCAAAGAGCTGCGCCGGCGGATGGACGCGCAGATCGAGGCCAGCTACGAAGGCTATGAAGAGGATCCGTATTTCGAGATCGTCAAGAAAAATCTCGCCAACGCACCCAGACGATTCCGTTCCCAGATTGCCGGCACACTCCTATCTGGGCAACCGCTGACCGTCGATAAGCTCCGCCAGAATGCGCGTGAAGATACCGCTTTGGGTCAGGTGTACAGCAGCGAGCCGCGGGATTCGCGGCGCAATTATGAGGTCGCGCAGGCCTGGATCGAATCCGGAACGCTGGAGGTCCCCGAAGGGATGGATCCGGTGGATGCCCTGGTTGCATACCTGCAGACCCCGGAGGGCCAGGCGGAGGCCGCGCGTGATGCAGCCGAGCAGACAATCCCGCTGATGGCCCAAGAATGGTGGGACGCTGACCGCCAGGCATTGCAGGAGAACATGGTTGCCGTCAGGCCGCAGTCGCTGAAGTACTACGCGGCCGGGATCCTGGAGGCCACCATCAACATGGGCCCGGCGGTTGCGGTTGCTATGATCACCAAGAACCCCAACGCCGCGGCATTGATCATGGGCACCCAGGTCTACGGCGAGACCTATGGCTCCATGCTCGACAGGGGCTACGCGCCGGAAACTGCCGCCCAGGCGGCGCTGTTCATGGCGGCTGCCGAGACGCTGACCGAGCGCATACCACTGAGGGTGCTGACCAGGAATAACTATCGCGGCTTGAAACGAATCCTGGCCGCGGCCGGCGCCGAGGGGATCCAGGAACCGATTACCGAAGCGCTGCAGATGGGCTACGACTATCTGGCTTTGGGCGACGAAGTCACTCTCGGCGAGTTCCTTCAGCGACTGTTGGACGCTGGCATCATGGGCTTCGGCGCGGGCGCCTCGATCGCTGGGGTGACGACGCTCCCGCAGAACCTGACCACGCCGGCCGGGCGTGAGTTCGTCGAAGAGGAAAACCAACTCGATCGTATCGCCGGCGACATCGACCGGCGGGCGCAACTGACCGAGGAAGGGTTAGAGCTGCAGGACGAGATGCTGCCGCTGGAGGCGGCGATCAAAAATCTGCCGCAGCCGCCGAGCGAGGTGCAGGAGCTGGCCGACGAAGGTCTGGTCAAGGTCAACGAGGAAGGCGAGGTCAAGGTACTGCCGAAAGGTCGGCGCAAGTACCAAGCCCAGCGCAAGAAAATCCGTGAGCAAAAAATTGTCGAAGAAGCGGCCGAGCGCGGGGCGCCGGTCGAGCACGCGAAGGAAACCGCCGAAGTCGCCACGGCTCAAGGCCGGGTCGAAGCGGCCTACCAGGTCACCAGGGACGACAAGCAGATAACCGATCCGCAGAAGATCGAGGGCAACTACCGCAAAGGCCGATTCCCGTGGCAAGGGCTGGAGATAGCGGTCGAGACGCCGCGGGGTGCGGTGCGCTCCGGGCAGACCGAAGAGGGCGAGACCTGGACGCAGACGATGCACTCCGGCTACGGCTACGTTGTCGGCAAGCCAGGCGCCGACCAGGAAGCCGGCCGGCCCACCGAAGGCGTCGACGTGTACGTCGGCGAGGATGTCAACCACCCGATGTCTTACATCGTCAATCAGAAGAACCCGGACGGCAGCTTCGACGAGCACAAGGTCATGATCGGTTACCGCTCCCAGGCGGCAGCCGAGGAGGCCTATCGCAAAGACTACGCGCCGGCGCGAGATGATCCGAATCTCGACATCGTGGCGGTCGCACCACAGCAGCTCAAGGCCTGGCTGGAGCAACCCACGCACACCCAGCCGGCGAGATTCAAGACACCAGCAGGGAAGGCTTACCCGATGGCGCCGCGCGGCGAGTGGTACGGGGAGGCGGACTACAAGAAACGTGGCGGCCGGCTGGAGGGGATGACGCCGGCGCAGTTCCTGGAGCAGGCCGCGCCGCTGGAGATCGACGAGGTCGCCAGGGAGAACATCGACGAGCTGAAGGAACACATGCGCGCCGGCCGCAAGCTGGATCCGTTGGTGCTGTATCCGGGCGAGCGGGTGCGGGATTCCGATGGGCGGCATCGCGCGGTCGCTGCCATGGAGCTGGGGTTCGATGCGGTGCCAGTGATCAACTACCGTGACAAGCATGGTTGGGATTGGGACGAGCCCGAGGACCAGCTACCATCGTTCCACGTCGAAGACGACACCAAACCCACGCAGGCGCGCTATCCGCTCAGGGGCAAACGACCGATCGGAGCGCCGCCCAAAGTCAAGACGCTGGAAGATGTCGACGATCACATCGACGAGCTGGTCGAGATCTTCGAGGACTCCGAGCTGATACCGGCGGAGGCCTGGACCTGGTTCGAGGATTCGGGCGCTGTCGTTCGCGACATCACGCAAAACGATCCGGGCAAGATGCACGACACGGTCAAAGTGCTGGCGGTGCTGTCGCAGGCGAGTGGAGTCACCGCCAACGTCACCGCGTTCGTCAAGGCCGCCTATGAGATCGCCAAGGGCAACACCTCGCCGATGGTCGGCCGGTTCCCGAATCAGATGTCGAAGAGCATCAAAGCGGTACTGGAGACCAACGAGCCGGGCACCGACATCCCGCGCATCGGCAACAAGCTGGTTTCGTTTTATCGCAACCTGTATGACGCCACATTCAACACCAACAAGTGGCCGGAAGCGGTCACGATCGATCGGTGGATGGCGCGCATCAGCGGATACCGCAGCGACGAAGTCAGCGGCACGCAGTACACCTACGCCGAAAAAGTCATGGGCGATGCGATCAATCGGTACAACGCGCGCAATGGCACGAATTGGCTGCCCAGACACGGTCAGGCGGCGTTGTGGAACCACGAGCGGTCCAGGGTGAGCATGGAGAAGCGTGGCAAGCTGACGCCGGTAGACAGCTTCTCAGACGCGCTGGAGGTTGCCACGGCCCAGGTTACGCATGAGGCCGTGCCGTCGTTATCGAGCGAACTGGGGCAACAGATCGCGGCGCTGCCATACACCGCACGCGGCGAGTACACCGCCGAAGCGATGTCGATCATGTACGAAGGCGAGAAGAACATGCTGCTGGAGACCTTCGGCATTCCGCTCTACGCCGGTCGGGTCGGCAGCGGTGGGTACGAGGGCGTCATCACGCCGAATCAGATCACCGACGTGGTGCTGTTGAAGGAAGGCGGCAACTACGATCGTGCCACCGCTGACGCCATCGCCCAGGCGCAGATGTTCGTCTACAAGCAGGACGCGGGCATGTGGTTCCGGACCGATCGCAACGCCAAGACCCCGAAGAAAAAAGTCAGCCAGGGCGTCAAGTTCGCGTTCGCCGACGAGCTGACCCCAGAGGCCGAGGGGGTTTTCTATACAGCGCTGCACGGTCTGATGGGCGAGGGCGCTGCCTACACCAGGACAGGACCGGACGAGATCGTCGTGCTCGACCCCAAAAGTGCGGACGGAGTCGCATTTTCGGGTCTGAAGCCGGCGGAGTTTCTTGCTAAAATGCAGGAGCTGACTGACATGTACGGGGCCGATCTGGGGCTCCAGTCGGTCAATTCGTTCGGCGCTGAAGTTGGCTATTTAACCCATGACTGGGTGGAGGATCCCGATGGCGAAGCAATCACCCAAGCGCTTAAAGATTACGCCACTGCCCGCGGACGACGATCTCTACTCCAACGAGTACGTCGTTGGCAACAGTCAGCCGAAAAGATTGCCCGATCGCACGCCGCCCGCCGATCGAGGCCGCGGATTGCCGCATCAATTCCCGTGGATCGACTCGACCGAGGAGCCGCGCTCGAAACCGAAGTCTACGGACGATACGGCGACCTAGAAGAAGATCGCGACACCACCGACGAACTCAAATTCTATGACCTGACTCCGGTCGTCGAAGACCCGGAGATGGTCAACAAGCTCGTCGAAGATCTCGGCTTCCAGGTCGAGGTGTTCTCATTCGAGCCGGACAACTTCCGGATCCCGAAGCTCGGCCGTGAAAACTACGACGAGGGCTATGTCTGGATCTACGATCCGGAAGCCGCGCACGGATCATTCAAGGACACCGAGTACACGCGCGCCTGGCGGGTAACGCACGAGGCCGGCCACGGGCTCACGGAACAGTTTGTTCAGGGGCGCTACGGTGACTCAAAGCGGTACGGTCGGCTGGGCAGGTCGATGATGGGTGAGCGTGGCGCTCCACCTAAACGCACCGAGGTCGAGCTGGATCCGCTAACACTGATGCAAGCTCAGCGCGCGGTCGAGTGGGAGGATGTCGCGTTCCGGGCCCAGCGGATCCTGCTGCGCGAGCTGGGGATCCGGGCGGACGATGCGACCTTCAATCGCGAGTTCAACACCAACATCAGTGACGCGGTCTATCGGGTGACCACCGGCGACTTCGGGGATCCAGGCGAGTACGGCTTCACGCCGTCCGCCAGCCCGGTCGACATGCGCTCGGTGTTGGAAAGCCTGGAGGCGACCGAGCAAACGCTGGCAGAACAGCAGGGCCGGGCGCCGACCGAAGGCGTCAACCTGGCCAAGTGGAAGCGAGTCAGTGACGGCGAGATCGAGGCTGCGGTCGCGTTGAAGCTCGGCCGGGACCTGGCGCGCGTCGACATCGCGTTGAACGTCGCCCAGGAGGTGCCGCGCAATCCTAACCTGAGCCAGGAACAGGCGGAGATCGAGCAGCGTGCGGCCGAGGTGGTGGTCGATGTCGAAGCCGCCGAGGCAGCTTACGCTGAGCTGGAAGATTCCGAGGGCGGGGTGGTGCTGTCCACCGACACGGCCAAAGAACTGCTCGACGAGTACCTGGAAGACCGGACGATCACCGCGACCATCCAGTCGCCGATGAGCTGGTTCACGCATCAGATGTATGCACGCAAACTCGCTCGGCCGACGCCGGCGGGCAAGACGCCGGAAGTGATTTTCACGGCGGGCGGGACCGGGGCCGGCAAGACCTCGGGCATTCGGCGGTTGCTATCGGATGTGGTCGAAGACGCGGAGATTGTCCGGGACACCAACCTCCAGGATCCAGCCAGAGCCATCCGGCAGATCGACCAAGCCGTAGCCGCCGGCAGGAATGTGCATGTGGTTTACACCTGGCGGGATCCGGTGGTGGCCATGGAACAGGGCACGCTACCGCGGTCGATGAAGAACGGCCGGACGGTGCCGATCAATGTTCACATGCGGACCCACATCGACTCCTACAACGCCGTCCGGGAGCTGGCGGAGCATTACGCTGACAACGATGCGGTCCAGATCACGCTGATCGATAACTCCGGGGACGTGGGGGACGTTGCCGTATTAGGTTCAGTGGAGGACATCCCGGCCACCAACTTGGATTACAATGACCTGGAGGGATTATTGCATGGCGTACTCCAACGACAACTTGAAGCAGGCGACATCTCGCAAGCCGTCTTCGACGCGACCGCGATCCCGGCCGAGCGCGCTGGAGCACAAGCAGCGTTCCGAGAAACTCGGGCAAGGGATCGTCAAGAACTTGAAGCGGAGTATCCGCAACGACGCCCCGACAAACTAGCGGCCCTGCAACGGCTCGCTGACGAGTTCGTTGCCCACTACCCCAACTCCCCACAGATCAAAGTCGTCCAGACCCGGCAGGATCTGCCGCCGCGGATTCGCGTCCGGATCGCCGATGAAGCCCCCCGGGGTGTCGCCGGCATGTTCATCGCGTCCCGGGAAGGCGCCGAGATCTACCTGATCGGCGAGAATCTTCGCAGTGCCAGGCACGCGCTCGATGTCATGTTGCACGAGTCGGTCGGGCACTACGGCCTGCGCTCGGTCCTGGGCGCCGAGTACGACTCCACCATGGATCGGATCGTGCGCTCGATGCCGCGGGATGTTTCTCGCGCTGCCAGGCGCAACGGGATCCCATTGAACAGCACGGCCAACCGCCGGCTGGCGGCGGAAGAGGTGGTCGCGTATCGAGCTGAGCAGGTGCTGAAGGGCAACCGGATGCCCCGCGGGAACTGGTTCACGGATCTGATCGATGCGGTCAAGGTCGCGGTGGCCAGGTTGCGCGGCGTCAAGATGACCGATGTCGAGATCCTGCGACTGATCCGCAAGGCCAGGCTGTTTACCGCCTCGCCGATGGGACTGGCGTTAGGGGCTCAGCGCAACATGAGCCCGCCGGTGCTCTACACCCAGGCCTGGATCGCCATGAACGATGGCCGGGTGCCGATGTCAGCGACGGTGCCGGCGTATGCGCGCGAGCTGAATGCCCAGGTGCGTGCCGGCAACCTGTCGCCGGAGGCCAACGTCAAGATCCGCGAATGGTTGGATGTCCAGGTCGGGGAGGTCGACAAGGTCGCGTTGCTCAAGGAGCTGGCCGAGGTGGGCAACGAGGAGGCGATGTTCAGTGTCGAGTACGACGGCCGACGCGATGCCGTGCTGAACGGCGACCATACCGACGACGGCTTCAACATCGAGGAAGGATCCCAGACCAACCAGATCTGGAATTACCTGGTGTTCAAAGCTCAGGACAAGTTCATCGATCTGCTCAACGTGGAGAAAGCGATCGAGCAGCAGACCGGGGCGCCGTTGCCGGACAATCTGGATGCGTATCTCCAGGAGGAGCTGTTCCACGGTCGGATCAAGCACCGGGTCGACGAGTACGAGAAGAAAGTCATCCGGCCGCTGGTCAAGGCGATCGAGGCCTCCGACTACACCTGGGACGAAGTCGAGTGGTATCTGTACGCCAGGCACGCGCCCGAGGCCAACGCGCACCTGTACCAGATCAATCGAGCCACGCCGGCGATGCGTGCCATCCGCGACAAGGCGATCCTGCGAGCCATCGAAAAGCTCAAGGGCCGGCGGGCTAGGACCAAGGCCACCCGCGATCGGCAGGTAGCCAAACTGAAACAGGCCCAGGAGAAGAAGCTGGCGGTGGCCAAGTCCGAGTTCAACTCGCAAAAGGCCAGGGCCAAGGGCAAGCCGAAACGACTGCAGCAGGTCGAGGAGGCCTACCAGCGCAAAGTGAAACGCGCTCAGGACCACTATCGGGCCCGCCGGGATGCTATCGATGCCGCATTACTGGCCCGCCTGCAGCAGTTTGAAGACATCCAGCGGACCGAGATCGGTGACGCCAGGCAGCGCTATCGGGAGGCCGAGGCCCGTCGAGTTGCCGAGGATCCAGGGGTCGCCGCCCTGTCCGGCATGACCAACGCAGAGGCGAAAGCCATCAACGAGATCAAGGCCGAGAAAGGTGACGCGCGGCAGCTCCAGCGAATCGCCAAGCTGGTGGATGCGATGACCGCCGAGAATCGCCGGGTCATGGTCGAGGAAGGCCTGGAGACCCAGGACGTGATCGATGCCTGGGAGGCCACTTACGACAACTATGTTCCGCTGAAGGGCTTCCGGGACGGGCCAGGCAACACCACGTTTTTCAAGAAAGGCCGCGGCTATGACACCGGCGGCGCGATCACCAAACGCCGGCTGGGCCGACGCACCAAAGCCGCCAACATCCTGGCCAACATCGTGGCTCAGCATCAGGCCTCGATGGTCCTGGCGGAGAAAGCGAAGGTCGGTCGCACGCTCCTGGAGATGGCCACCGAGCATCCGAATCCGGAACTGTGGGAGGTCAACAAGGTCGAGCGGAAGAAATCCCTGGACAAACGAACCGGCCTGGTGGTGAGCAGCCACGATCCGACCTACACGCTCCGCGACAACGTGATCCGGGTCAAGGTCGAGGGCCAGGACTATCACATCACCTTCAACGAAAACTACGCGCCAGGGATCAGGATCGCGCGGGCGATGAAGAACCTGTCCGGCCAGGACCTGAATTTCATGTTCCGCTCGCTGCTCGGATTGAACCGGATCCTGTCGGCAGTCAACACCAGCTACAACCCCGAGTTCATCATCTCGAACCTGATCCGCGACCTGCAGACCGCGGCCATCAACCTGAACGCGACCGAGGCGGCGAACGTCAAGCGTAAGGTGATGGGCGACGTGTTCAACGCGCACCGCGGGATCCGCCGCTACCTGGAGCTGCCGAGCTTCAAGGATCCAGAAAAGGCGGACTTCTGGCGGACCGAGTTCGAGGAGTTCCGGCGCATGGGTGGCCAGGTCGGCTGGCTGCAGAACTACAAGGACGTGCAGTCCCTGGAGCAGGCGCTCTACCGCGAGATGCACCAGCGCGATGCCGGCCTGGTGTCCTGGAACACGATCACCAAGATGGGCCGCTACATCGAAGCTGAGAACCAGGCAGTTGAAAACGCGGTGCGGCTGAGTGCGTATCACCACGCCAAGAAATTCATGTCGCCCGAGCGCGCGGCTTCGCTGGCCAAAAACCTGACGGTCAACTTCAATCGCAAGGGCGACATCGGTACCGCGCTGAACGCGCTCTACCTGTTCTACAACGCCTCGATCCAGGGCATGTCGATCATGTGGAAGGCGGCCAAGTCCAAGCGCGCCCGGCATGTGATGTACGGGATCATCGCCTTCGCTGCGGCCATGGACATCATCAACCGGATGATCGCCGGCGACGACGATGACGGCGAGAACCGGTACGACAAGATCCCCCACTTCGTGCGCGAGCGGAATCTGATCATGATGCTGCCCGAGCGCTGGCAGCCCGAGGATCCAGAAGATTACGACGATTACTTCCTGACGCTGCCGCTGCCCTACGGTTACAACATGCTGTACGCGATCGGGGAAAAGGTCGGGGCCGGTGTCGATTACGTCGGGATCGGCAACAAGCGAGAACTCGATCCGATGCAGGGCGCATTCGAGATCGTTTCCACCGCGCTTGGTAGCTTCAATCCAATCGGCGCTGGCCCCACTCCATTGCAGAGCATCGTGCCGACAGTGCTGCAGCCGCTGACGCAGATCTCCGAGAACACAGCCTGGCACGGCGGCCCGGTGTTCCCGCCGGCGGATCCGTATGACCCCGCGCCGGAGCCGGAATCGCAGCGCTACTTCCGCAGCGTGCCCGAGCACACCAAGGCCTTGGCCGAGTTCCTGAACCGCCTGGGTGGTGGCACGGACGTGCGGCCGGCCGCGGCGTCATCGATGGACGTTTCCCCAGAGACGATCCAGCTCTGGGAAGACTTCCTGACCGGCGGCGCCGGCAGGTTCGTGACCAACCTGGTCGAGCTGGGGGTCATGGCTAAGGAGGGCGAGATCGATGTGCGCCGTGTGCCGATGGTCAGGCGCCTGGTCTCGAAGACCGACGAGCGTGCGGTGTCGGATCGGTTCTATGAGCACCGGGAAGAGATCGGCTACGCCGAAGCTGAGATGGAAGCCGCCGGCGAAGCCAGGGCGCGCGCGCGCACGCCGGATGAAATAGCCGCAGCACAAAAACGCATGGACGCGGTGCGCGAGACTTACGAGGTTGAGTTGGGATTGGTGGACGTATTCAAATCCAGTAACGAGCGGATCCGCGAGCTGAACATCCAGCGCCGTTCGATGGAGCAGGAGTCGCCGTACTCCGACGAGGTCATCGAGGAGCGGGTGGAGATCATCGAAGAGAACAAAGCCAAAGAGATGAACCGCTTCAACAGGATGTACAACCAGCGGCTGCGTGAATCGCTGACCCGTCGCGCAGAGGAACGGTTCTTCCCGCTGATCCAGGCCGACACGCGCGAAGAGATCGTCAACAACTTCCGCGAAGCTGACATGCCGGCGATGGCGGATCTGATCGAGACACTGCCGAGGAATGCGCCGACGAGCGCGCGCCAGGGACTCGAAGAGGCGGCGGTGCGCTGATGGAACTGCTGTCGAAACGCTACTCGTCCGGGGAAGAGAGCACGCTGTCGGGCCTGTTTGTCGAAGGCGAGTTCACCCAGTACGCGCCGCCTGGTAGCGAGCGCGCGTTCCTTTGTTTCCTGCTCGAAGACCAGTACCAGTTGCTGAAGGTGCCGAAAGAAACGCGGATCCCCGAGGGCCGCTACCAGATCAAATTGCGAACCGAAGGCGGGATGCACGGTCGATACACTGAGCGCTTTGCATTCCACCGCGGCATGTTGTGGTTGCAGGATGTGCCGGACTTCGAGTGGGTGTACATCCACACCGGCAACACTGACGATCATTCGGAGGGTTGCCTGCTAACCGGCGACGGGGCGATGCAGAATGTCACCGAAGACGGACGTGTGGTAAGTTCGGTCGCGGCCTACACGCGGGTGTATAAAAAAATTGTTGACGCCATGGACGATGGCGAAGAGGTTTGGATTACAATCGCGGACTTCGCATAGGGAGGGCACCTATGGACGATTGGTCAACGAGATGGGCGCGGCGCGTTGATGAGTGGCGGGTAATTCCGCGCGTGCTGGTGATGGCGTACTACTGGATCTTTGCGCAGAGCTTTGTCTGGATAACGCAGTGGTTCATGGACTACCCGTTCAACGAGATCACGAACCAGGCGGTGGCGTTGGCCATCGTTGGGTTCCCGGTTGGGATCCTGACGGTGATGACTGGCGCGCTGGCGGTGTTGTTGAACAATTACTTCCGCACCGGGAGGAACGGCAATGGCGGCTGAGTTTGCGATCAACGGTAAACACATCGCGTTCGCGGTCGGCGTCTGTACGCTGATCGGCATGGCCGTCACCGCGGTCAATCATTTTCAATCGCGTG
>Ga0114925_10000327_pt1 | contig 20240 bp, 45 predicted proteins | sample SumtaG_2_FD_87287 | JGI IMG/M metagenome (GOLD analysis project Ga0114925, IMG submission 87287) | Deep subsurface microbial communities from Indian Ocean to uncover new lineages of life (NeLLi) - Sumatra_00607 metaG | ecosystem: Environmental > Aquatic > Marine > Oceanic > Sediment | place... | reverse complement strand
CCGCGCCGCCCGCTCCCACGCGACGGCGTCGATGCGGTAGACCACGCACCAGCCGGCGAGTAGAATGATGCCCGGCAGGCCGTAGAAATACGCGGCCAGCGCGCACGCGAAGATCGGGATACTGCGGACGGTGTTTTTCACTGCGGACTTCCAGCGCATGGCTACTCCCGGTTTGAAATCTAAGCACACTTGGCCTGTGCGTCAAACGTCTTCTGCCTCCCCTCTCACCTTCCTCTCGCGCTCGGTCGGGCCGTTGTATTGCTGGGCGGCCATGTAGAGCTGGTTGGGCCGAGCCCGCGCGGCCATGTCCCATCCCCGACGGTACGGCTTGATCGTGATCTCGTTGCGATCGACGATGACGATCCACGTCCCGTGGTCCGTCTCCATCTTCACCTTCACCGGGTGCTTCTGGGTCTTGGCCGCGCGGTATCGAAGCCCTGACATCTACGCCACCCGCAGGTACTGGGCCTTCTGGCGCTCCGACTGCCCGACCACCAGGTCGACGCTGAGCCCACTGCGCACCATCTTGGCGAGCTCGTTCACGTCGAACATCTCCCCCTTGGGCGCGTAGTAGTCATGGCTCCCGCCCTCGGCGTCGATGAACCGCGCGATGGTCTGGGTGTTGTTGAACGCCAGCAGCACCTCGCCGGCGTGCAGGTTCACATACCGCTTCCGCAGGACGTGCCGCTTGCGCATGTCCCAGGCCTCGACGATCCGGGTGATTCTCAGCTTCGACATCTCACGCTCCCTTCGAGATGGGCCCGCCGCAGTGCGGGCAGGCGAATGAGGTGGCCACGAGCTCGCGCGACCGGGTGTAGCTCTTCCGTGTGGTGGGCAGGCCGTTGGAGGTGGCCGAGTGGTCAGCGAAAGAGCCGGGCTTCCCACCGTAGCGGGGATCACGGCACCACTTCCGCAGGTTGGACTCAGCCACGCCGACGTCGGCGGCCGTGGACTTGATGCTCCCCCTCTTGAACGCCCGCATCACAGCTTGCGTCTTGCGGAAGTCGCTCCACTGAGTGCGCTTCTTCTTCGGCGCTGGCCGCTTGGCCTTGGGTTTCGACTTGGTGGATTTCGGCTTGGTCATTTGGTCTGCTTCCTCTCGCGCGCGATGCGGTTCTTCCGGTGTTCGAGGACAGACGCGCGCGTCTCCTCGGGGAAGTCCTGCCGCGCCTTGGCGAAGCTGCGCTCCGGGTCGCGGGCGTTGGTCATCGTGGTGATCTCGTATTCTGCATCGAAGTGACGCCGATCGTATTCGAGATCGGCGTTGAGCTCCTGCGCGCAGGGCCCGCAAAATTGCGAGCCCTCGGCGTGCGGCCGTTCCTGGCACATCACGCAGTTATCCATGGCGCTCCCTTCTCGGTTGGGGTGCATGGGGCCCAGCTGCTGTGCTGTGCCCCAAAGATAACCCCTTGGTCACTCGCCCGCCACTGCATCGGCTTCCAGCTTCTCCATCGTGGCCGGGATGTCGCCGATCGCCTCCACCAGGGTGGCCTCGGCCTCGACCACCGTCGTCAGGTCACTCCGGCCATAGGTGCGGTAGGCGTGGAGCCGCTTGGCGAAGTGCTCGGCGAGCTCGATGAAGTGTGCGTTGGCCGCGGCTTCGGCCTCACGCGCCCGCTGCGCTGCGGTGTTCCGGGCCACGAGCTCGTCGGTGATGGCCGCCTCGACGTGGTCGGGCACGAACATCACATCGTCCTTGTGCCAATAGGCGCCCTTCCAGCCGGGCCCGTACTCATCCCACTTCACCATCTCGCCGGCCACCTCGACGCGCGGGTTGCCGTTCCCGCCGTGGATGCCGCGAATGATGGCGGGGGCGAACCTTCCGTTCCTCACGTCGATCAGCGTGCCGTTGATGTGGACCTTCGGCCGCTCGATTTTCAGGGCGACGTCGATGGCTTCCTTCAGCCCGCTCAGGGTCTGGGCCGAGCGTTCGACTTCGTCGCCGCTCGCCGTCTCGAACGTGGCCTTGAAGTAGCCGGCCCTGGTGACATAACAGTCGACGCCCTTGCCGGCGTCCGTCACGTACCGGTCGATCAGGTGGTCTCGTTTTTCGTCGGTTCTCATTGGTGCCTCCTTCTCGGTTGGGGTGATCTCGGTCACTCGGCCGCCACTGCACCGAGGCCATCCTTCTCGGTCGAGGCCGGCACGGCGGCGCACTTCGCGGCCATCGCGGCCTCGGTCTTGACCACTTGAGCGATGTCCGGCCGCCCATACGTGCGGAACCTGGTCAGGTTGACCGAGAACCGGTCCAGGAGCTTGTCGCGGTGGTCGCGTGCCTTGGCCACCGCCTCCTCCGCCCGGCGCACGGCCTCGGTGCGGGCGATCGCCTCGGTGGACAGGTCGAGCTCGACGTGCTGGGGAATGAAGGAGCAATCGGCGCGACTCCAGTATTTGCCCAGGTGCTTCTTGTCCCACCTGACCATCGAGCCGGCGATCTCCACGCGCGGCTCGCCGGTCCCGCCGTGGATGCCGCGCAGGATGGCGGTGGCGGAGTGGCCCCGGCGTCGGTCGATCAGCGTGCCGCGGAGCTCGATCTTCGGCCGCTCCAGCTTCGTCGCGCGGTCGATCGCGTCCTTGAGCTTCTCCAGGCTATCGGACGACCGCTCGACCGACTCGCCGGTCTCCAGCTTGATGGTGGCGGTGAAGACGCCGTTCTCGTGCACCATAATGTCGACGGGGTCGGCGTTGTCAGGGTAGACGGTGGTCAGTTTCTTCTCAGTCATGGGGTGCCTCCTCGGTTGGTGTGATGAACCACTCGTTGAAGGAACCGGCGCACCCGTCGCACAGGTCGAACCTGCTGCTGGTGCTCATCCGGTTCCACGGTTCTTTGGTGCGCAGCTTGATCCAGCCGGGGGGGTAGACCGGGATGCCCACCCCCTCCTGCTTGACGTGGCACCGATTGCAGGTGAAGAGCGAGACGCGGCTCACACCGGCTCCACTTCGGTGAGCTTGCCCATCTTCACGAGCCGGAACAGGGCTTCCTCGATCTGCTCGACCGTGTACTCGGTGCTGAATGCGGCCGAGTAGAGCCCGCTGCGGTAGCGCGGAAACTGGTACTCATCGCAATACTTCGGCGTGCCAGAGAGCAGCGTGAACCGGCGCTCGCCGGCGTCGTAGACGGTGATGGCCGGCATGTAGTCGTAATCGGTCGGCGCGTCCGTCTCGATCAGGGTCCAGTCCCGGCCCCAAAACTTCAGGGTGACCGGGCCGGGCGTCGTGTGCTCAGCCATTATGCCACCTCCCTTTTGTGGGCCTCGACGAGCTCCAGCTTGCGGCGCGCGTCGTGGTACAGGCCGTCAGAATTGTGAGTGAGGCCGGCGATCTGCATGATCGACCGCTGGATCGCGGCCTCGGTGTCCATCGTGAACGGGTTGATCTGGCACCCGCACGCCTCGCATGTGCCGCAGAGCTCGCAGCCCGGTGTGGTGCGTGGGGTGTCGCCGTCGAAGACGGTCTCGCATACAGCGCATGTGTCTCGATCAGGCATGGGTGACCATCCCCTCTCTGATGTAGTGGCCCAGGTCGAGCTCGCCGACGCCATCGAGTCGGCGCAAGTGGTTGATCGCGTCCCGCCAGTGCATGGCGTTCTCGAACGCTTCGCTGGCCTCGACCCGAGCGGCGCTTCGCTCGGTGTGCGGCAACGCGGAGTTGTGGGTCGCGTCGCGATACCGGAGGTACTCGCGGTAATGGTCGGCGGCCGTGCGCGTCATCGCGGTCATCACGGCCTCGCGGCTCGCGTTGCTGCGCAGTTGTGCCATTCGATTCAACATGGTGTGCCTCCTTCTCGGTTGGGTTACGCGGAGAAGGAGGGCCGGAGCCCTCCCCCTTTCGGCCGGGACCACCGGCCTCATCAGCGCGCTTGGTTAGTTGCGGTAGGCGTCGGCGCTCAGCGCCGTGACGTTCTCCAGCACGCCCTCCTTGAGGCTCGCGAGCTTGCCGTCCAGCAGGCTCTGCGTCCGCCACGATCCACCGCGGATCGGGAAGATGTCGGTGTCGTGGTCGATCGCTTGGACCGCACCGTTGTAAGCCTCCCAGGCGCTGTGGTCACCGCTGTGACCGGCGCCTTCGTCCCAGAGCCGCGTCACGAGCTCAACCCGCTTCTCGTGGCGCTCGACCACCAGGTTGGCCAGCTTGGCTTCGGGGTTGAATTTGCTCGACTTGCGGGGGTCCGGGGACACCACGTCGAGCACCGCGGCCTGAAATTCGGCCTCGGTCAGGAACGTCTCCTTCAGCGCGCGGTAGTGCTTGGCCAGCACCTCATACCGCTCGACGATCCCGCCCATCAGCTCCTCGGACGCCTCGATCATCTTCTCGGTGGCGTCGCCGGTGTGCTGAATCTTGATCTGCTTGTGCCGGCCGCCATCAGCCAGCTGCTCGGAGTAGCCGAGCGTATTCGCGCAGACCACGCGGATGGGGGTGAGAGAGACAGTCGCCGCGCGGCGACCGCTGTGGTTGTTGGTGAAGAGGGCGTAGGGCACCACCTCGCCGGCGAAGATCTCGCGGACGATCGGCCCGAATTTCTCCAGGTCAAACTGTCCCATCAGCCACACGTCCGCGCCCTCGCGGAGTGAGCCGCCCGTTTCCAGCGCCAGAATGCCGGAGTCGAGCAGGGGCTCGATCGCCCGGAAGGCGTCGAGGTTCTGCAGCACCGAGTAGCCGGGGCCCACTGCTCCGAGCTCCTGCATGGTGTCGGTGCGGACGGTCACGAACGCCGCGGCGTTCGGTTCGTAGGTGGTCTCGGCCGCCTTCAGTTCGACGCCGTTGGCGTCATACACTGCGGGGACCTCGACAGCGCGGAAGGTGTTCCGCTTGTCGACCTCGAAGCGTAGCCCGGCCATCGTGAGGGCTTCGTCGAGGTTGGGTGGGGCGTCGAGCAGGATGCCTTCGTTGTGCCAAGCAGGCTTGACCACGGAGAACATCTCGGCGGCGCCGTCGCGGAAGGTTAATTCATGAGCCATGGGGTTCCTCTCGGTTGGAGTGTTTACTTCTTATACACTAAATATAACCACACAGCACCTGTGCGTCAAGGGGTCCAAACCCCAGTAAAAATGGGGGTCCTGAGCCCTTTCCGGGGCTGGAGCTCCTGGCCGACCCCCTCAGTAAGGGTCTTAGCGACTGCGGTCGCAGCCAGGGCCCCTCGCCCCTGCTGAGGCTATCCCCCAACCAGGAAGCCGTCATCTATCTCGCCGCCCCCGATGCGGACCCGGATCTGGGCGTGGAGGGTCTCGCCCGGCTCAGCGGCGTAGACCACCCCGTCCTTGCGGCAGGCCACGCGCACCGTCAGGCCCTTCAGCAGGCCCCGGCGTCGCGCGGCCGGCAGGGTGGAGGCGCACCATATTCCGATGCGCTCCACCGCCGTCTTACGGGTCAGGAACATCAGTTGCGGCTGAACGCCGGCTCAGGGGTGATGGGCTCGATCGGGCCCCGATTGACCTCCTCGATGACGCCCATGAGCATGTCGAACGCCGACCCGGCGGCCGTCATAAACGAGAGATCCTTGGCGTACTTCTCCAGGTTCTCACCGCCGCCGATCTTGGCGTCGAGCGCCTCGATCGCGGACTGCATGTGCCGGCCGTGCGTCTCGCACGACGTGGTGAGGGTGTCGGCGATGATGTAGGCCCGGCCGTTCGGCGCGAGCTCGGCCCAGTGCTCACCGAAGTGCTCGGAGAGCCAGTGGGTCACCATCGTGACGTCCATCAGCTTGGTCATCTCTTTCATGTCGAACATGGTGCCTCCTGTTTTGAGGGTTGGTGTGCTCAGCGTGCGAAGTGCGCCCGCGCGACGTTCATGGCGGCGTCCCCGTCCCAGCCCGCCTCGCTCAGGCACTCGAACATGTAGATGGGGCGCGGGTCGCCCTCAGCAGGGTACTTGTCCGGTGCGACTTTCCCGGTCGCGTAGATCGCGCAGTGCTCGGCCTGGCGCGCCTCTCTCCCGTCGTGGCGGCTCAACAGCAGCACGCCCAGGATGGCGGCCAGCAGGCCGACGGTCAGGCTCCCTGATGTCATGGCGACTCCCTCCGGTTGTGGGTGCGCATCCAGCGCCGGACTCTCCGGCGGTAGTTGCGGTCCCGGTGATCCGCGACCGTCAGGCCGCAGGACGGGCACACCGCATAGGCGGCGAACCCGAGCATGGCCCACTCCATCGCGTCCTTGGACTGGCGCTCCGCCAGGACCAGCTGACGGCAGAGCGCGCACTCCAGGGCTTGGGTGAGGCGCAGGCGCATCAGGTGATGCTCCCGCGCTGGTCGATGCCGGCGGGGGCGCCGGCGTCGTAGAAGCTCTCGGGGTTCTCGAAGCGGATGGCCTGGTCGACGCCGAAGTCGCCGGTGACCTCGATCTCGCGGCCGATCAGGCTGGCGACCGTACCATCGCCCTCAGCATCCAGCATCCACTGGAAGCACCGGTGGTCACAGAACACCAGGGGGCCGACGCCAGCGTCAAGCTGGGCCGGATTCAGGGCGACGGTGAGCTCGATGATGGTGCCATGGTCGTGGATGCGGCTGATGGTGCCGGTAAACGGGGTCTGTCTCATTGGGGCTGCTCCTCTCGGTTGGGGTGCTGCGGGGGGCTCTGCGGGCCCCCCGTGGAGCTCAGTAGGTCTTGTGGACCTCGGTGCACCAAGCACAGGCATCATCGTCCGGGTACTCCAGGACGTTGGTGCGGCACCACTCGCAGAGCTTGGCGTACCACTTCGCTGGCTTCTTCATCGGTTGGCCTCCATGGGTTGGATAGGGAATATAGCGGCACGGCACCTGTGCGTCAAGGGGTTCTAACTTGACTAATGATGGGCACATGCCCCATACTGACCTCTCCCCAAGCGGTGATAGCCATGTCCAACTTCGGCGAGCTCCAGACCAACCACACGCCCGCTTTCGTGCGCCAGTTCTGCACGCAGAAGTTCATGGGATGCACTGCCATTCTCGATCAGATCATCCTCGGCGGCGTCGAGCTCAGCGAGGCCGCGGCCAAGGCGATGGCCGACCGGGGCGCGACCGTCCAGGGCAACGTGCTGGTCGCCAGCGTCACGGAGCGGCTGAAGGCGATCGAGATGTATGGGAAGTTCGGGCCGGGCATCCGCACGGATCACCGGATCGACGATGGGCCGCCGCGCCGCAGCGTGGTCCTGATGCCGCCATGGGACAGCGAGAAGGTCGAGGAGGCCGAGTACGAAGACGTCACACCAGCACAGGGAGCACTGCCGAGTGGCACCGGAGACGAAGCCGAGTAAGCGCCGATTGGTCGACTGCCGCGGGGAGACCTGCGAAGCGTCCTTCTTTTGGGTCGAGTGCCTCCGCCGGGACGGGCGGATCTCACGGGTGCCGATCGACCAAGAGCCCGTGACCGTCAACGACGGCACGGACCCCCTCCAGCTCAAGGGCAAGTTCGTCTACCTCACCAACGATCGCGTGCGCGCGGCCGTGCCGGGAGACACCGGGCCCTTCTTCGAGAGCCACTTCCACACCTGCCCCAACGCTGAGGACTTCCGGGGCCACGGATGAGATGCACGCACCACGTCTGCCGGTGCGCTCGCGCCCGCGAGCTGGCAGAGATGGGGCTGATACTGGAAGCGATCCAGGTGCACAACGAACGGGTGCGATGCCGGAGGCAGAGATGCACATCGACCGAATGAAGAAGCTGTTGCAGGCGCTGCGTGAGTACCCGAAAGACCGCCCCTTCCTGATGTCGTGCTGGAGCCACTGCGCCTTCGGCGCCTACTGCCATCGGGAGGATCTCCAGGAGGAGTTCATGATGCGGGGAGATCAACCGTATTTCGTCAGCCCCCGCGCACCAGTGCTGGGCACGTTCGACGTGGCGGCGGCCCACTTCGGCATCACGACGGTGCAGGCCGAGGCGCTGTTCTCGGGCTACGGCTGCGGCAAGGCCTACACGCCCACTCAGGCCGCCCTCTACGTGGAGCGGGTGATCGAGATCGCGGAGGCGATCGAAGAGGTGACCGCGCCCAACTATCAAGGAGATCCCAAGCATGGCGACCCGCGGCTTCATGAAACCGGTGATCCCTTCGTCGGCCCTCGCGTTTGTGATTGGGCCCGACCCGCGCCCAAGAACACAAGTCATGAAAGACATCTGGAAATACATCAGAGAGCACGAGTTGCAGGACTCTTCGGACCGGCGGCGGATCAACGCTGACGATCCGCTCCGCGCCGTCTTCGGCAAGGAGCAGGTGACAATGTTCGAGCTGGCGAAGATTCTGAACCGGCATCTGGCGCCGGCGCAGTCGTAGGGTTGGGGGTGGGGGAGCCAGTCGGCACATCGGCCGGCTGGAAGGGCAAATCAACGGTATCGGTCTGGACTTGCACTCATCCGTTGACCCCCGCCCTCTTCGAGGCCTGGTAGCGGGTTTGACCCAATCGCTCCATTCGCCCCGCGTGTTGACGGACTGCCTACCCGGTGGCGCCAGGCCTCTTGCCCGATGACGAAGCGGATACCGTGGTACGACCTGTTGACTGCGCGGCTCGCGACCGGCTTTCGGATGCTCAACCAGGAGGACGACCCGACCGACTTCGCGCGGTGGCTGCGCGAGAGCGGCCCCGACACTCTACCCAACACAGGAGGTAAGATCCTCATGTCCGAACACACCGAAGACCCCAACCGCACGCCCTATGTGCCCGCTGAGCCGGTGACGCGGCCGGCCGATCGCACCCCCGGCGATCGCCGTCGCGACCTGGAGAAGATCAAGGCGATGTTCAGTCTGCAGCAGATCCCCGACGGCCACACGAATCAGGCGCGCTACGCGCGCAACGTCCGAGAGATGGGGCGCGAGTTCGCCATCATCATCGCCGAGAACACGCCCGTCTGTGCCGACCAGACGCTGGCCATCCGCAAGGTGCGCGAGGCGGTGCTCTGGGCCCAGGAGGCGATCCTGCGGGAGGGCCTGGTGTGACCGATGCCGATTGATCTCTGGTACATCGTCCCCGGCCTGGCCACCGGCCTGTTCTACTTCATCGCGTGGTATCGCACGCTGGAGAGGCCACCGGACCAGCGCGAGCTCCTGCGCGAGGCGCTCCTGGAGCGGTCGAAGCCCTTTGTTGGCGCGACACTCCGCAACAAGCGGGCGGTGGCGCCGAGTGTGATCCACGCGCGCGGCGCGTTCGGCCTCGGCGGGCCGATGTGCGGCGGCGCGGCGGCCTCGCTGCTGATGAACGACGGGATGCGCGCACAGCAGAACATCCAGCAGCAGGCTCAGCTGCAGGGGCTCCTCGGCTCAGGCCTCCAAGCGGTGCATCAGCAGCAGCTCTCCTCGAATCACCCGTTCTTCGGAGGCCTGGGATGAAGATCGACCTGGGGCCGGCGATCAAGTGGGCCGGGTATCACCGCATAGAGATCCTGCTGGTGACCGTAATCCTGGCCGTCGCGGTGCTGCTGGCATGGGCCACGAGCGTCGCCAATGACCAGGAGTGTGACGAGTTCATGGCGTTCGCCCGGACGCCGGCCGATTCGCTGCAGGCCCTGACCAACTGCCGGATGGTGCAGGCCGAGCGCGTGCCCGACGTGGTGCCCGTGGCGGTGCCCCGATGATCCGGGTGACGATCGAGCGGGTGACCTACAAGCAGCTCCCGCCGCCAGGCCAACAGGTGTATGCCGGCGAGTGGACGAACTACGAGCCCGATTACAAACACAATCAGCAGATCCAGGTCGTGCTGAAGCAGGAGCTCGATGAGGGTGAGCCGCGCCAAGAGATGATCCGGCAGATCGTCCGGCTGGTGAACGAGCTCAAGGACCGGCCGGTGCAGCCCCCGCTCGAAGTGGTATCGCCCCCGAAGCTGGCCCGCGAGCTTATCGACATGCTGAAGTCCGAGGGCCTGATCCTCGATCTCGCACCACCCAAGGAGGGCTGACATGCCATCGAAGGGAAGACGAGCCGCGAAGAAGGCGAAGAAGACGGCGAAGCGCGCGCGCAGCACCGACCCGAGCTCCGTAGTTCGACTCGGGGAGCTCAACGAGCTCTCACGCGCGGAGAGGGCGGCACTGACACCTGCCCAACGAGCGCGCCTGTTCCGCGAGGCACAGAGAGCGGACCCGAGCTCGGTCGTGCGAGGGCGCGAGGCCCGCCCGTCGGGCCGCAAGCCCACGCGCAAGGCACCAGACCGTCGCCGGAAGAAGTGACCGAAGAGCACGACTTCGAGCAGTGGATGCGGTCGGGCGCGCTCCCGTGCGTGGCGAGCGCGTCCGGCAAGTGTGACGGGCCGATCGAGTTCGCGCACCTGGCACACCGGGGGATGGGCGGCAAGACCGTGCCGAGCATCGGCAACGGCATCCCGCTCTGCCGAGGGCACCACACGGCGCGAGGCGACAGCTACCATACGGGTGGCCGCTTCTCGTTCGAGTCTCTTCACAAGGTGGACCTGTATGCCATCGCAGCCTGGTACAAACAGAGATGGGCGGGTGGGTTCTTCGCAGTATCCGAAGATCCGCCGGCTGGGGCGGAATGAAGAGCCCAACGGCTCGGTCCTCGACTGGGCCACGCGCGGCGCCAACCAGAGCGAGATCCAGACAACCATGGCGGTGCTCGACTGCACGGCGGCCGACGCCGCGCAGATCTTTTTCCTCAACGCGATCCTGACCGAGCTGCTGGAGCTCAACGCTACGCTTCGTCCCGACGAGGACGATCTCGGTCCGGGCGCCAGCTCGTGACGCAGTCGGACCTGTTCGATCCGCCGGCCAGGCGTGACGATCCTGAGAGCTCGCACGAGCGGGAGTATCCCGCGAAGCGGCGCGATCGGGTTGTCCAGCTCCACGTCGAGGCCGGCGGGCCGGGCACCACGCGCCCGCGGGTAGACGAGCGGCTCACCTTCATCGAGGGGAAGCTGGTCACGGAGGGCATGACCTCGCCGATCATCGGCCAGCTGATAAACGATGGCGTGCTCTTCCGGCTGAAGCACGACGGCGGCCGGTGGACTGTGCATCGCAACTATCGCCACCTCTACCAGGACGCCCAGGTGCTCCGCGAGGGACCGCGGTGGATTAGCTGCCCGCACTGCGGGGAGAGCTGGCCGGCGGTGAAGCCAAAGTGAGCCGGCAAGAGCTGCAGACGGGCGCGCGAGCGGTGCGCGTGGTGATGGACAAGGTGAACGCCATGAACTTGACCGGGGCCAAGGCGTTGGACGTCAGCCCGGCCGAAGCGGGGCGCCTGATCCGAGAGCTGGGCCAGGGCTTCGTGGCGGCGATCTCGATCCTGCAGTCCATGCGCCACGACCTGCGATCATCGGCGACAACGTGCGCGACCTGCACGAAGATCGCCCGAGCCTTGGGAGTGTTGGACTATGATGACTTTGAGCGTATCCTCGGGGACCTGGAGTGATGTCAAGACGGCCATGGCCTCCGAGCTATCACAGGCCGCGGTCCCGCCCGATGTCGACGGAGTGGTGATCGACCGGGCGCTTCGCTCGGCCCTACGCGAGCTGGCGATCGAGATCGCGATCGACCGCCGGGACCACCAGAGCCGTGAGCAGCGGTAGCTGGTCGCTGGAGTTCGTGGGCGGGCCGCTCGACGGCCGGCGGGACATCGCCACGCCCTACGACTGGAGCGACTTCATTCACGCCTCCGTGCCACGCGCGCACATGACCGTCGGCCCGGTCAATGAGCCCATGCCGGCGTCGGTCCCCTTCCTCAACCACTGGTACAAGCGCGGGGCGATGGGCTTCGAGTACAAGCGGCCGGAGGGGACCAACCGCATCGAGTGGGAGGTCTGGTTGTATCACGGTGTTTCTTGACCGCCACCACATCCCAGACCGGCTGGGGCCTTATCGCATCTACCGGTATCCGGTCGCCGATGCTTGGATCGTCCAGATCGGGGCGCGGTGCGAGCGCGTCGAGACGGTGGCTATCGGTGACAGCCTCCCCGACCGGATCATCGACCGATGTGTTTATTTGCGTGATCTGGACGCCCGGATGACCGCCAGTTTTGAGAGAGGAGCAGAGCTCGATGGAACGCCGTGACTTCGTAGCTGCGATGAGCGTGTTTGTGGGTGCGAGCTTCGCCGGCCGGCAGGCCATCCAGATCATCACTCCGGGCGAGGCGCTGTGGGTGCCGCTGGAGGGCGAGTTCACTCACGCCGAGTTCGACCGCGTGCTCAAGCGGATCTACGTGGAGCCCATCATGCGGTCGATGTCGGCCGAGCAGGTGATCGTCAACGACCTGTTCAGCCAGGTGGTCGACGCCGCGACCGACCGGGAGGTCTTCTACCGGCAGGAGCGCAGCGTGCCGCTGCCGTTCAAGACACACTGGGGCCCGCGCAAGCTGGGCCAGCCCGAGGCGGTGGTGAAGAACAAGGGCGGCACGGTGCTCATGCGCGCGCCGCTGTGACCACGCGGCGGGAGTTCCTCGGGGCGATGGCGGCGGTGTTCTGCGGGACACTGCTGCCGGACCCCGAGCCTGTGCGCGCCATCACCGCGCAGTGGGTGGACACGGGGCGAGTTTGGGGGGCAGTCGGCAACCCGGACGGCAAGGACGCCTACATGGCCATGTTCCACCACTACTATCAGATCCAGGTCGTGAAGCCGAAGCCGGGCTACCGGTTGGTGGGTATCACCGACGACGTGATGCAGCAGGCGCTGGTCGGTGAAGGCTGGCGCGACATTGTTCCGAATCTCACACTGGACGGGGTGCGCCATGTCCACGAGAGAGCCCGATGAGTTTCTTCGATTGGCCCACGACCGGGCCCGCGCGCTCCGTGTCTCGGATCGCCAGCCTCCTGCTCGTGGGCGGGTTGGTCCTATTCCTGCTCGGCCGCTACGACGCGCGAGTGAGCCTGGAGGCCGCCAACCTGGAGCGGGAGACGAAGCAGCTCCTCGCCACGATCCGGGCGGGCCGCACACTCCGTGATTCAGTCGCCGCCCTTGAGGACTCACTCAAGGCGGCTGACTCCCTCCTCGCCGAGCAAGAAGCGGATGCGGTGGCGGCGCTGGAAGCGTTGGAGTCGGTCGATCGCACGGAAGTGGAGGCGCTGGAGGGCACGCCAGTGGACGACCTGCTGCGCCCACTGCGGCTTGACGCGCTCCGAATTGCCTCCATACCCCGTGACGTCTACGCTACAGACGAGGACGGGGTCCGTTTTCTGGCGGGTCGGATGCTGCGCCTGGCGCAGGTTGAACGCCGCCTCGACACCTTGGAACTGGTGGCTCGTACCCGAGCGGATCGGATCGGGACGCTTCTCTTATCGGTCGCAACGATTACAGCAGATCGTGATAGCCTCCAAGTCCAGCTCGACCTCGCGACCCCCCTCTTAGAGCGGTATCTCCAGCAATCCGAATGCAAGATCTTCTGGCTCGTGCCGTGCCCCTCGCGCACCGCGAGCTTTCTCGTGGGGGTGGGGGCGACGGTCGTTGTTGTCCTCGCGACGCAGGAGTGAGCCATGCCCTCGCAACCCACGGAGCGCCGGAGCGGTGGCCAGAAGCCGCCGACGGTGGTGATGCAGGCCCTCAGCGGCCTGACCGAGAAGCAGCGGAACGTCCTGTTCTACTGGGCCCTCGGGCTCATCAGCGTGCCCTCGCTGGCCCTGCTGCTGCTGTTCGTAACGCCGGTTGCGGTTACCTGGCCGGTGGTCGTGGTCTTCTCGTTGCCGGTGTTTGCGGGAGTTTTCCTACTGTCTCCCCCCATGGCGTTCAAGCTCGTGGACAGCGTATTGAAGGGTGTGGCCTCGATCGTACCGAAGCTGCGCGACGTGATTCACCGCGACCGCCGGGAGTCGAACGGGCAATAGTAGTTCTGTCCTGACCGCGGTCGAGCTGCCCGAGGGCGTCGACGCGGGCTGGGAGCCCAACAGCAAACCCCAGGCAGATTTCTGCACCGCCGAGGAGGATGAGGTCTTCTTCGGCGGCGCCAAGGGCGGCTCGAAGTCCGAGGCGCTACTGATGAAGGCGCTGCGGCAGACCCACCTCGATCGCTACAAGGCGCTGATCCTGCGGCAGACCGTCGACGAGTGCCAGGAGCTCATCGACCGGTCCCATCGCCTCTTCCCCTCGCTGGACGGCCGGCCGGCGTGGAACGGTTCCCAGAAGCGGTGGCGGTTTCCCAACCCTGACAACTACACGGGCGCCGGTGGGGCGGTGGTGAAGTTCGGCCACTGCAAGAGCATCGACGAGGTGAAGAACTACCACGGCGGTGAGTGGGCGTACATCGGATTCGACGAAGTGGCCGACGTGAAGGACCCGCGCGTATGGGTGGAGCTGCTGGCCGAGAACCGATGTCCGAACCCCGAGGTGCGCGTGCAGGCCTGTGCCTCGGGGAACCCTGGTCGGCCGGGGCACCCCTGGTGCAAGCGCCGGTTCATCGACAAGTGCGGCAAGCGGGGCCAGAAGATCTATGAGCACGAGCTGGACATCCCTGGCCTCGGCAAAGTGAAGCGGACCCGGCGCTTCATCCCCTCGAAGGTCACCGACAACCCAGTCTACGCCAACGATCCCGTGTACATGGCGAACCTGTACTCGCTACCCGAGGTGCTGCGGCGTCAGCTGCTCTTCGGTGATTGGGATGCTGGCTACGGGCTGGCACTCGACGAGCTCGACGAGACAGTCCACATCATCCCCGCATTCGATGTACCGTCGACGTGGAGCCAGTTCGGCGCATTCGACTGGGGTTACCAGCACCCGTGGATCTTCGGCCACTACGCCGTCGATGAGGACGGGGTGATCTACAAGCTGAACACGTATCGAGGGCGGTGGATGAGCGATCGGCTCATCGCTGAGCGGATCAACCATTACGTGGATGTCGACAAGCTGCGGTGGATTCATGCCGGCCACGATTGCTGGGCCGAGCACAAGGCCCGGCGTGATGACGCGACGCCCTCGACGGCGGAGCGGTTCCTCGATGCGAAGCTCGTGCTCAGCCAGGCCAACATCGCCCGGCACGCCGGCCTGAAGAACTTCCGCGAGCAGGTGGCGTGGAAGGGTCTGCTGCCGCCCCCCCAGGCGGGCGGTGAGCCGTTGGATGACGAGCCCAACTTCTACTGGTTCGACACACCTGGCAACCGGCTGAACTTCGACAACATCGCCAGCATGGTGGTCAACCAGGACGACCTCGAAGACGCCGAGAAGCAGGACGCCGATCCGATGACTGGCGAGGGTGGCGATGACGACTATGACGAGACACGCTACGCGCTGGCCAGCCGGCCGCCGCGCGCAATGCCCACATGGCAGGAGGAAGAGGTCAAGGCCTGGTCGAAGGCGGTGCTCCACCACGAGATGGAGCTCGGCCGCCGGCACCAGACGATGCCGGAGTCGCGCAAGCGCCGGCCGGGCCATCACGACGCCGGCGGGTACTGACCCCCCTCGGAGCGAGCTTTCGTTCTGGCGCTCCCGCGCGCGCGCATTAACTTCGTCTCGGTCTTCGGGGTCGCCCTGCCCTCCTTCTGTGGTTCCGTGTCCCTCACACCACTGGGTGGCCCCGTAGACATGCACAAACGACGCAAGCGCGCGCGCAAACCAGCCCCCTACGCAGGCCAGTCAGCACCGCCGGCCGAACGCAAGCCCGTCACCATCGGCGACTGGCTCAATTCCGCACCCAACGCCAGAGTGACCCGCAACGAGCTGATGCGCTGGGCCGAGGGCATGACGGTTATGACGCGGCCCGACGTGATCGACATGCTGCGCGAGTACGAGCACCTGCGGCGCTGGCGCCGCACCAAGGCCTTCTTCGACGTGAGCCGCTCCCCCATTTGGCAAGCCATCAGGCGGTCGATGTTCGAGAAGCGCGACCTCGCCACGCTCTCCAAGGAGGCGCGGGACAAGGTGCGCGACAAGCTCGACGAGATCGAGGCGGAGGCGGCGACACCACCCGAGCCGGAGGAAAATCCCGATGCCTGAATACTGGAACTACGTGATCGCCGGCCTGGTGGGCGCTATTGCGGTGTCGATATACCACACCATCCAGGGGCGGTGGGCCCGGCGGCATCCAATCGGGGGCAAGGCTGCCTTCAAGGCGCGCTCGCATCGGCCGGAGACGCCCGAGGAGCGGATCGACAAGGCGGCCGAGGCCGTCGCCCCGCACTGGTCGCGTGGCACCATCAAGCGCGGGATGAGCGAGCTCAAGAAGTTCTACGAGCAGGAGGGCCGGCCGTCGCCCAGCGAGAAAGAACTGCGGCGCGAGGCCGAGATGCTGCTCAATGCCTCGGTCAACGGAGAGAGCTCGATTGAATGACAACGGGAGGGTCCTGCCCAACACCCACTTCACGATGATGGAGAAGTTGGTGGCGATGCTCGTGGGGCGCGGACTCTCCTACTCTGAAATAGCCGAACGCTTCGAGGTCGCCAAGTCGACCGTCAAGATGCACGCCGAGAACGCCGCCGGGAAGCTGCCCGGCACCGATCCCCCTCGCATGAAACTGCAGATCTGGTGGCGGGGCGCCGACATCCAGGTGCTCTCCCCTCGCGCCGAGCGGTAACGGCGCCAGGTGGCCTCTCGTAGCTTCGGGGCACGGCGCGGGGTGGAGCAGTGGTAGCTCGCCTGGCTCATAACCAGGAGGCCGCGGGTTCGACCCCCGTCCCCGCAACTCGACTTCAGCCACGGAGCAGATGATGAGCGTACTCCCGCAGGGACTGCCAGCGGCCGACGGGAACACCAACCCCCGGAAGATATTCATAGCGCCGGAGGTCATAACCGTTACGACCTTCAAGATCATCCCCGTCGCCCAGTGGCGTGAGATCGCCATCCACGTCGAGTGTAGCGGGGCGAATTTCACGCTGCGCGCCCGCTACCTGGATCTGGACGGTGGCACCTACGAGGACACCGGCACGCCGACCATCGACGCCACGGCCTACGTGGCGGGGACGCGCATCAAGTTCTTGATCCCGGCGACTGAGCACCACGGCGAGCCCTACCTCCAGTGTGGAATTGCGGCGCCGGCTGGGGCAGTGAACATCCAGAACTTCGACATGTTCGGAGTGCCCGCGTCGTGACCGGCCCCAATCTGGATGCGGGGCTGATCGGCTTCGCCAAAAGCAACAAGAACATCGAGTTCGGCTGGTCTCGTGGGGGCGACGAGGAGCAGCACCTGGAGCGGCTCACCCGCAACCTCCGCCAGATCGACCAGGCTGTCCTGAACCAGTGGGCCAACGACCCCCGTCAGAACTTCCGGCTCTCCTATGCGTTCTTCGGGGGCATCATCGACAGTGGGACCGGCTGGGTGGCGGTCGATCCCGGCACCATCGACCTGCCGGACGACGCAACCAGTTTCGTCGAGCGAGGCCTCGGGGGCGCCGTCTCCACCAACACGATCGAGTTCGGTCACCCGGACTTCATCCCGATGGCGGAGGTGCGCACGCGCGCCGGCGAGATCGTCGACATCATCGACTGCCGGCCGATGCTTGGCGACCCCACCGGCAGCTCTGGCACCACGATCACCTTCCCCGAGATCGTCGGCGTGATCCTCGATAGCCAGGTGCCGCTCTCGGCCGTGAAGCAGTGGGAGGCCTTCCTCGACATCAATGCCAGCCAGCTCGTGGGCATCGTGGACCGGTCCAACCTGCCGCCCGAGATCGCCTACGAAGACGAAGCCAACACGTTCGACCAGCTGCAGACCATCCCCCAGCTGGAGGCGCCGAACATCGAGGCGCTGCTCCGCTTCATCGGGAATAGCGACCGATGAGCACCGGCCGACTGGGCGGGGTGGACCTGGCCGCGGCGGTGGAGACGGCACTGTACGCGCCACCAGTGGGCGAGCGCACGGCCATCAAGGTGGTGTTCGCCAACCGCAACGTGAGCCTCTCGGCCAGGGTCCGGGTGGTGCTGCGACCGGGCGCGGGCCCCACGACGCCCGACGACTATCTCGCTTTCGATGAGGTCATACCGGTCAGCGAGTCGCGGGTCTCGGCGGTGTTCGACGTCGAGAATCCCCAGGAGGTGCTGGTGGAGTCGGACGTGGCCGGCGTCTCTGCACAGGCCAACGGGCTGGAGCGAGCGATCGTGTGAGCCACCTCGACAACTGGGATGAGGGCGCGATCCTGGTGGACGTGCCCGTCACCAAGCTGTACGAGCTGCACCATGTGAGCCTGGCGTGTCCGTGGTGCGATCGGCACCACTTCATGGTGCTGGAGGATGAGCGGCGGTCGATCAAAGGGCACCATCTCTGCAATCACTGCGGGGAGTTCTTCAGGTTCGACATCGTGGATCTGGAATCGCGGACGCTGCGCTCCCGCGCGCGGCCGAAACTACTGGAGGGGAGAGTCTAATGGCACGGTTTACTGGATCGGCGGCGTCCCAAGCCACGGCGATGGTGGGCGCGACGGCCAAGACGATCATCCAGCTCGTGGCGCCGAGCAACCACATCCTGGCTGTCACAGGGTATGGCATCGGTGGCCGCGGCACATCCAACACGCAGGCGCCGGGCCTGGTCGAGCTGATCCGGCAGACCACGGCGGGCACGGCCTCCGCGCTCACGCCCCGGAAGAAGCAGCCCTCACGCACGGAGACGCTGCAGGCGACCGCGCAGGAGGACTTCACGGTGGAGCCGACGAGCACGGACATCGTGCGCAATCACACCGTGCACCCCCAGACCGACCTGGAGATACGGGACGGCTTCGGCAACGAGGTCGAGGTCGAGGGCGGTGGGCGTCTCGGGTTCCGGGGCGAGTGGGCTGACGCGCAGACGGTGGACAACTACCTCGACTTCGAGGAGTAACCCGTGGCCGACGTCACCAAGTTCGCGGTGAAGCGGATCAACCTGCCGCTGCTGTTCGAGCAGCTGCAAGCGATTGGGCTCGGCGCGCCGGGGCTGCTGATGGCGGGGTTCCAGGCCATCGCGCGCCAACGCTACGACCCCTTCGCGGTCCGCACGGAGATCGGTCGCACCGACGGCGTGCCCGACTTCGCCGATCCCGGCGAGCTGCGGTTCCGGTTCCGCAACCCGCTCACGGGCGGCGAGGATACCGCCCTGGACAATCTCCTGGCCGCGCATGACGCCACCCAAAACTCCACCGGCCAGCAGCAAAAGCAGGACGACCAGGACGCCGTCACCCCCCTGGTGAACAATTACAACAACTGGGGGACGCTGACCGATGTGCAGAAGGATGCCAATCACCGGCAGCTGACCCGTCTCGTGGCCCGCCTACTCGACAGCACGCAAAACCTGTAGCCCATGGCGATCCTCAAGGCCGCCGCGACCAGCAACTTCACGCTCAACAACACGAGCGACACGCTGGTCACCGGCCTGAATCTCGTAACGCCGGCGGCGGGGGACTACCTGCTCTGGACGACGATCCAGATGCAGGCCCCCGCCAGCACCACCAGCGGGACGTTCCTGTTCTTTACCGTCTTTGTGGGCGGGGTGGCCGTTCCGCACACCGAGCGGGCCTACGAGCAGGACGGCAGTCTGACCGATGCGGCGATCACCTACGCCATCGGCGCCATCGTCTCGCCGAACGGCTCCCAGGACGTGGAGATCCGCCACCGGGTGAGCGCGACCGATACGCCGTTCGTGGCGCAGAATCGCGAGATGACGCTCTTTCCCTCGCTCAACGCGGCACCCATCGAGGTCTCCGCGACGGGGGACGCCACCATCTCCAGCCCGACGTTCGCCACCCTGATGACGGCGACGACGCCACCGGCCGGGACCTACCTCTGCACCTTCGGCACGTCCGGGCAGGGCCCGAGCGCCAACGAGGTGGAGTTCCAGGTGCTGGTGGGTGGCGTGCTGGTCGCTCACTCCTTGCGCGCCAACGAGACCGAATCCAGCGTAGCCGACCGCGATGAGATGAACGGCACCCTCGCCGTGGTCGTGACGCCGAACGGGGCCGAGGACGTGGTGGTCGAATGGCGGCGCTCCGCCGGGGCGGGCACGCGCACGATCCACCAGCGCACGCTGACGCTGACGCCCACCGAGACGGTGGACGTGAAGGAGGCCTCCAGCGTGGCGGCCGACAGCGATTCGGGCACCAGCGACGTGCTGATCGACGGCATGACCATCACCGATCCGGGCCAGGATGAGTACCTGGTGATCTTCACGTCCTATGACTTCTACGGGGTGATCGGGACCGACGACGCCAACACCACCTACCGCATCCGCGAGGACGGCACCACGGTCCCGGACAGCGATCGCCGGCACGACCACGAGGAGTCCATCGACAGTGTGAACCTGAACGTGCAGGCCGGCGCCAAGGTGACCGTCACCAGCGCCACGTCCGACCTGGAGATGTTCTGGCAGAACGTCACGACCGAGACCCGCACCATCTTCGAGCGGACGTTCGTGGCCATCCGGCTGCGCCCGTTCCTGCGCCCGCAACACATG
>Ga0114925_10000325_pt1 | contig 20290 bp, 37 predicted proteins | sample SumtaG_2_FD_87287 | JGI IMG/M metagenome (GOLD analysis project Ga0114925, IMG submission 87287) | Deep subsurface microbial communities from Indian Ocean to uncover new lineages of life (NeLLi) - Sumatra_00607 metaG | ecosystem: Environmental > Aquatic > Marine > Oceanic > Sediment | place... | reverse complement strand
TCTGCAAGTCTTTAAAATATAATAATTTAGGATTATCTTGTTTCATATCAACCTCCTAACAACAATTATTTCCAATATATTCATACTCGCACCTCATCTTCTTTGTAAACATTATTGTTTTCTTCATAGTTGATATCTGTAATATCTTTGTTTTGTTTAAAAGCTGTATCATAAAAGCCTACAATATTTGTGATTACATCCGGTACTATGCCATTACTTATCTGAAAAATTATAATATCAAATTCTTGATATCGCAACCAACGTTCTGCTACTCCATTATTCAGCTTAATATTAAATCTTAAAAAAAACAGGTTTTTGATTTTTTGTTCTTGAGCTTTTGTTTTTGTTTTGTTTTCTTTTTTGTTTGTTTTTGTTTCCTTTTTGTTGCTAGCTTTTTTGTTAGGAAGTGCTACGTTCTTTTTAGCACTTGCTTCATTGCGTGCTTTTTGCTCTCCACCCTTTTTTCCAGATATTCTTCTTTTTTCTCGAATTTCATCTTTCAATTTCATTCTTTTTAATAAACTTTCACTCCAAAAATAAGTTTCATTCTTTATTAAAAGATCTAAATCAAACATTAGATTTAAACAATCTTTTAGCAATTGCTTATCAACTGCCAAGCAAATGCTAAAAAGTTTTATAGAAGATAATTTTAATTTATAATGACTTGCTTCGGCTAATGACTCTATAACAGCCCAATAAATGCCATATCCTTCCCAGCCAAATTCTGCTCTTAATTCTAAAATTCTTTCATCATTACGAGCATTATTATCATGTGAGAAATAAAAAGCTTCTTTCATTAACTTATTCCTTAATTTATTTAAGATTTATCTTCTATATATTTAATAGCTTCTTCTCTACCATTTGCATTAAATGGACCAAATACTTCTTTGCAAAAAGGATTTCTTCCGCTTCATCGGTATCTCTCTTATCAAAATATCGCTTTACCTGTATATTTCCATTTGCATGTATATATCCCCACCATTTATTGTTAGATTGTTGTTCCATCACTTACCCTCTCTTTCTATCTTTTCTTCAACGGCTTTTGTTATAAATTTTTGATTTGTCATATCTTTCATTAGAGCCACTAATTGTTTCATTTTTAAATGAATATCATCATTTAAATAAATTTGTGTAACTTTCATAAGATCCCCCTTTCTATATTTAATATATCAAATATATTTAAACTTGTCAACAAAAAAAATAAAATAATTAATTTTAGGATAAAAAAAAGCTCTCCGATAATAAACGAAGAGCTCTTGTGTGTTATTTTATTAATTAATTTATTTTATGTTCATTATTTTCTCATTAGCCTATCCTCCAATTTAAGGTTAAATATTTTTTTAAATATTTAAGATAAATATATCATACAATTAAATATATCATACAATATTAGCGAGCTTTTGTCAAGAAAATTATCTATTAATAGCTGCTATATAAATCTTCTCAGCAACAACCTCCATGTGCGTTTAATAATCTCTTTTTCTATTTGATTAAGACTAACAAGCATGGCGCTTCTTAAATTAACCATGATAAGCTATTCCAATAATTTTCTCGGAACCTTTAAATTTTAATCTATACCATTTATTTTCACAACAACCCATTAACATTCTTGTTAGATAATCACTTATAGGAGAATTATCTGGGCGAAACTTTTTAGGATCATATTCCATAATCAAAGCATAATCATAATCATCTAAATCGATACCACTCCCCCATAAATAATCGCTATCTTCTCTTGTAAATGTTTCTATAAATTCTATAATCATGATACCCCCTTAAGCATACATTGTTAAATCTTCAAATACTATCTTCTCTAATAATCCTTTTTCGCTAAAATTTTCTATTGAAATTCCATACATATTAGGTTTCGGAACATACTGATGTACATTAAAATCTAATCTTTTATCATTAAAATCATTAACTAATTCAGGAGCCGGAAAGTTGATTTGTTCGTGAGAACTGATTAGCAAGTGCAACCTTTGATCGTTGCTTACAATATGAGCTCCTTCACCACGATATCCAAACTTAACTTTCATTGAAACTAAATGTTCGGCTACTTGGATTAAAAGTTCATTAGAATAATCTTTTAGTTTACTTATAGCGTAACTAAACGAATCAAAATGAATACTATTAAAATAATGGCCAGATGTGTTATCTAAAAATGTAATATGTCCTCGTATAACCTTTATATTTCCTGCACCTGCTATTTTCCCTCCTGAGAGAAAAGATGAATGTGAAAAAATATAAGGATTGCGATTATAGATATGTACATATAAATCCCCTTCTGGGGATAGTACATATATTGCCATCTTTTTCCCAGTATGCAAGAGTTTACCAGAATAATCATATAATAAACCTTTCTGGACAGATACCCTATAAATCCGTCTTTCTACATCATCTAGCTGAATAACTTTTCTGCATTTATCGAAACGGATATATCTGTCAAGCATTTCATGGGTCTTTGGTAGTCCCCCGTTTCCTCTTATCCATTGTTCCTCACAGAAAGCGGTGATGTTTTTAAATGTAGATTCAGGGGCTAAGCCATATAGGCTTGATGCTAATAGCAGTGCAATGATTAATGTTTTCAACTGTCCATCCTCCTTAATATTTCATCTCTAAATTGATCGTATTTTCTGTATTTTTTAGGCTTATAGTGTCGGTTCAATAAATGCTCATTATATTCCTCTAGTAGTTTTTCATTATCATATTCTTCAAAATCTATTATGGCTGGCATTTTATTCCTCCGAAAACTCTCTTATTAAAAGTTCAATGACTTTTTCAATCTTTATTTTTCTTTTTCTCCTAAATATCGACATCGTCCGTAATGCCAAGAATCCCCCATAGATTTGCTGCTCTTGCATTTTTTGCATTTTCTATTCGCTGCGCCCCAGCTAGTGAATTCTAGGCCACACACAAGACATTTTCTTTTCTTTTTAGATTCTTTCATTGCATCCCCTCATAAACTCGCTAAAACAATAATCCTTGCGACCTATGTTTTGCCAACCTATCACACGCAGAATCATAATATTCTTTGTCTAGCTCATAACCGACCAAATCGAACTTGAGATCATGGCAGGCTATGGCTATGCTGCCAGAACCTAAATGCGTATCAAGTATCTTGTCGCCTTCTTTGGCGTAGTTTTGAAGTAACCATTTATAAAGATCTGCAGGTTTTTCTGTCGGATGGATGCGATTTTTGTCTGCAGATGATCTTGAATATAGCTTTATGACCTTGTCAAATGAAGTCCATGCAAGTTCTGCAGCAGCAAAAGAAACATCGTTGCTAAATTTTTTATCCCACACAATCCAGCTTTTAGTGTTGGCATTTGGTATTTTTTCTATAAAATGGTTCGCGCCCCAGATTATTTGATTTTTACTAACTCTTATTAATTCTTGGAAATAAAACAAATCTGGACTCTTGGTGTCGCTTCCTGAAAAACGATGGTATAAAGATTTTTGATCTTTTCTTCTTCTGCCCATTGATACATTAACATTTATACCATAAGGAACATCGACAATAGCCAGCTCAAACTGATTATCTTTCATTTCCGCGATGCCATCCATACAGTCCCCATGAATTAATTCTATCTTACATCGTTCCATAAATCCCCTCAATATGTTACAAAGAAATTAACAGCAGCAGCCGAAAACCAAAAACCACACATTTTCCAATTTTTATAATATGCGTAAACTATTGCTGCACAAATCATTAAAATTATTATTATTGTTGGAAATACTTTATCCATATTGCCCCTCATTTTAAACATTTCTCATGCAATTAAACTCAGAATATGTCGCTTCCAGTTCCTATAATATATCTTAGGCTGGTATATTTGTTTGTATTTGATTATGATTAGCACCCATCCCCCGATTGATATATAAACATATCGCTTTTTGTTCTAAAAGCATAAGTTACTAATTCTTTATAAGTTTTCCCGTGACTTTTGAACTCGTATACAAAACGCCATAAAAATACTTTTATCCATTCTTTCATTCCCACACCTCTTTCTCATCGTTCCATTCTTTGTTGTGTTTTTCTTTCATTAATAGTTTTAGCATGGCTTTTTTGACAGAAGTTGCCGTAAATATATTTTTATTACATGTAATCGCCCACATTGCCCCTTCGCAAGTAGAGATTTTTCTTATAAAAAAATAATATTCATCCAACATCTCAATCAACTGATCCAATCTAGGAAGCCAAATTAATTCATTTTTACTATACCAAGAATATTTTCCAAAAGTTTCCTTGTCTTTAAAAAATCTTATAATAGAAAAATCAGAAACTCCTTCTTTGATGAATCCTATAAAATCACCCCTAACAACATCAAACACCTGTGGTGTCCAACTAGATTGCAAATCCTCTGCCTTCTCACACATCTTTATATATTTTTCTGTGAACATTTAAGCCTCCTTTGACTTATCCCTCAAATATGTTATACTAAAAATCGATCTTTAAGAAATATCCAAAATCAGTGAGTCAAAAGGACATCAGTCATTCTGGTGTCCTTTTGTTTTATTCCTTTCCTATTGTATCAAGCATTAACATCAACCAATCTTATCTCATCCCAAACTTCATAACCGCCCCGTTTATGTTCTATAAAATAAAAATCTTCAGGGAATATCTGAATAGAAAATTTGTTTTTGCCTCGATTATATCTTTCTATAAATGACTTCAATTTTAAAAATTCATCTAATGTGATCCGGGGAATATCTGTTTTAAATCTACCCAAAATCATATGGGTGATATTGCTAATATGTTGTCGTGGGTAAAAATTATATTGATTTTCACATTTATATTGCGCAATTAAACGTTTTCTTAATTTATCAAAAGGATTTTCGCTGCAAATTAATATTATGACACCTGTATCAGTTAAAACCATTTTATCAAAAATCAATTCATAATAACCTAAATCGCTCTCAATTATCCTTTTAGTTTTCGGCAAAATTTCATATAAAAAATTTAAAAAAAATAACTTTGGATCATGTATTAAATCTTTATATTTATTAAAAAAATAAGTATCAATATTTTTAAACTTATAACTTTGTACTGTTATATGACGCGTTCCTTTAGGCTGATATCTAATTTCATTGAGGTTATCATCAAAACAATTTTTAATACCTCCAATAATGATATCCAATTTGCTGTCTTCTTGTATACGCGCATGAATGCTACTATCTTCGCCTTTTGTAAAAACAGGCAATTCATGCTTGGAGTTTATTAAACTTTGAATAGCCAAAGGATATGCCATGTTGTTATTCAATAATATAAACAACAATAACAAAAAACTTAATTGTCTTTTAAATTTATGTTCTGTTTTATCTGACATCCTTCTTCTCCTATAGTGTTTAGTGTAGAGAGGCAGGGATTTGACGAGAGGGGCTTTAACCTTAAAGGTCTTATACTGCGACCAATGCCTTCTTACTCGTATAGTCACCCTACAGAATACAACGTCACAGGGCTGTACAATTTATTTCGTTGCTGTCGACAATAAGCCTGGTACCTGCATTGGGACTGTACCATGACGAATATTTAATGTCCCTTGCTACTGCCTGCCCTTCTGGCGTCTACCTATTCCGCCACTCTCTACACAAAATTTAAGCGTTCTTTTTCTCTTCAAGTTTCTTTATTTCATTTTTACACTGTTCCATGTCTTTTTCCATCTCACCTACCATTTTTACTTGCTCTGCTTTTCTCCATGCTATTTGACTAAATCTATGATTCCAATATTCAATATCTTTCGGGCATCTGTCGCACCACGATCTTCTTCTATCACTAGGTGTGCATTTACACATAATTCCCTTCCTTTCCTATAGTGTTAAGTACCCAATTAGTAGTTATTAGTAGATCATTAGTAGTTAAATATTATGCTATTCTAAAAATACCCCTAAAACTATAATAACAAGTTTTCTTATTCCAAGTTGTTAGGCTAACTTAAAATAAGCTATAGTGTTTAGTGCGGAGAGGCAGGATTTGACACCTGCGGTTGTTGGGCTGTCACTGCTTTGTTTTATATACCCAACTCGTGATTAAGCAGTAGCATCACTAGCGTTCAAAACTGCGCCACTCTCTACACTAAATTAATGCTAACGGTTAATCAATAATCTATTTGAAAAAATAAATGCTTTATATCTTCTGGGATTATTTCGGGTTTATCTGTAGCCCATAAACCTATTGTTGAAGCTTTATGATGTTGTAATTTATTAAATTCTTCTTCATCTATTGTGGTTTTTAATTGCTGTATTACCTCGTAAGAATAGTTGTTTCGAACATAACGATTTATATAACTTCCGGCAGACACAGCAGAAACTATTCCGGCAGCTATCCCTTCAGGAACATGTTTATATTCAATTATTTTCCCATCATAAAAATAAACACAAAGTGTTCCACCAAAACTTTCAGACCATGTAATTTTATCAATATTAGCACCTTTAATTTGATATTCCATTTTCTCTCCTTTCTATTTCTAACGTCGCATAATTACATTATGTTTACTTGATTAATTCAGGATTATTTTTAATGTTGCCGATGATTTCTACCAAATCACTTCGAGAAGAAGAACCAAAATCAAATGCAGATGTATATTTAGTCAGGCTATAGCAGACAATATCTAGTCTATAGCCTGCTTCGTAAGCTTTGTCTACGGTTTTAACAATATCCCCCTCAAAAATTTTCTCGCCGTTCTTGTCTTTGAGACCGGTGTACTCTCCAACTGATTCTGGGATGACTTGAAAATCTTTTAAAATACTAACTTCACTTTTAATGCTTAATCCCTGTATAAATAATTCAGATTCTATTTTTTTTCCAATAGTGCAAAATTCAATGGCAGTATGTTTTTTTACTTTTCTAATCAATAACCCATAAACCCATTCTCCATTATCAATACGTTTTCCTCTAAACTCAATCTCTCTGTTCATCTATCCCTCCTCTAAGATTAACACTTTCCTCAACCACTTTTTGCTGGTTTTATACATTTTTCTCAGGGACTTTTATTGATTCCTTGCGTCCACAATACATACATTCACGAATCTTTATTGGGCTCGGTTTATTTTTACTGATAACATAACCCGTCCGTTTACAAATAGTAGATTTTCCAGGTATATATTTAATTGTGTAAACGTGTTTATTAAACAAACACCCTATCAAATCAATTATTGTGAGAATCAACTCTTTCATCCCTTCTCCTCCTCTAAGCCGAAATGCTTAACCATCTCGGACTAACAATCTCTATTTTATCAGCATTTGAAGATAAATGACCTATAAATCCTATGCTTTTCTGGTGTTTATCTATTGACCCAATATTTGTTCTTTTAAAAACCGTTCTCATTCTAAGCAATTGATCCACAAAGTTTAATACAGCAAAAACATTCTGGTCATATAAATAGCTGTTACTGTTCAAAGATTTTATGTACCCTTCTTCTACCAACAAAGCACCTATACAAATTACAGGGTCGTAGTTTGTAAAAAAATCAACAGAGTGTTCGCCAACAGGCCAGACATAAATAAAACCATTTTTATCAAAAACAAATTCATATATGCCCTCTAATGGTTTATTTAGATCATCTTTCCTGTAAATTTGTCCCTTATTAACGACAAGCTCAAATGATTCTCTTCTCTTCCGTGTAGTTCTTTGAGGTTTTGAATATTGATCTATAAATCTTTTATTGGCAGAAAACGTTTCTATATTTTTTGGTCTTGTGCCAACAGTATTAAATCTGATATTAAGTGCGCGCTCTGTATAGTTAATTTCTTCAATCTGTGTGGGTACAGCCAAACCATACATATTATTAGTTACACTTAAAAATAGTAATAACGCAAATCCTAATTCTCTTTTCATATTTTTCTCCTCATAATATCCCTTTGATTAAACATCTGATATAGGCTTTATGACTTACATAATCTAATTTTATATCTAGACAAAGAGCTTTTATAGTTTTGTTTTTCGATGCATTAATAATAAAAAAATATTCTTCTTGTTTAAAATAAATTTTAGATAAAGGATGCGAAAAAATAAGAATATCAAATTTATTATAATGATGTATTTTAATATTATCTTTAAACATGATCTTATAATCTATAGTAGTCCTGTCATAATAAGAATTCATTCTAATCATCTTTTAACCCTTCGTATCTTTAAAAATACTTAAAATTCACTATTGGAAGAACTGGTTTTATTAATAGCTGCCTTTGTTTTTTGTCTAAGTATTTGTAATCTTTGTAAAGATTTTATTTTACTTAAAGAATCTACCCCTTTGATAAGTTTACCTTCATTATTCGTAAATGTAGTATATTGTATTAATATTTCTTTATATGCTTCTTTGTCTTGATTTGCTAATATCAAGATGTCTGATTGTATTTGAGTTAATAATTCTTTGGTCTCTTTAGAATTCATATCTGATGTCGTTTTTTTCACCACAGTGGTATTAGTCTTCTTGTTGGTTTTTTCTGGGGCATCCCTGTCTGGATCGTTGTCGCCAGTATCTATAAGAAAAGTTTGTTTTAAAGCATATTTTAAAGAACCCGTAGTTGCTTTATATATTGCTTTATCCCCTACACCCGTTTTGGTTTTATCCATGGCTTCCCCCTTAGCTTTTACATCTATATGTGTACCACTTAAAGCATGAACAAAACGATAAGTAAAAGTGCCAATATAAAATCCATTTTGCACTTCTAATTCATTAACAATATCAGCACAATAAAGATAGACATTTTTTTTTGCCATTTCTTCATGTAAAGCTTTTATTAAATCAGATTCAGAAGCATATTTGAATCCATGAAAACTATTATAACCAGTTTTTTCTATATGGGTAACATTTTTCATTATTTCAATTATTGCTGTATGAATATTTTGCTCTACCATGCCACACCTCCAACTCTTTTGGTTAACATAGCCATATCGTTTGTCATATCTTGGTTTGTTCTGATCAGTGATTCACATGAGAGAAGAATACTATAAGCCGTTTTACAATCTGCATTACAGAATATATTAACACCATCACTATTGTTAGATGTTAATATATAGTCTTCATCTTTTTCTTGCAAATCTTTTATGTATAAATCTTTGTTACAATTAGCACATTGTCCGATTATCTTTCTTTCTAAAGATTTTTTAAACATAGACACTTCCTTTCTTTACTGGGTTATTAATTGATTTTTTTACCACATTTAGAACATTTAGGATTATTTAAAAGATCTAAAAGCTTTTCTCTGTTTTGATTTCTCGTAGGTTCTGTTTCTCCCTGTCCCCATCTCATTACTGTCATATAACTTACTTTTAGAAGTTTATGAATCCTATACATTGTATATCCTTTTTTCTTTAATTCTACTAAAATTTGTTTTCCTGTCATACTCAATTGAGTGCCTCCTTTAATTATAACTTACCATAGTTATATAACATTGTCAAGTTAAAATTAATTTAATTATTGCCGCAAGACCTAAGATAATAGCTGAAACCAAACTACCTAAAATTACTGCAATTATAATCCCTATAAACTTGTTTTCTTTTAATGATTCTTTATTGTTTTCACTTATCATATAACTCATTTCTTCTTGATTAGTCATAACTCCCTCCTTGACTTTTTTTTAATTTTATGATATATATATAGTTACAAACATAGACAAAACCTTTACTGGGTTTTTTAAGGGCGGGAAGAGTTAGTGATTTCTCTTCCCGCTTTTAATTTAAGCTGCTAAATATCTTCCTATCATAATATTAATGCGAGGAATTTTCAAATCTTTCATTCTGTAATTCGTTCTGTGTTTTTTATTATAGTCTGCTAAAACATATTTGCTGCATTGCATTAAACCGACACAATTTTGCGATGATACTACCCAAGGTCTGAAACTAGATTCTATCTTGATGATCTTTTGTATCTCCAAAGGCTGTGATTTAATCAATGCTATATAAGCAGGGCTTGCCATTGCGACGATCGTTGATAACATTATAATTATTGCAGTAATCATAACAAAAATCAAAACAATCAATAGCTTTTTCATTTTAAGCCTTCTCTGTGTTGCTATACTTTTCAATAATATCCTCAAGCCCGTACTCTTTAATCAATCCTTGCACATGATCATTACATTTTTTTTTCTCTAAAACCACACCTAAACGATAACAAAAAAAGCAAAAACATAAATACAAGCCTATTGCAACTAACTGTAGTAATCTCTTCATTTTAAGCCTCCAAAAGTTCGGGGTTATCTTTTATGTTTCCGATAACTTCTATTTCTCTATTTACAATCCATGGCCACATATTTTCATCTAGTCTTTGCCATCCTAATCCATTTTTAAAAGCCCAAGATAATTCTTTTTGTAACCAAATTATCTCTGCTTTAAAATCAGATTTAGGGCTATCTGTCCCTATATAATGAGTATTTATAACATCCCCTTCAAAAATCTTCTTGCCGTTCTTGTCTTTTAGACCGGTATAAAAATAAACAATATGAGTTCTTAAGCTTAATTCAACGAGGTGAAAAGCACAACCTGGACATGATATGTTTTGATATAAACGACCATCTTGATCTATAAGGGTGGTATGTTTTTCCCATTCGTTTTTATTCTTACACCAAACTTTAAACTCTCTGTTCATGTCTTGCTCCTTTCTTAATAGCCTTCTAGTGACTCTTAAGAGTTTCGACAATAGATTCAATAACATCCTTGCTTGCCTCAAGGGCTTCTTTCATTAACACTAGTATTTTTTGCTGTTCTACCACTGTGCTCACTAAATCTTCAACTTTCTTTTCAAGATGTTCTATGTGCATGTCTTGTTACCTCCTTAAACATTAACTTATCATAGTTATATAACATTGTCAAGTAAAAAAAAGAGAGATTCGGGGGAATCTCTCTTTTAAGTGTTTATTTTTGAGGGTTTGGTTTAGATAACAACAGGGCGTTGCTATCTATAATAATAACTATAACATATTTCTAAAATTTTTACAAGTTTAATTTTTTAATAATATAATCTGTTAGTGTAAAATAAAAATCATATTGCTTTTTTGTTTGCTTATAATATTTTAAAATTTGATTGAATTCATTGGGTAAAAAAGATATTCCTATTCTATTTTTTATTATGCGACCAATAGTGGGCACTCTTGGACCATCCATAATAACTTTTTTTTCTTCAAGAGATTTTTCTTTTATATATCTGGACAAAGAAATTCTGGAATAATTTTTATTAGACAAATAAAAATTATTTTTCCGAAATTTAGATAAAAGTTTCGAATATTCTAAAGAACTAAAATCTATATATATATTATTATCTTTCATAATATTAAAATGGGGCTATCCCGTGATAGCCCCTATGTGTATTGTTGCGTTCTTTTCGATTAAGAATATAATTGATATTTACCATTTAAACGAAAATTTAAAACCTTTATACTTACGCCCTGATGGTGTATATAATTCTCCTACTTTAAGATGATTTTTAACCCACAAGCTCGTTTTTATCAGGTTCGCTGATGTTATTTTTTTTTCCCGAAATCTCGTTGAAGATTCCTTTTTTTAATCCAACACAAATAGCTTTAATCCATGTGTCAGCAGCCTTCCCTTTCATCTTGGGAAAATAATCTATTAATTCGGATCTTACATGCGCATGTTTATTAGCACTATTTTCCGAACCTTTTCCTGTACCAAAAAGAGCACTAGCTTCTAAAATAAGTTTTTTTGTTATTTCTTGTTCTAGAAAATGTTTGGCCAAAACAGATTTTTTTTTCAAAAACTTAATCGCAAATCCAGCAATTACAGATGTCACAAAAGTTAATGCTCCTAATGTTACTGGATTTGAAAAATCTGTTATTATTTTCAAAATATCCATATATTCCTCCTTTTATTGTTTAGAAAAATCTATTTTCATTAAAATTTTTTCTAAACCTTCTAATCTAGATCTTAAATCCTCAAATGTTTTTCTTAAATCATTTTTCAATTCTTGATGTTCATCTTTTACTTTTCCATGAGCATGGTTTGTATCTATACTATGTTTTTCTAATATACGGATTAAATGTCCTAGATCATTATGTATTATATTTACATAATTCTCCTCACGTTTTTCTTCTTTTTTATCTTGATTTTGTTGCCGTTTTATAAAAAAATTCCAACTTGTTTTTGCTATAATCATAAGAAATAAAACAACAAATCCAGGTATATATATTTTATTTAAAACAGCAGGATTCATAAAAAATTCTTCCATTTAAACAAATTCCTTTTTTTTATTTAATTAATGTATCATATAAATATATTAATTAAATTATTTATTATCTTCATTTTCTTGGTCAGATGTTATGTCTGAATCAGAAAGAGATTCTTCACCATTTTCCACAATTTCTTCAGAAACATTTTCTGACGGTGTTTCTTCTGAAATTTCATCTTCCGGGCAACTATTGTCAACATTTTTTTCTGATGTTTCTGTTTCAGGAATATCTTCATTAGATTTCACAATTTCTTCTTTATCTTCATCAATTACATCAAATATCCATCTGCAATCTTGAAGAATGGCTGGTATTATAATAATCCGCGACAAATATTCTTCTTTCATTTGAAGTTTTTTATATTTTACATCCACATCTTCTTCGATAACATCGCACAATTCGTTTTCAAATTCTATTCTTGAATCTCCTTCTACAGTATAAGTATTATTCTCTGTATTTAATATCCCATATTTTTCAATAAGATTTTTTTTAACTGTATTAAAATTTTTCACAATTGGATTGAAAGTATCTATTATTGTCAATAAATTCAATCCAAATAATCCATCAACATCCTCAAGTTTTAAACATTCATTTAGAAAAATTACAAGACTGTCACTTTTGATAGCTTTTAGTTGCATAATTCAATTCCTCCTTTATTATTAATAAATTACCATTATATAATGATATTATAATCCCATTTATTTTTTAAATAAATTTTATTTGATCATTTCATTTTGATTTAATTGTCTATTATATCTTTTAATGATTTTTAAATCAACTTAAAACTTCAAAATTTTCTAATAATGTACCATCAAGCTCTTCTGTACCATGTTGTTCAAGCAATTTAGTTTGATATAAAGCTGGACTTAATAATGCAGAATCACTTGTCAAACCTATTAAAGTATATCCAGTTTCATGAATTTTATATGTTTTATTTGAATCCGTATAACAACCTAATAAAATTTTAACATTAACCGTATCAACATCAACAGGAATTATTTCTCTAACACCTATTTCATAAACATTTAATGGATATGATGTTCCTAATGTCTCGTCTGTTGGTAAATTTGGATTTCTTAATGACATAATAATTCTCCTTTTTTTAATTTCACTAGTTATTCTTTAATTTTTAGTTGTCCATCCACATCTGTTAATAGCCGTTAAACTTTTCCAACGCTTTTATTCTAACTTCTAGAGCTTCTATTTCTGCTTGTTGTTCTTGATTATGTTTTATTAAATATGGGATAATAACTTCTTTTGATACTCCATACATCTTAGTCTCAGGATCTGGTTCACCTACTGCAGCTGGACAAACCTCTAACACTTCTTGTGCTATTAAACCTGTAACTTTGTGTTTTGGATTTTTTTTCCATTCAAAATCTCTAATCTTTAATCCAGAAATTATATTCTTTCCAACTACATCAGTATCTTTTATGTTTTGTTTTAATCTTTTATCAGAAGCATCAAAAACACCAAATACACCAGCAACTGAACGAAGTCCACCAGTCAAAACTCCACCATCACCATCATAAGCCTCAAACCAATAATTTGTTCCTGATTCAATATCTTCACCAGCTATTACATATAATCCTCTTGCATCAATATGATTACCATCTGTCTGAAATCGAGCAGAACGAACTATTCCTGAAGTTCTATTGATGTAAGCATCAATTCGAAAGTTTGGCGATGATTTACCCGCTCCAATGTTTCCTGAAGTTTCTACATCAACACACGCAAGAGTTCCATCACTAGTTAAATCTCCGGACATATTTATATTAGTAACATTAGCTATACTCCCATTTAATCTAATATTACCATCAACATGTAATTTATCTATAGGCGTTATATCTCCAATACCAACTTTTCCATCTGATAAAAATATTGCTCTTTGAGTAATCGAACCCACACTATCCTGAGTTTCAAAAATCATATCAAAACCAATATGTCCACTTGTTCCATTGGTTTTTTTAGTTCCTATTCTCCCTGCCATTGCTTCTGCACCAGCATCTGTATATTTACCACCAAAAGCAATTCCACCACCGACACCCTGAGCCTGAGCCGTAGTATCAAAAAAGAAAGCTTGATTATCATCAGCACTTCTTACATCTAAAGGTAATCCTGGGGTTTCAGTTCCAATACCAAAATTACCAGCACTTCCTCCATTTGTTAACAAAGTAATATAAACAGAACTCCCCGTCTCAGAAGTGAAATTTAATCCTGCAGTAGTAGCTCTTATTTGAGAAATTCCCGAACCACTTCTTGAAAATTTAATGAAAGAATCTGCTCCAGTCTTATCAACAAAAATACCTTCTTTAATATCGATGTTACCCTCAAAGATAGCATTACCATCGCTATCTATAGTTGCAATGTCATTGCTGGTACTGTCTTTAAAATAAAATTTCTTTACTCCAGCATTATCTCCTACCTTAAATATTATATTTTCAGTAACAGAATTGATAGTAAAATCAACTTGCGCTTGTAACGTCATAGGGCAACTGGTATGAATATATCCTTTTTCTGTGGCACTTATGTAAAACCTCATATAATTGTTGCCTTCTGCAGCTTTTCGATGTATATAAAACATCTTACCTGAATCTCCGTCACCAACATTGGTATCTTCAAATAAAGTAACGTTTCCTTCAATGTTAGACTGCAATTTAAGATCACCCGACGAATTTCCTATTACGCCATTTACATCAAGTCTATATTGAGCACCAACAATTCCAATTCCAATATTACCATTATCATGAGTATGTATCGATTCGTCACAGACTATGTTTTGTTCATCAGAATCTATACGCAAAAAATGACCACCACGATCTACTAGATGATGTCCTAATGTTACATATTTTGTTACCATTTTTATGTGGCCTCCCCTAATTTGTCTGATATATAACTGATCTCTATAAAAACTAACGATGCAGAACTTCCATACGTATCCAAAGCATCTGCAGGATCACGAAATATAGTCATTCCAATCGTATCTTCTAATGCTAGACTAGCACCAGAAATTGTCATATTACCACTTTCCAATAACTCATCTTGTAAAGTCTGAGTGGCATCGACGACAGACGTAGGAGTTCCAGCATCACTTGTGACCTCATTAACATCTGAAGCTACAGCATCCCATATCATTTGCCATAAAACATTACCAGCATTCCCATCTACAGGAGCCCAATGATAATGAACAGTAATATCAGTTCCGACTGTCCAATCTGGTGGAATGTGAAAAGAAGTAAGAACAGACTGAACAGTGACGCCGACGCCTGTAAATTGTAACACAGAAAAGTTACCTATGATTGCTGCTGTAGGTGCAGACGATCCTAGTTTTGTATTTTCTACTGAAATAACAATATGTTTTTTTACTCTAGCTGTTCCAACCATAGTCTGAATTCCGTCTGATGCAAAATTTGTATAATTTGATCCGTCCCCTATTTGACCGCTTCCCGCAGTTAATACACCGGGTATATCTACAGTAGAAGTCGCACCGCATATCGTTAATGTATTTGCACCCAAACTAGCACCAAAACTCCTATTATTAGCTGTAAAATTTATATCACCTGTTGATACTAACCCATTAAATTGCGGTGTACCTATAGTCCATAAATCTTGATCTAAATTACCTAAATATCCCCATTGAGTAGTGCTTATTGTAGTTGTATCAATATTTGCTAATTGTGTTACTTCAGCACTTGTTAAACTTAACGCACCATTGGCATTTATACTTGTACCACCTACAGTTGGCATATTTGTAATCTCTAAATCTGTCAACCAACCTTTCGTAATTCTAACACCCGTTGCTCCAATATCATCGGCTACTGTTGCAGGTATAACATAATTCGGAGTTCCTGTTATTCTATTCCATACCGAATCTTGTGAACTAGACCAATTAGTAGTTCCTGTACAATAATAAATCTGATTGTTTAATCCATTAAACAAAACATCTCCAGCAGTTCCAGATAATGTTCCATTAGGATCTGTACCATCCCCCATCCAATGAGTGACACCACTATTAGTTTCATTAATTATCTTTCTAAAATTTGTTGAAACAACAGCATTTTGAGTTATACTTATAGGTTCACCTGTTGAATTAGCATTTTGAACAATTTCTAAGGGAATTACATTGTCATTTAGTGTCCCAGCTGTTTGAGTTGCAACATTTTCTAATTTTAAAACAGCTCCCTCAATATTAAAAGTCGTTGCACCGCCTATGGATGCACTCGTTCGTTTAAGAGACATTAAATCATAATTATCTGTAAGCGTCCCTGAAAAACCTGAACTTCTGCTAATATCAACATCAAACACATTTGTTGCTCTAAGAATAGTAGCACCGCCTGAAACAATATTTCCATTGAACATTTTAAAATCATTAACAGTATTGGCCGTGGATAATGCTTCGAAAGCTGTTCCTCGAGCATTATTCTGATTATTGATATACTGGAAACCTCTGGTATTAGTGTCATTAGTAGAAGCAGTTACCACGATACCTTTAAAATCATCATTTCCACTAATGTCGATTCCGGTACCGCTTCCTCCTCCCATTGCAATAACAATCCCTCTTTGTGCAGAACTTTCACCTTGAGCAGTTATATTTATTCCTATATGTCCTACAGCAGAAGTTCCTAAATTAATGTCGTGACCTATTATTGCATTGGATTGAATATTACTAATATCTGTAAAAAAAGATTTTACGCCTGCTCCTGCAGAATTACCAATTGTATGAGTTAACCCTGGTCCTGTTCCGGCTGTTCTAATATCACCCCATTCTGTTGCTAAATCAGACCAATTAGTAGTGCCTGTACAATATGCAGGTCTATTATTTAATCCATTAATTAAAAAGTCTCCGACAGTTCCTGGTAGCGTTCCATTAGGATCTGTCCCGTCTCCATACCACCTTGTTATACCTGTATTTGTTTCAGTTTCTATTTTTCTAAAATTAGTTGAAACTACTGCATTTTGTGTAATTCCTATCGGCAATCCTGTAGAATTTGCAGATTGAAGTATTTGTAAAGGAACAACCGTATCTGTAATGCCCGATGAAATATTTTCTAGTTTTAAAACAGTTCCTTGATTAAAAGATGCTGTTCCGCTAACATTTCTTTTAACATACATCATATTAAAATTATCAGTGCGAGCTATTCCACTTTGATGAGGCCGAATACAAAACAATGAAAACATATCTGTAATTCGATTACCGTTTTCTTGACTCGACTGTACATTTGCATAAAAAGGAACAGGATCACAGCTGCCACTAACCGAAACGTCACAATAAAAAACAGTTGCACTATTGCTTTGTTGTGTTGAAGTATAGCTGAATCCTTTTTGTGTACTACTTGTAGACGTACTCACTATTTTAAATCCAGTGGCAGCCCCTGAACTTGAAGCATAATAACCAATCCCAGTTCCTGCACTCATGCTAGCATTAAATGCTTTTTGAGAAGTGCTTGCGCCTGGTGCTGAAACCGAAATTCCAACATGTCCGAGAGCTGATGTTCCTAAACTTATTGATTGTGCGACTAGTGCATTGCTTTGAGTATTATCTAGAGTTGTATTAAAACTTCTTGTTCCAGAAGCAGCACCTGCTCCTATAGGAAGATTGATAGCATTCCCACCATCTACTCCAGTAATCTCAATATTATCACCTGCTGTTTTAGGGGAAACAGTTGTACCGATTCTATCCCATAAATCCTCAATCAAAACAGCCGCATCTACATAAGCAGTTGTAGCAAGTTTTATTGAATTATCATTAGGAGCTTGAGTAATTCCTGTAACATCTCCAGAAAGAGTCATTGTAGGAATATTACCTGCGGTCAAAGTAGCAAATGTTGTAAATGCAGCACCATCTACATCATAAGCTTGGAATAATAGAGTATTTGTATCGATAGTTGAAGTTCTTAAAGCTCCACCCGTATTTAGAATAAAATTATTAGAGGTAATATTCCCATTAACATCTAAATCACCGCTCTCAATAAATATTTTTACATAATTTTTTAATTCTAAAGCAGTTAATTTTTTGCTAATATTAGACGTATCATCTATTGCTATTTGATCAGTATCCAATGCATTTCGACTTGCCGCGGGTAAACCAGAAATTTGTTTATTAGACATAATTTACTCCTCAAACTGTTTTAAATATTATTTGATCTGAAAAATTATCAATTATATTATTGCCATTATTATCAATCCAATTAGTTTCTACTGGAGAAAGAGTATCTTGTTCTTTTATCATAGATTGAGGTATTTTATGTTGCATTTTTTTTATTAAAGATTCTAACATGATATCACCTATAAAGTTTTAAGTGTTATATCTGTACTCGCACCAGCATTACTCAATACGGCTTTTAATCTCATGCCAGACTTAAATGGTTGTAAATTTAAAACTCCGGGTATTGTGATTGTCTGAGCAACACTATCTTCAATCATAGGAGCATAATCATCATCCCGATGATCGGCTTGAAAAGTAATTATTGCCCCATCAAATACTCCTGTGGCTTTAGCATTTCTATAACTACCATCTATAATCTCTTCTACAGCACTATCATCATTTGTTGTTTGATTTTGGAATAAAATCATGATTCACCTCACTTATGTTAATTATTAATATACTATATGCCCTATAAAATAACCAAGGGATGCACCTAAAAAATCTGCGGTTAGATCATCTGCATCTTTAGATTCTTTATGTGGTTTTTTTAGCCATTTATATAAAAAATTAAACCCTCCATATTCTTTAACTATTCCACATCCCATTATAAATCCAAAAGAATATGGTATTTTATATAATGCTATCATTAAAAATAAACAAATAATAAAATGTAATATTAAATCTTTTCTCATAAAGTACTCCTATAAGATTCTTTTGGATTTTTTGTAAAACAATAACCCATAAAAAGAACTACTTTAAAACATGATAAAATAATTTTAATTATTATCATCATATTTCTCCTCTTTTTAGTTTGATATTTTGGCAATATGTAAATAAGTTAATCCTTGACCACCATTAATATCAACAGTATTCACACCTGTATCATTGCCTGCTTGAAGTTTAATAGTATCGCCAGCCACAGCTCTAATAAGTCCTGGACAAGGATTGCTCAAAGGATCTCCAGTAATTGATGATTGATTTTTATTTTGGAATTTTTCTGATCCAGTTAGTAATATCCTAGAAGAATAAGATTTATCTGCTATTAATGAAGTTGCCTCCCATTGCACAGAACCTATTACACTATATAATCCTCCTTCAGTTAATGTCACAATACCAGTTCCGACTGCTAACGAAAGATTATTTTCTTCAATAATAGTATCAATAATCACATCCGTCCATCCGCCACTAACAATATTTAATTGAGGAGTAGCTCTATATGCAATCAAAGATGTAGTTTGTGCCGTTCTAAGCCTAAAATTAGTACCATCATAAATAAGTTTTGCAAATACATTTGCTGGTAATTGTCCTGCTGTTAATGCACTTATACCATCAGCTTGAAGAATATTTTCAACTCCTAAACTTGCTACATTGATAGTTGAAGCTCCCGTATTAATATTATCAGGTAAAAAATAAACTTCCATACCATCATAATATTGATCTGGAACTTCTCGCGTAACTGGGGAGGGCGTTAAAACATAAGCATCTGCTGCGCCACTATCAGTAAAATATTTACCTTGTACAGCATAAATACTAATAGATTGTGCTAATTGAATAATAGATCCTGCACTTAATGTCAGCCCCATGCTTTCTACAACAGTCTTTAATTCTGATGCTAAATTATTATATTCTGCTGCTGGTTCTGTTGATGTACCATCAATTTTGGTAGGATAATCTTGCATTGTTTTCTCCTTAAATAAAAAGATCCTATATATACATTAGTTAAGGTAGGAAAACGCCATACTCTTAACTGTCCATCTAATACGTCTATTAGATAAAATGCATATATAGGCTTCTATTTTTTGAGTGTCCTATATATTCTATATTTATAAAATATATCTAAATATTACATCTACATTCGCAGGGACCAATCTTCTAAATACACACTCTATTATATTACCATTAATAACAGAAAAAGGAAAAGGAAATTTATTTATAGAAAATGGAAATATATTTGTTCCCAATGC
>Ga0114925_10000324_pt1 | contig 20293 bp, 26 predicted proteins | sample SumtaG_2_FD_87287 | JGI IMG/M metagenome (GOLD analysis project Ga0114925, IMG submission 87287) | Deep subsurface microbial communities from Indian Ocean to uncover new lineages of life (NeLLi) - Sumatra_00607 metaG | ecosystem: Environmental > Aquatic > Marine > Oceanic > Sediment | place... | reverse complement strand
GGAGGTCGTAAGCTACGTCGATCTGATAGGACATTTACATATCCTAAATATTTTTCTAGGGGATCGCCGGAAACGCCAATTACTTGCGCCCCCTACATGATGGGGGAGGTGCGCGGTCCCGCGTAAGACAGCATAAATTGAACGGCTAATGTGGTGCCTATGTGGGGATCAACAACGATGGACACTCTCGAGAAGAATAACCCCCACGAGCGCGACAGCCACATTACCTTCACCGAGGAGGGGCACAAGTATACAATCGACGGCGACTCAGACTACCTGTCTGTGACGACGTGGAACCACAGCCATTTCCCGCATTTCGACCCTGACAGGGTGATTAAGAAGATGAAGGCGGGGCGGAACTGGGAGAATAGCCAGTATTATGGGATGGAGTCAGAGGCCATCAAGAAGCTGTGGAAGGACCGTGGGAGGGAGGCCTCGAAGGCGGGGACAGAGATGCACTACGACATTGAGCGCTTTTACAACGGCCAGCCTGTGGCCAACGACTCCAAGGAGTTCAGCGATTTCCTCAAATTCGACGCCGGGCGAGGCGATCTCATACCTTATCGCACGGAGTGGATGATCTATGACAAGGAGCTGCGCTTCGCGGGCTCGATCGACATGGTATTCGAGAATCCCGACGGAACGCTGCAACTATACGACTGGAAACGTAGCAAGGAAATTAAGAGGACCAACCGCTGGGAATGCGGATTAACGGAGTGCGTATCGCATGTGCCTAACTCCAACTACTGGCTGTATTCTCTCCAACTAAACACTTATAAGGCAATTTTGGAGAGAAACTATGGGAAGAGGGTCACAGATATGTATTTGGTATGCTTTCACCCCACGCGAGATACATTCGAGCGCATTCGCGTGCCAGCGCTACCGGCAGAGATCGATGCCCTCTTCCGCCTGCGGGCAGGGCGCCTGTCCGCGGACAAGGGCTTAGAATCATGATCCTATAGTTGCACTATAATGGATACGACTATTGCTGTGCCTGACGAGATAAACTGGGGACAGGCTGTTTTTGTCCTGGCTAGCCTGATTCCGGCCGCCCTTCTCCTGCCGTGCTGGTGTGTGGCGCGGTTTGTATGGCTGCCTCTCAAAAGGAAGTCTATCGTCGAGACCCGAGTGGCCGTCGCCGCGGCCACTAAGAGGGAGGCCTACGCCCTGGAACGCGCGTCCGACACGCGGGCCGAGAACCGCGGCCTCGCATACAACGTGCTTGTCCAACCGCTGTTAGCAGGCACGGTCATGATGCGCTATTCCCCAAACCTGGCAGCCTTCGAATACTGGACGGACAAAGATGTTTCTTACAAACACCTGGAGATCATAGCCCGCAAATACGTCGGCATGTTCGATTGCGGGCCAGTCTGCATCGACCGCCGCGGGAAGTTGCGGGAGAAGATTCAAAAGCTTGAGGCACAGGTCAAGGTCAACCTCGCCAAGATTGAGAGCGGAGAGGACAAAGCTGAGAGGAAGAAGGCCGAGGACAGTGTCTTCGCCTCCTTAAAGACCTATGGTAAGGGGAATAGCAAAGGTTCGTCGCTTAAGACGAAGATCACAAGGAAAGATGTCGTGGCCGATGTAGCCAACAAGTTCATTAAAAGGGGAAAACTTGTTGATATGAAGGTCAGGAAGAAGGCGCATGTCGAACCAGACGTAGAGAAAAAGTCGCTCAGTTTCGCCGACTGGAAGGCAGAGCGCGCCCAGTCATCTTAGGCCGTCCTAGCGCCGCCGGCGTCGCGATCTCCTCCGCCGCGCCCGTCTTCTCTTTCGCGTGCGGCGTCTCTTGCGCCTCTTTCTCCTCTTGGTCCTTCGTCGCCGCCGCCTAGAGCCACCGTATCCCGGGAGCCCGGAGTCGCCGCTGTCGAAACGCGCCTTCTCGAAGGCGTCGTGGGCTATATTGTCCAGATTGGATTTCGCCTTGACAACCTTTTCGCCTAATCCCACGAAGCTTCCTGCGCTGTCGCCAAGAAGATGACCAAACTTCTCTGCGACCTTAGTCCCCGCCACCGCGCCTTGCACGGCATCGCCTATGGCGCCGGCTGCCACTTGCGAGGCCTGCGTTCCGGACTCGATAAGCTCCGCCCCTACGTCACCGGCCTCAGGAACCACCCCGACGACCCCTGCTAGCGCGTCAGCGCCGACATCTTGGCCCGCGAAGACAGCTGTCTCGAGCCCTTCTCCTACGACGGGTCCCTCTTTCAGCACAGCTTCCTTGGCAGTGTCGACGCCCACTTTTCCCACCGATTCGAGGGCACCTAGAGAGCCCTCAGTCAGCTTGTTTATCGTTCCAACTGTTCGTGGGTCAGACACAAGATTTGTGATAGTGTCACCGAGGACGGCGGCTTCCTTCCCCGGCTTCATGCTGCCCAGGGCGCTTTTGCTAGAGGCGCCAAAAATCTTTCTTTTGTATTTATTAGCTATCCGGGCCAAGTCCTCCGAAGCTAGTGCAACTGTTCTACTCCGACCCCGCTGGCTTCTCCTCCTTCTTCTTCTTCTTCTCCTTCGCCCTCCTCCTCCTCCTCTTGACGACGACCCTTTTCTTCGTCTTACTCTGCCCATCTGGATATATAAGAGGCCTATTTTTTTTTGCCCATGCGATGAAGCCAGTGCTCTTCGGTAGATTGAAGGAGGAAGCTAAATACTCCTCGGCGATAGCGCAGCAAAGTGTCTCTTCCGGCGTGAAGTGTGCTCGATAGGCGTCCTGTTCCTTTTGCATCCTTATGTGCTACAGACGTGGCGACTGCTGAAGTCAATTTATGGGGTGCTTTTGCGAATCGTGCAGATAAAACCCGGTAACTGTATATCGGGTCGCGCGAGAACCTTCGTCACCTGGGCGTCGACCTGGTATCCTATTCGCGCAAGGTAGGCAAACAGAATGCCTATGTCCTTAAAGCAGAGGAGATCGCAGAGGTTCCGAGGATCAAGTATCGCGTTGATGCAGAAGGGCCGCGTGCAGCAAGGCCCCGGCTGGTCGAAGGGGGAGAGCTTCACCCGGTTGAGAATGCGAACGATACGCCTGAGGGCACCTCTTGGGGGGAGAGGCTCGATGGTGATGATTTTTTTGTAGCACTCCAGCCCCTGGTCGAGCCTCGTCTCTACGCGTAACTGGTACATACTTATCGTGCTCATAAAAAATTGAACACCGACACCCTCCGCTAGCCGCAGAAAAAGCAATGGAAACAGAGAGAACTAGTCAACCAATCTACCGATATAAACTGGCAGCTGGGTTCCAAGAAGAGCTCAGGGACTTTGCACAGGCGAACAAACACCTCGAGGCACACGCAGCCTTCCGAGACGCATGGAATATCTGGGCTGAGGACAACCGTGAGATCCTTGCCCGCGAAATCGGTCGACTGACCGACCTGGGCTACCAAGGAAGTGCAGAGCGAAAGATATACAAAAGCGCTAGACACTACCACCGACTCCGTAGCCAGGACAGACCCGAGCCGAACAAGAGGAGGAAGTATGTTTCCCTGTCTCGTGATATCTTGCACGCAATGGACACACATATTTCGGAGGTCGCCTTTGTGGAGAGCCTACGCCCAGCCGAGGGATACCTCGACTTCCGGCGTTGGGCCTCCTCCCCTGCCCGCCGCCCGACGATCCTTGCGCAAACAGAGGAGTGGCTGTGCCGCGCACATGGTTACACGGCCGAGGATGCAGAAAAGAAGGTAAAGAAAACCTACAAAAACCGCTACTTCAAGGGCCAGAAAACGCGAGCGGAGGAGTAGTAGGTTCCTAGGTATAGAATTTAATATGCCCCCATAGTAATGGACGGAGGTGCTTTTCTCTCCGAAGGGGGTTATGGGTGTGTATTCAGACCCTCGATTCCTTGCAACAAGCAGGATAAACCGAATCCCAACTATGTTACTAAGATCCAGTACGTGGATTTCAGCGCGATGAACGAGGCGCTCATCGGGCAAATCCTCCAGAGGGCGTTCAAGAACAAGCAGGATGGTCCTCTAGAGAAGAACTTTGCCCCGGTCGTGTCAACTTGCCCCGTCGAGACCGCGGAGCTAGATGTCGACGGTCTGAGCCAGTGCACGACACTCCGCAGGCGCCGCACAGAGGACTTTATCCTCATGGATATACGGTACATAGCCGGAAAGGACTTTAATGATTACCTTCTGAGCCTGAGGGACAGCTCGCTTTTTATCTCGACCATCGTGGCGTCATACCGCCACCTTCTCCAGTCGCTAGTCCTCCTCGCCGCGGCGAGGGTCGTGCACAACGACCTTAAGAGTCCGAACGTTATGTACGATACTAGAATCCAGGCCCCTATTGTCATCGACTTTGGCCTCTCAATCCCGATTCGCCGCTTCAACAGAAAGAATATGGCTAGATACTTCTACCGCTATATACCCAGCTATTATCTCTGGCCCTTAGAGGTGCACCTGATCAACTACATACTCCATAGGACGCCCAAGGTAACCAGGAACGCACTCCAGGAAATGACTCATGAGTTCACGCGGGCAAATCGAGCCCTCGCCTCCTTCAGCAAAGGATTCAAACGGAGATATGAGGAGTTGTGCGTGGATTATCTCTCTATGTATACCGGAAAACAGGACGAGTCAACTATAGAGGCGATCGTAAGTGCCTCTTGGAGAACCTGGGATACATACGCACTCTCGGTGATGTTCGTGGACCTCTTGGCCCGTGTGACACAGCAGGATTCGGGGTACTTGTCGAACCCTTTCTCTGCCCATATGGCGGAACAGTTGGCCAGATGCCTCGACCCTGACCCCAAACGTCGGCCGACTGCCACGAAGGCCCTGAAGGTCTTCGATAGTTTCTTGTATACCAAAGGGGCCGAGGAGGCCGGCGACTTTGAGGGGCTCGTCACCCATGCGGCAGACAATCTGACCCAAATTAGCCGTTCGATTCACCGCAGTGGCCGTGAGCTTGCAGCGCTCTCGAAGAAAGCCGAGAGGAGACGGTAAGCGCCGCCGCCTCCGCGGCGAGCATGGGTTTATCACGGTGCAACTATGCCCCTTGATAAATCGGTTTGTCTCACCTGCGGCGACGGCGGCCGCGGCGAGATTTGCGGCGACGGCGGCGCGTCTTCTTCCGGGTTTTGCGCTTCCTCTTCCCCCCGCGCCTCCGGCGCGTGCGCTTCCGCGACCTCCTCGCCTTCCTCTTCCTCTTCGGCGTGGGCGGCGTTCCGGCCGCGGGAGCGGCGGCGGCGACTGGGGTGGCCGCAGCGGCCGGCGCGGCGGAGCGAACGTAGGTCTTCTTGGCGGCTATCAGTATCTCCTTGAGACTCTTGCCCTTGTTTCCAGGGAGTGCTCTTGTAGCCTTCACATGCTCCATCCAGCGACTAGGGGGCCTTCTTTTTCCTCCGACTGCCATTTATGAAGTACTTGAAGAAAAAAATTGAATAACCGCGGCAAGCCCATCCATATTCCTCCAAGAGTGCCGATGAAACGGCTTGCCCTTACGCGCCTACTATACTTCTCAGATGAGGTCCTCTATAGCCTCCTTCATGCGCTAGTGTCCAAGACATCATTGGAGGAAGCATTCTTCTGGCTCGCCGAGGCCTACTACTCCGGGTTCCACGACGAACTGGTAAGACATCTGTGGCGCATCTACTACGACTTTTACGCAGTAACTTACCCTAAATATGAGAAAAAGATAACAGACTTAACATACAAATGGCGCCAGGGGGAAGACAAGGATGACCTGACACCTCTGGCCTATGTCGTGAACATGCTGTTCTTCAGCAAGGCGACACCCACTGTCTTCCTCCTACGTATCACAGCCGGGAAGTCGCCGCGCTCAATATATACAGGCAAAACACCTACTTGGCTTGCAGAACTCGGCCTGCCACGGCGCGAGCGGCAGCTCATCAGATCAATCGACGAGGCAAATGATGAGAATCTGGCCTTCTACCTCACATGCCCCGCCGATCGCGCTCGGCAGTATGAGGCCATCAAGGCCTACTTCCGCGAACGGCACGGGCTGGCATTCCGAGAAGGAAAGGGGCTCGGCGGCATCCCCTACGGTGACAAGGGCCACATAGCACTTGCTTTGGTGTGCCACCTCCGAGAGGATATTGCCGCGATCAGGCGGAACCGGATATTCCGAAAACTGGGCGACAGCGCCGTCGCCGGATTGAAAGAGTTCAACGATCACTCGGTTGCGCCACCGCGCAAGACACTGCCGACCAAGAGGCTTTATCCCATATCGCCCATGGTGAGGTGCTTCGAACTCTTACAGGACACCGAATGCAGCGCGCGGTCCATAACCCCTCAAGAACTAGTGTGGTACCACTGGGAATTCTTCGCCAGCCGTTCCCCTCTATGGGCGAGCCGCTTCGAAGAGTACAGGGCCAGCTTTGACGAGGACAGCATGGAAATCAGATTTCCCGACGATGACAGCCTAGAGGCCTTCTACGCACGATACAACTATGAACCTGACGAGCAGTCGAAGGAGGTGCAAGGATTGGGGCTCACACTTCACACAGCTGGCCCAGCCCTCCTCGAGGGATGGCTTATCTCGCGCTTCAACTGCTACACGCACATCGGTCGCTGTCCTGCATACTAGGAAATTGACGAGGATCCGAGGGACTCATTAGACAGAAAGAGAGATGCCCAGAAATAAGAGAGGAGGGAATCGCCACAAGAAACAGGCGCGCAAAGGGGCAGGAGATGCAGCCCGCCGGCAAAAAGTGAGGTTTGCATCGGTGGAGGGGGAAACTTATGCCAAGATTACGCGGGTCTTCGGGAACGGCATGGCTGACGTCCTTTGCAACGACGGGGTCACGCGTCTGCTCATCATCAGGAAGAAGTTTAAGGGGAGAAATAAGCGTGACAATCAAATAGTGCTCGGCGGCCTCGTGCTCGTCGGGATTAGGCAGTGGGAAGTCGTCAGCGACGATAAGAAGCAGAAAGTGGACCTCCTCTATGTATACAAGCAAAGCCAGATAGGGGAGCTAATCAGTAGCGGCTGCCTAGAGACGTGGCTCCTACCGGAAGATCACCAGGAAGATCTTGCGTGCGGTTTCGAGATCACACCCCAGCCGCAGGTCGCCGCACTAGAGGACTCTGCGGTGTGCAAGGATGAGGTCGTTGAGGATATCGACGACGACTTCTGCTTCGACGATATCTAACGCGTGCGTAGGCTGGCTAAGATGGCTTCTTGCAGTTCTTTCTCTTCGTGAACGCCCTCCTGACGCTCGAGTAACTGACGAATCCCCGACCAGGGCAGCTCTCCCGTGGTCCTGGCAGGTTGGTTCAGGAAACTTATATTCCGAAGCATCCGCGTCATGCCTCCCGTCCCTCCTCGGGCGCCCGAAGGGTCACGGACCGGAGCGCCAGGGGGCGCTTCGACGCGCACCTCGCGGCTAGGCAGCTTACGACGGCACACCGGGCATGTCGCGCTCTCTTGCCGCAGCCAGACCATAATGCCCGAGGGATCGAATATATGTCCGCAAGGCAGCTCCAAGATGGCGTCACCGCACCCAAAGGCGGCTTGCGTGATTGGGCACGTGGGCTGGTCTGCGTTAGCAACAGGGTCAAAATGTTTCTCTGTCACGGCTTCCTCACCCGCTTCCGAGAGAACGCCTTTGTAGGCCGGCTGCGAGCTCGACAAGGTCTCCTCTAGTATCCTCCCGAGCTCAGACGGCGGCGGCGCCCTACGGGCCCTCGGTTCGAGCACGTCTGCGAGGAACGCGCCCCATTCGTTGTCCACGCCTGCGTTGCGAGATAAGGAGGGACGCGGACGTAATCCGAAGAAAGGGGCGTAAAAGTCTACGGAGGCTTGGCGTGGAGAAAGGATACTGTTGACACTGGTGGGGATTTCGAGGGCGATAGGCGGCCAGGGCGGGCCGGCGTCTCGGTCGTCCTGCATAAGTCTCACAATATCGCGAAAGATCGCTGTGATACTGCGCGAGTTTCCGTGATCAGGTTCGAGAGGCGGGAGGTCCTCATCGTCCTCTTCCGTGGGGGGCGGCGGTGAGCTCATTGGTTACTCTAGTCCAGTATTTTTATTTACTTTCGGGATAGACTTTCCGCGGGAAAAATGGTAGCGCAGGACACTCTCAAACTGTGCATACCGCCGATGACCGAGAAGGCGGTCGAGACGGCCGAGGGCGGTTCCGGGTTCGCGTCCCTGGCGCGAAGGCGCATGCAGCAGACCCAAAAGGCGGCTGTTGTGGCCGGCCAACAAGGTGAGATTACGGTCCTTGCCTTTCGCAGGGATTATCTGCTCACCGCGAAGGTTCCAGAAGACAAGTCCGGGTCCACTCGGCACTAGCCGGGGTGGCCACCTAGGTGCACCGGCGTACAAAGCCCTGACTTGCTCACTCATAGTAAGCGCGTGCGGGTCCTTGGATGCATCTACCTGCATATCTGACAGGACGACCACCGTAAGCTGCGCAGCCTCGGAGCTCCCGGGTGGAAACCTCTCGGCCAGCATTCCTAGGGCCCGAGTAAAGGCTGAGCCCCCCGACGCGGCACCGCTAGCGGCGATCCTCGCCACTTTCTCCACGAATGTCGCACAGCCGTCAAGGGCAATCCAACACGGCGGGTTACCGAAGGCCAGTATCTTGCCTCCATGGGCTAGCGCGCTCATCTCGCTGACCCTGATAGCGAGGCCAACAGCTGTGTAGTACGGCTCGCCACTCCACGCAAGGGCCGGCGAGGTGTCAAGAAGGGCAACTAACTTTCGACACGGCGTGCCCCATTTGGCCTTCTTTCCCGCCCACTGGGCATTTAGGAGCTGCACTTCGGCAGGAAGAGTCGCAGAGAGGGCCGCTTTTACGAGCTGCCCCACAGAGCAGCGCTTGCCCTGAGCCCCGGCAGCTTTAGCCTCGAGGTAGCGGCAGTAGTTGGCGGCGCCGCGGATGCGGTCGGGGGAGCGCGAGCGCTGCTCACCGAGCTGCGTCAGATTGCTAAAGGCCAGGCGATACTTGTAGAGGGCCTGGGAGGGCACGCGCGCGTAATCGATGTCGCCCCAGCGCCCGGTAGTCATTTTCGCCTCCACGGTGCCCGTATCCTCGCTGAGCGCAGCTAGCCTGATCCGAAGCTGAGCGCGAGCCTTTCTTGTAGCCCTTTTGGTGGCAGCGCGCCCCTTCGCCGTGGCGAAGATTCCGGGGAAATAGAGCTTGGCGAACTTCCTGAATACCCATCCGAAGGGCCTGGACCGTTCTCGGGGGAGCCACCGGGCCAGAAGGCTGCACCGCACCAGCGGTGATACTCGGCCTTCCTTCTTAGCTTGATAAATGCTCCAGTCTACATCAAGTTGACACTTGGCTACCCCTAGGGCATGGAGAATCAAAGGATGATCCTCGCTTCCTGACAGCCCCCGAACGAACTGGCAGACGTGCTTCACATCCTTCCAGGACCCGAGCGGCGGCGACAGCCCCGAGGCAGACAAAAGTAGAGGAAGGGCTGCAAGGGCTAAGTAGGGATAGTGCTGGTACCAGACCCAGATTTGAAGGATTGCAAGCTGCCTTTCACCCTTCCCGTGGCTTACGTCCCTAGTCTGGCCAATGAGCTTGTATAGGCGAACCATGTGGGCAAGATTCTTTTCTTCTGCGCCGTGAAATCTTGATAATAGGCTGTCTAAGTGGCGCGCGACGCTCTCAGCGGCGCAGGGGCGAGTTAGTTGGAAGAAGAGTTGCAACGTTCTCTCGTCGGCCCCGTCTGCCCCGGCGAACACGCGTCTCTTCCTCGCGATGGCGCGGTCCCGGTATTTTGATGACATCCGTAATCCTTATCCTTAGCAAGCTTTAAGCTGTTTGCTCCTAGTCCGCCTCCCAGAGCTCCGGCATTTTCGCACCCGTATCCGCTTGGTTCTTCGCCGGCCCGCGTCCCATATTTCCGTGAACACCACATATAGGCAGTTGACAGGCTGCAATCTTGGGGCTGCAGGCCTCCAGCTGACATCGCCTATGGCGTCCTCAGAGGTGAGCTCACCTTGCGCCTCCGGCTCCTGGATAAAACGTCGCACCGACTCAGGCCCGATACCTATGTCGTACTTGAGCAAAGACAGAGGGCGGTACTTAATACCGGCGTAGACACGGTTCCGCTTAAGGGCATCGACGAGGACCGCCTTGGGGAGTGTCCCACTTTTGGTGACCAGCGGCTCTTTGCGGCTATAGAAAAGCTCATTTTCGCGATTCACATACAGGTATATGACAGATACAGCCTGCTGGGGCGCCTTGTAGAGGCCCGTATAGGGCGCATCATTGCGGTCGAATTCGTCTATCCATTCAGTCTCCAGTTCCATTAGTACTAACTGCTAGAAAAAGCCGGCCGACCGAACGGGCCTCAGCGGCTGCCCAGCGCGGGAAAGCCGTCAACCTTCTCCTGGTCCTCTAAACAAAAAGCTTTCCTCGGCACCCGCTTTGGTGCCTGCCGTCGGAAGTGCGCCTTGCTGGCCCTCGCCCTAGCGAAGACATTACCCTTGCGCCGCCCGAATCCGGGCTCCTCGTCTTCTTCCTCTGGGATCTCTGCGCGCAGCCCCTCCCACCTGGAGCTGTGGTGGTGGTGGTGGTGCTGCAGTTGTTCCTGCTGTCGCTGCCGCTGGCTGCCCGATTTGGCGAGGAACGGGTTCACAGGACCTTCGGTCTCCTTTTCCGAGATCTGACCGCTGTCTGCCGTCCGAAGAGACGAGAAACGACTTCTGTTTCCGATACTTGACATTATGATCTAATCAGTGAAAATATTCTAAGCGATTTCAAATAATACTTAGAGGTAGAAGGTCTGGTTATCACGGGAAGCTGCGCCTCCTCACCGCGAATTTGCAGCGTGTCTTGTATTTAAACTTTGAGTGCACTGACGGGCGCCGTGAGCGTATCCGCTATACCGCCAAATAATACAGGAGGCAGCAACAGGGCAGAAAAAATTGACCCTAACGGCGGCTCCCCTTTATAAACTTAAATAATGAATTTACGGCCAGCAGCGGCTAAGCCTAGCATCTGTATCCCATGTCTGGATACTGATACTAGTAAAGAACGGGTGCGGGCAGTCATCGAAAAGCATCAACTTGGCGAGATAGAGCGTGTCGATATGGTATCCAAATTCGCAGCGCGCACACCCCACAAACGTGCATTCGTGCACTTTGTCGCCTGGGCCAACTCTGAGCATGCAAAGGATGTCCGCCAGCGACTCACAGAGGGGGACTACGTTAATATTATACACCGCTTCCCGTGGTTCTGGAGATGCCACCAGAGTTCACTCCCAAAGCCCAAGCGCCGCTACGTCTGACCTTGCCGGCAGTCTACCAACCAGAGAAACTCTCGAATGGCGTCTTTCGCAGACTTTCTCTTATAGGCAGCTATACCTGCCATTTTGTTGTAGGTGCGGTGCTCGACAGGTATGGCCCTCACAGCGCCCTTCTCCCTCAGTATGGCCGAGAGGCGAGCGAGCGGAATGATGCCACGGCTGTTATACGAGACTAGTATGAATTTCGCCCTCGTTGCCTTGATCAGATTTGCAAAGGCGCTCTCAGCATCTACATAGCTGTTGTAGGGCGAGCGCTTCCATGTCTTCGGCTGCCCTCGGTTGGTATCTGGGATCTTAGCAGTCAAGTCCCAGTCGTTGATTATGTCGAGAAGGAAGTAGTAAATGGAGTACGGGTGCTGATTGTAGGGAGGGTCGTAGTAAACCAGGTCCAGGGGCGGCACGGAGGCAGCCCACGCATTGGCGTCCATGCGGGACACCGTGACGGCGCATGGATTGGGATGGGACACTGGGGACCGAAGGGAGATTGGCTGCGTGATCCGCTTTATGTCAATTCCCTTTTTTCCTCCGTAGGCTCCGACACCGTCCGATTTGTAGAAGGCGGAGAACTGCCCACTGGTATTATTGTGGATGGAACTTTCGACGAGCAGGGGGGCCAGCAGAAAAGGCCTGTACCGCGGGGCCTGCTCCCCGATGAAGGCACGATATCTGTCGATGCGCATGCCATTCTCCTCTGTGAAAAAGCAGCGGTGTCCCGGCCGGATCTCCCCGCTAGGTGCCCAGTGATCGGCTACCCAGCGCGGCACACACGAGCCTCCGGGATCATCGGCGAAGGCATTTGCCTCTTCGATCAGTTTCGCTACCTTTCTCTTCGCCGCCTTTGTGGGCGTGGCCAGGTAGCAGCGAGCTAAAGTCTCGGAATATCCGGCCAAATCATTCGTATGAAGGCTCTTACCCCTTGTCTTAAAGAGGCGCGAGACCACGCCCGACCCTGAGAAGCCATCCCCGAAGGCCAGACGATCACTCCCGAGTGTCTGCTCGACGGTATGAACGGCCTCCGCGATCGCCCGGACCAGCCGTCGCTTGTTTCCCATGTATGTGATAAGCTGACACCTCAGAAATTGCTCGTCGTCCATTCCTTACATCACACGTTCCGATATCCGTATGTCCTTTTTCCCCGATCATCGGGCTACACTAGTCCTCGGGCGGCGAGGGAGCTGCAGGGGAGGCGCACGCAGTTCGCATTTGGAGAGCTGTATGATGCCTTTCTGGGCATCGTAATGTATATCGTGTGTCTTCAGGTAAACTCCGGGAAGGTACTCGTGCATGCCGCTGCTCACTTCGCGTGACTTGAGAAGGGTATGATTTCTATAGTAGGCTCGTCGTGCGCGCGTTTTGTAAGATTTACCCTCCTTTCCAGTCAGCGAGATGACGTACCCTACCGCCCCCACCCTAGGCCGGCGCGGCGGCGGGAGACCGTGCACCCTCGCAGCATGCTTGTTGAGGTGGGCAAGCTGGGCGAAGCCGCGCTCGCAGTGTGGGCATTGAAAGGGGCGTTCGCTCTCCTCTACATGTCGCGCATTGATATGGCATGTAAGGCTATTTTTTGGACCTGTCGTCTCGTAACAACAATAGGGGCAGGCGTGTACCACTTGCCGACTCACGCGGTTCGCTCGGTAATAGTCGGTGCTGGTGCGAGTCATTCTTTCCGTTATTATCCGCCTGGCAGTTATAAAGTGACTTCAATTTTACCACAGCCGATCGCAAAAAAAAATAGACCTTTAGTGTATAATGTCGCCTATTGTCGTGGTGATCGTATTACTGCTCCTTCTAGTCACAGCGGGCTCACATAGCGGCCTGGAGGGCTTTCGGCGCGGACGTATGGGAAGACGCGGGTGGGGACGGCGTGTCGGGCGGTGGAGACGCCCCGGCCGCGGTTTCCGGCGGTGGGGTCCTCGACGCTGGGCGGTCCCAACGTGGGGATGGCCGGTCGTGTGGTCGCCCGGCTATGGGACATGCAAGCGCGGTTGCATCTATACAGGAAGCGGATGGGGCTGCCAGTATCCGGGCTACGGCGTGAACGACTGCATGTTCGCATCTGACTGTGCCTGGTGTGGCTAGGTTAGCTCTATGACCGCAGCCTCCTCTACACCGCAGCATGATCTCTCCAACGTTTCCGGAAGCTCGGGCGCGTTGTTGATGAGGACCGCGTATTTGGTCTTGTACCTCTCTACGATAGTTCCGGCGTTACCACGCTGGTTCACTGGCTTGGCAAGCAATGTTTCAAGATCCACCTGAAGACTCCCGAAGTGGCGCGAATACTGCTGGTGCCGGTCTTCCAATGCGTCGTACTTCAAGAACGTCTGCAAAGCAGAAAGGATAGCTATAAGCATATTGAAGACGCCGATCACATAAGGAAAATAGTTGACCATTGCCACAGAGTCGTCGGTCGGCATGAAGGTTGGGGTATAGGTGGGGGCATAAGACGGTAAGAGCGAGGGCGCGTAAGAAGGCGCGTAAGAAGGGGCGCGCGAAGGGGCGTAGGAAGGTGCGTAGGAAGGTGCGTAGGAAGGTGCGTAGGAAGGTGCGTAGGAGGGTGCGTAGGAGGGCGCGTAAGAAGGGGCGCGTGAAGGGGCGTAGGAGGGCGCAAGCGTTGGTGCAGGGACCGTCGGCGCCTGAGAGTGCGTCGGGGCCTGAGAGTGCGTCGGCTGCGAGGTGTAGTATCCCCCATCGCCACCGCAGTCGTCATAGCACCAGCCCGAGCATGCCGACGCGGAGCAGCCCTCCCAATAGTCATAGCAGCAATCGCAGTCCCAGAAACCCTGCCCACTGCCCAGATCAGGGCAGGCGCCGCTGGCTGCGCCACAGGGGATGCTGCAGTCGCCGCCATAAGGGTCGCTAAGCTGCAACCTTCTGGCGCCTCCCTCGATCACAGATGGTTGTACGAACGATATGCTCCCGAGGACGGTGCTAATGAGGATTGTCGGAATCGAGAGAAGTTTATTTTTCCAGCCGTAACTTCCTGCGGAGGAGTAATGTGCCTTCTTGCGGTACCTGCAGACTTTCTCCCACTTGTTGAGCAGTAACACAGTGCTTTCGCACCATTCGCCATCGTCTACAATGGTAGAACTACTTCCGTGGCTGTTCATTATATATACACCTTATTTTTTCTCTTGGCAACCGCCCAGTCAAGTGAAAAACGTCTTTATTTTATTTAGAATCCACTGCGCTCAAGTTCTTGAGTTCCTTCACCTCTTTCGCTGGACCATCCGTAGTTTCTTTCGCGGTGCACCAGCGATGTTTGCCCATGATGGACGAAGTGCAATACAGGGCGTTGGCGTCTCCGCAGCAGCAGCAGCAGCAGCACTACCATTGCTCGCCGTGGTGCCCTCGCTTTCTGTGTCGCTGTCCTTGGCAGCCGGCGGCGCCGATTTGCTCAGAGGTTCCCAGAGCCCCTTTGAGGAGTTGGTAGCAGCTGCGGTGCCGATCCTCACACGAGCGGGCTCTGGAGGACGCCTCCCCTCGGCCGGCTTCTTGGATCGGCTTAGGGAAACCTTCCAGAACCAGGGTTTTTCTGGGTCACTTTCATAATAGACCTTGACGTCCTCTTCCTTCTTTAGGGCGGCTAAAACCTGCCGCGCTTGTTTATTATGCATATTCCACCGTCCGGGTGCGAAATGGACAAATACACGCTGGAAGTCACCCAGCGGCACCATATCCACTCGTTCAACAAACCCCCAGTTGAGGCCAATGAACACACGCTTTACACGGCGGGACGTAATATTTGCAAAGACACTGGGTATACAGAGGCTTACACCTGCAGTGGTATAGTCATCATTCGATTGGGGTTTTGACAGAGTTGGGGGCATGGTTTTTCAGGTTCACTTTTCTGCTCCCTTATCGGAGGCGCTAAGCACTTCAATTTTCTTTCGGGCGGCAAAGTAGATGTATACACCGCCGCCGCCCATCGCGATAGAGATCGACAATGAGCCCGCGGTCTCTACTCCTGGGTCCCGGATAGCCTTTGCCACTGAGGCCGGGGCATGGCTCGGCAGTGCGGCCATCCTGGCTGCCTATATTGCAGATCTCGGGAGAGATCCCGAATTCCTGCTTAATTTGGGCGGCTCGATGCTGATTCTGGCTGTATGTCTTAAGAAAAAGGTCTATCAGCCGGCCTTACTGAATGCCGCATGGGCCATCGGCTCCATCTACAAGCGAGCCACACCTGAGAGTTGAGAGGCGACCGCACGACCTATCCCGCCTGCGCACTCGGCGGAGTAAGCCGTAGCGCCCCTCACGGCAGTCAGGCGACCAACACGCTGCACTAAGGACGTAGCAGAGCAGGTATCGCCCACAGGATGAGAGCTGTGGCTGAGTAGCTCGGCGTCGGCAAACCGGGGGACGAGCGCCTGTAGTGCGCGACAGGAGGCCAGGAGGATCCCCTCCGGCCGCTCGTGGACCTCCATGGTTAAGCGGTCTCCGGTAGCAGTAAGCACACCGTCGCCGACGCTTATGGAGGGACACCCTTCGGGCACACGTGATGGCAGCCTATAGGTCCAGCGATGCACCCTGAGCGGTTCACCACAGGGTTCGCCACCCACCTTCACCAGACAGTTTGCCCTTATGATTTCACCTCGCGTGCGCACGATAAACCCGTCTTCGACGCTGCTTTCTATGCGGCAAACGGACTGGTCGGCAATGACTCCCCCGTACTCTTGGAAACCCTTCTCATATGCGGCTGTGAGGGTAGATGCATCGAGTAAACCGTCGCGTGTATCGAGACCGAGAATTTGGTCTTTAGGTATAGCGAAGTGCTCCATAAGCGCGGGTGCCGTCTTGTTCAGAAGATCGACAATATTCTGCTGCTTCATCTTCCGCATATCCGTCGGCGCCGAGCGCCCTAGACGCAGGGAACCTTTTCGGTCAAAATCTATCTGGTAGCGTCTGCTAAGGGCGCGCATATCGCACATTGTCTCCTTCACCATACTATTCTCTATCCCATCGCGGCCCCTGTGGCTAATAGGACGCGGCCCTGTTGGCAGGCTCGTTTCGCATTTGACGAGGCACACACGCGGTGCAGTTCGTGCCAAATGATATGCTACACTGGCGGCGGCAGGATGACTCCCGATTATTGCATACTTGTACATGGCTTGCTTCCCCTCCTCTATATCATCACACTTCTTTCAATTTTAGGGTTCGCAAAGAGGATAAGGATAATCTCTCCATGTACCGTAAGCCATGTCCGACCAAGGATCAGTCCGTGTCGAACGTCGTGGGCAAGATGAGTACAAGATAACGTCGCGGCGCAGCCCGTCTCTACTAGTTTCGTTCAGATTCGGCCGCCTCGGGGTGGACCACACCAAGGTGAAGCACGGCATTATTGTGGAAGGTGCTGATTTAAAGCCACTATCCCAGCTCATTGCCGAGAGGAAGGGTCAACTACCCTATGAAATGGCGCTTGGCCTCCTTCGGGACATTGGGGAACAGCTCCAGCTCCTTGAACAGCATAAGCTGGGATTCCCCTTTCTCTCCATTGGAGACATCATATCAGTCAAGGGTGGGCGCTTCCTCATAGCTAACGACGAGAATATGCTTCCTTTGCATGGTGACAAGCTAGAGATCTTGCGACCGCACAGGAGGGGCCACTTCTTTCCCCCCGAATTTGGCGCTATGCACGGGATCCCTGCCAAGGTTAGTAGCAAGGGCGTCTACTACAGCCTGGCTCTTATCGTCGCAGCATGCTTGTCAGGCCGCGAGGTGTGGAAAAAGCCAGAACTTACGAAGTCACTGGACGCGATATACTCGACCCAGCTGTACTGGGCGTTGAAACGCTGTCTCGAGGAGGACCCCGCTGACCGTTTCTTCCTCATTATCTAAGCAAGCGACGAAAATTGACTACAGCCTGTAGATGTGGGATGTAGTCAAATAATGCCGAAACAATGGACCCTTGATCTTTATGTCGAAGACCCCGTTCTATGCGGGCAATATGAGGCGGCGATCGAAAAGTGGAAACGTCGTGCGCTAAAAGCCGGCCCCTATGCTGATGCTGGTTTCGATCTCATCGTGCCACGCTCAGTCTCAGCTGCAGAACGCACGATACAGCCTGCAGGGATGGTAAAGGGGAAGGCGCAACTTGTCGACCTCGGTGTGGTCTGCACAATGCATTGCACTGCTCATTCACTTCACTGCTCGTGGTCGTTTTGCCAAGTCTGTTCCTGTCAGGCTATACCTTGTCCTCGGGCGTTTGCTCTCTATCCGCGTTCTTCTATCTCTAAAACTCCGCTGCGGCTGGCGAACTCTGTAGGAGTCATCGATGCCGGGTACCGGGGACATATCATGGCGGCGCTGGACAACAGGGCGGACGAACCCTACTGTATCCCTGCCGGTTCGCGACTTGTACAGGTCTGTATCCCCTGGTTCCGCTCGTTTGAGGTCGCGCTTCACCCTGGTACGCCGCCGCAGGTCACTGAGCGTGGGGCCGGAGGTTTCGGCTCGACGGGGTCATAACGCTCCGATGACTTCGGTGCTATCCGCCACGAGGCCCAGGTAGGCGGCACGGCTGGTCTCAACGCTCCTTCGGCACCTGCTACAAAGGTGCACGTGGTACTCGACGAGACGCCCCGAGACTTGATCTGCCCTGAAGAACAGCAGGCCCCCAGTTATCGTATCACAGGTGAAACACATCTGGAGCCACCCCTCATCAGGCAGATGCGACTCATTAAAGAGGTATATCCGCTTAGTCTTTCCCATTGTATTCTCAGAAGAGTTTAGTTCCTAGTATACTGCGTGCTGCAGAATCCGATTTCGGGCACGGCAACGGTAGCGTCTTCTGAGCCGCGTGTAATAGACACCCTGGTTCCCTTTTCTGGGTTCCTTTTTTTCAGCGCATCCTTCGGAGATGATAAGCCTGAGGTGCCCTAGCTGGCTCATAGTTCGCATGGATGCTTGAGAATAGTAGCAAATCTTTAATACTATGCTCAGCAGTTTAATCAAGCTCGATCGTCTCAACAAAGCGGCCGCGGGGGGCGCGCCGGCTCCGCCGACGCCGGCGGCGGCGTCTAAACCTACGCGTGCCCCTCGCTGCCTTCCGCTTCTTCGTCTTGGTAGCGGCCGCGGCGGCGCGCCTGGCTCGAAGGGTGCGCAAAAGAAGACCCGTCGCTGCGATGGCGCTTCCCACCGCCGCCACAGCCTTGAGGGCCTTTGGTACACCTGCTGTCTTGGGCCTTTTAGTTGTCTTCTTCCTGGTCGCCATTATACTGTACGCGGACAAAAAATTATGCATCGGCCGGGAATTGAACCCGGGTCTTCAGAATGGAAATCTGAAATGCTGCCATTACACCACCGATGCGACAGAGTTATTAGGTTGCTACTCCTATATCTTTTAATCTGCGTATTAAGTACAGCAATGCGACGCAATGGATGTGCAACGCGAGGCCGAACGAAAAGGGCAGGACGAGGGACGACGCGCCGGAGGCGCGCGCGTCGTAAGAGGCGCGCGACACGGAGGAGGCGGCGCTCTCGGAGGAGGCGGCGGGGCGGCGGCTGGTGGTGGCCCTTCGGCGGCACGAAATCGTCGAGCAAAGGGACGGGCAATCTTTACGGCAAATCCTGCAATCCGCACCTCCCGCGTCCCCTGCAGGGTTGTCGCGGCCTAACCTGCAAACCATCGGGGTGGGGGATCGGCCCCTTTTCCTTCGGAGGCCGCTGCGCATAAGAAATAGATTTTATTGAAGGCGACTGCTTGGAAGACGCGTTATTCGGCGGCGGCTGCAGCCGACGAAGGGCTGATAGCGCTTGCCGGCGACCGCGCCATCGCAATTGCCTCAGGGCTCGCATTGATGGTCGCCAGATAGAAGGTCCTGTTGGGCCCGCCTGTCGGCGGCGTGTGGCTCCATTCCGCCGCCAGCGCAAGATCTCGCCCGAAGCGGTCGAGCCAGTCGGGCTGCGTGGGCGCGGCTGCTTGAGAGATAAGAGCTTCTCGCTCCTGCACCAGGCGACCGTGCAGCGCAGTGGCGTGCTCGATCTCGACCTCGACCTGGGCCATCAATCCGCGTCTGGGAGTGCGCATCAGCGGCTCCCGCATCATTGCGTCCACCATTCCTGCGTCCCCACCGCCACCGCCATCGTCCCCCTCTGGCTGAGTGAAAGTGGCGCGGCAGACAGGGCACTTGTCGATGGGACGGTGCACCTTCGCCGCGCGGCCGTAGCATTTCCAGCATACATAGTGGCAGCATCCTTCCGAAGGGTTCAGCTCATCCGGACCGCATTCCTCCTTGCATATTGGGCATGTGATCACCTGCTTCTTATGGCAGGCTGGGCACTCGTCTCCAACCTTGCGGTGACAATCGTCGCACATACCCGCGCAGTCGGAATGCAGGCACTTTTTGCGCTGGGTAGCCACGATTTTGCCACAACCTTTGCATTCCTTCCTCCTCACGATGTCCATGACTCGGGCGGCATCTTTGTGTTCTTTCCCAAACGTAGCCTTTTCCTGGGTGCTCATTTTGTCGTAAAGGTCGCGCAACATATGCAGTGCAGAGAGGGGAAGCGCGGGTTGGGCCGCCTTCGCCGGCCGCGCGGCCGCGTCTGCATGGGCGACCCTCCCCGCCACGCGCATAATACTGACTGCTATGTCGTCTCGGTAGCGCATCCAGTTGTTAGCACTCAGCTCTTCCACGGGTTCCCACACATGGGCACCCCATTTCATGATGCACACACCTAGGGCCGGACGGGGCACACGGCGAGCATTATCCATACAAATGCGCACTTTTCCTTCATCTTCTGAGGCGCCTGGGCCGAAGAGTATTGGTTGAGGGTTATTGTTTGTTGTCATTTCTCTCTGTTATTTGGTCTTAGTGACACTCTCTGACTGGCTTCAATTTTCCTTCTGAGAAAATTGAAGTGGCCGAAGCGCTCTGGTGCTAGGGCTAGACCACACGAAATCAATAAAAATGACGAAAACGAATCAAATCCCCCTTTCCTGCCTCCACCGCGTCAAGCGGACGGGCAACGCCGCGCGCCCGGCGCACGTAGCCACCGACATCCTGGTCTGCGAGTTCGTCGTTGACCGGTCGGGCTCTATGCAGTCCCTTGTTCCGACG
>Ga0114925_10000323_pt1 | contig 20301 bp, 16 predicted proteins | sample SumtaG_2_FD_87287 | JGI IMG/M metagenome (GOLD analysis project Ga0114925, IMG submission 87287) | Deep subsurface microbial communities from Indian Ocean to uncover new lineages of life (NeLLi) - Sumatra_00607 metaG | ecosystem: Environmental > Aquatic > Marine > Oceanic > Sediment | place... | reverse complement strand
TGAAGACGAATCAGCCAATGTTACAATAACACCGGAAGATTACGCTGATGAAGTATAAGAAGACTGATAAATATATAGTCTTCAATGAAGATCAGGATCTAGAGCCGATAAAGGTTAAGCTTCCAAAAGCTCCAGCTCCAAAAGATATTATAAATAATGGTCTGCCCTGGAGACAACAGAAATTTAGAAGACCAAGTATTCCAGCAAAGCTTTTTGAGTTAAACAAGAATAAGAACATTCCATTGTTCGAAAAAGCACAAGTTCTAAAAGAAGATCCTGAATATTATGAAGAAGAGATTGCTTTTATTCAGCAAGAGTGGGATAGAAGGATTAATGGAGTTTGGTATTATATAAATGGTAAGGCTACATACATTCCAGGGTGTTATTATTTCTATCTTACTTGTTGGTATTTAGAGAGGGGTTATCCTGATTACAGAGAAAGAGATCGAAAGTTTTACATCTTTTCAGAGTTCTGCGAAAACGATAAAGACTGTTACGGTTTTGTCTATCCAAAACACAGAAGGGAGGGAGCAACCACTAAAGCTGCTTGTTGGAATTACGAATATGTTTCTAGAAGAAAAAGAGTAAGAGGTGGTATTCAGTCGATGACAGATGCCCACGCAGAAATGGTATTCCAGAAGCACGTTGTTTCAGGATGGAGAAAATTACCATTTTGGTTTAAGCCAGTATTTGAAGGAAGCACTAATCCTAAATCTGAGCTGAGTTTAAATGCACCGGCAATGAGAATTACCCGAACCAATATGGGATCGGATGAGATGGAGGATCTAGAAAGCACATTGGATTTTATGTCTTCTACTGAGGGAGCTTACGATGGATCTAGACTAGAAAGATACCACGGAGATGAGATTGGTAAGACTAAAAACATCGATGTATATAAAAGACATCTTATTGTTAAGCAATGTTTAACTGAGCTCGATAAGATTATTGGAAAAGCAATTTACACCTCAACTGCAGGAGAAATGACAAAGGGAGGTGGAGAGCAGTTTAAGAAATTAATTGAAGCTTCTAACTACCACAAACGAGATAAGAATGGAAGGACTACTTCCGGACTATATGTTCTGTTTATGCCAGCAACTGAAGGGTTTATTGTTGATGAGTTTGGAGACAGTGTTATCGATGATCCTAAAGGAGAAGTTTACGATAGCAAAGGGAGATTGATCACAGTGGGATCTATGAACTTCTTATTAAATGAAAGGCAACAAGCTATAGAAGATGAAGATTACGATAAGTTAAACGAGTCTACTAGACAGTTCCCAATTAGATTAAGAGATTGTTTTAGAAATGCCAGCGACCAGGATAATTTCAATATGAAAATTATTCAGGAGCAATTAGATAAATACCAGTTTGGGAACGATGAAGTTACGCTTGGAGACTTCGAATGGACTAATGGAGTAGTTGATGGAAAGGTAACATTTGTTCCTAAGAAGAACGGAAAATTTATGGTATCAAAACTCCACGCTAATCCTGAAGATGCCAATCGGTTTTTCAACATCGATGGCATTAAAGTTCCATCCCATCACCAAGCATTTATTGCTGGAGGGGATACGTTTAAATTTAAGACAACCCAGGGGGGTAAAAAATCATTAGGAGGTGGAGCTGTATTTATGCGAAGAAATCTTACAGTAGATCCTGACAGCAGACCTATAGAAGATTGGGAAACATATAAGTTTGTTTGTACCTATCTATTTAAACCAAAGGATAAGGATATCTATTGTGAAGATATGCTAATGATGTGTATTTATTATGGATGTCGTATGGTTCCAGAGATCAACGTTCCGGCATTAATGGATCACTTTAATAGAAGAGGCTATACAGGCTAACTTCATTATGTAGTAGATAAGAAAACAGGAAGGTATAGAAAGAATCCTGGTTATCATACTGGAGACTCAGAAAGAGAATCGATATTTAGATTGTATCACGCCTATGTAGAAAACCACGGATATAGAATTCAGCACCACGATCTTTTACAACAGCTTCAGGAAATTAATCACGATATGGGAGACTTCGATTTATTTGTAGCTGGAGGTATGTGTTTAATAGCTGATGAAGATGAAAATAATCATTTTTATGGAGGTGAAGAAGATGAAGGACAAGGAGAAGATTTAGGAGATTTTTTTACAGAAAAATTTTATTAATTATTTCGAGTCATTTTTTTTAATACCTTTGAATATTACAGAATGCTGGAGGCAAATTAAGTTAATACTCAATTAACTTAATTGTAACTATGTTTCAAGCTCAGTATGACAGTAGTAGTGAGAACGTCTTCCAGCTACCTCCAGATGATATAAATCCCGAATTAAAAAAACAGCCTAAATATTGTTTGCAATATGCCCAAGCGGTGTATCAAATGCACGTTAGAGATCAAGGAGGTATTAGATACACGAAGCTTCAGGATATAGATCTTAACAGACAGTATGCAGAAGGTAGACAGCCAGTAGAAAAGTATTTAGACATTCTATGTGGTAAAAAAAATCAAGAAGGAAAAAGAAGTAGTTATCTAGATATATCTTCTGATATCCTTTCAGTAGTTCCAAAATTCAGGAGCATAGTTGTTGGAAAGTTCATCCAACTAGAACACGATATTGTAGCTAATGCAGTAGATGAAAAATCTGCAGGAGAAAAAAGAAATGCCAGACTAAAGCTTTGGGCTGATTCTCAAATCCAACAAATGCTTACTCCATTTCAGGAGGCATTAGAAATTGGAATAGAGCCAGACAAAGCTCAAGAACTTATTCCACAATCAGTAGAAGAGCTAGAGATGTTAGAAGCTGCTGGAGCCTTTAAGCTTAAGTGGGAAGCCGGCATTGAAAAACTAATTAACGATGCATATTATGCAAGTGATTGGAACAACATTAAGGTAAGAGCTTACGAAGATCTATTTGATCTAGCAATGTTTGCCGTTAGAGATTATACTGATAAAGCAACAGGAAAAGCTAGAGTAAGATACGTAGATCCTAAACGTTTAATTGTTCGTCATTCAAATGACCATCTATATAAGGACATCGATTACGCAGGAGAGATTGTTGATATGACTCCTAACCAAATTAGAGTTGAAGCTGGAGAACAAATTCCTGCAGCAGAACTAAATAGGATCATAGAGATGTATGCTGACAGCAATCATTTAGATTACGTTTACAATGAAAACATTAATGATCTATATGAGCAGTATGGAGCTAGAGATATCAAAGTGATGGATCTAACTTGGAAAACTATTGATACTGTAAAGCAAGAAAAGAAAACAGACGGTAGAGGTCACGCAAGATATTACCAAAAGCCTTACGACTATAAAGCAAAGAAAGGCAATCCAAACAGAGAGATTTTAGTTGGCAAGAAACAAATGGTTTACAAATGTAAATGGATTGTTGGTTCTAAATATGTTTATGATTATGGAGTGGAGGAAGACATTATTCGTCCTGATCCAAAAACAGTAGAACTACCATTTACTATATATAGACTATCAAGAAAATCTTTATTAGATTCTATCATACCTAATGCTGATCAGTTTCAGTTAGCTTGGCTTAAGTTTCAAAACGCTTTAGCAAAAGCAGCTCCAGCAGGTATCGCTATAGATACATCAGTATTAAAGAATGTAACTAATGGTAAGAACAAATTAAAGCCATTAGACATCTTAGCTATTAGAAGACAAACAGGTGACTTACTATATAAGTCTACTACTCATCACAGCCAAATTTTAAGCCCTAACTCAGGAAGACCTATCGTTGACCTTCCTGGAGGAGCAGGAGCAGAATTAGATGAGTTCATTAAGGTTATGGAATTCAATGTTGATATGATGAGACAGATAACAGGAATTAACAGCTTGTTAGATGCTACAGCTCCAGCTCCAAATACTTTAGTTGGAACTGCAGAAATTGCAGCACAAGGAACTAACAATACCTTACATAATATATATAATGCCTATAGAGTAGTTAAAGAAAACTCAGCATCTAATTTATCATTAAGGATTCAAAACATTATAAGGTATGTTGATTACAAACCTTACGAAGATATTGTAGGAGCATCTATGGTAAAAGTATTTAGAGAGGGAAGTCCAATTGCTCATTCAAAATACGGTATTAAATTACAGTTAAAACCACAGGCTGCAGAGAAGCAAAGCTTACTTGAAAAAGCTCAATACGCATTCCAATCACAATTGCTTACGCTATCTGATTATATGTATGTAGAGCAAGAAGTTCTTTATGGAAGTATTAAGATGGCTAGAATATTCTTAATGTATAGAGAAGAGAAATACAAGAAAGAGAAGCAGATGGAACAGCAAATGAATGTTGAACAACAATCTGCAGCAATTCAGGATCAGCAAAATAACGCTCTTCAAAATGATGCGGCTAAATTAGAAATGGAAACTAATAGCGAGCTTGTGAAAATGGATGCGAGAAAAGAGAATGACATTGAAGAGTATATAGCAAAGGATCAAGTGATCCAAGGGCAGGATAATAATAAGTCGCAAAACAAGATAAAAGAAGATTTGCTAAAAGGGTAAAAGATTATTTAATTGACCATTTGTAATTGGTAAGTAATTTTTTTCTACTTTTGGTATATATACAGAAAGCTGGGAAACAAACATTAAGTTAATAACTATATAACTTAAATTGTTTGTTATGATTGAAGAAAATAATGATTTCTTTAGTGAAGCTCTAGCAGAGTCTGGAGTGGAGGAAGTAAACGAAGCAACTTCCGAGCCTACTACTGAGGCTGAACCAGCAACTCCAGAAGCAACTCCAGAAGCGGAAGAAGAAGCTCCAGATGCAACATCCAGCGAAACGCCAGATGCTGAAGCAGAAACTCCAGAGAAGGAAGAAGCAGAAGAAGAGGCTGAACCAGCCGCAAAAAAATCAGGCATAATTGACTTAAACCCTGAAGGTATTGAAGAAGTACCAGAAGGTGAGCCGACTCAACCCAGCTCAGACCCTATCAACTTCAACGAAATGTTCGGAGAGGGTATTGAAACTGCTGAGGACGTAAAGGATCGATTAGAATACGCCAACGATTTAGAGCAACAGATAGAAGCCTTACAAAATGCAAAGCCAACCTTCGCAAATGAATTCGTTGAGAAAATGGATGCGTTTACAAGAGGTGGTGGAGACCCTGTTAAATTCGCAATGTTTAACGGAATTGACGTTGATAAGCTGTCCCCAGCAGAAGCTATTAAATTAGATCTACAATGGACACATAATATGGACACTGCTCAAGCAGATGCTTATATGAATTCAAAGTACAAGACCGAAGATTGGGATAGCGAAGACGGAGGGATTGATCCTAAATCAGTTTATATGAATGTCGATTCAACTGCTGCTAAGGATAACCTGAGAAAGGTACAAGCTGACAATACACTAGTAGAGCCAGCAGCACCAACGGGATTATCTGAAGAACAATGGGCAGCAAGACAAGAAGAGGCACAATTAGAAGCTAAGGCAGAGAACGATTCTAGAATGTGGGACGAGCAAACAGGATGGGCTCCAGTTGTATCTCAAACCGTGGAAAGTTTACAAGAGAATGGTATTACACTAGATCTTGGAAATGGTAAAGGATTCAATTTTGCTTATGATAAAGATGAAGCATACACAACGAAGTTAATTAACCAAGTTGATCAAGCTTTATATGACTCAGGAGAAAGCAGAGAAAGTAACCCAGATTTAGCTAACGCTATTACGGAAACTATCTTCTTTGCAGAAAATAAAGGAGCTATGTTTAAGGCTTATGGGGATGAAGTTAGAAGTATGAAAGATGAAGAATATCACATACTAAATAACAATCCTTCAGCACTTAAGAAAGGAGCTCCAGTACCAAAACAGAATGATAAACCAGCCTCTACTGAAGAGCAGATGGCTAACTTGTGGAAATAGTGGAATAACAGATTAAGTTAAAAAGAAAATAATTTTTTAACTTAATACTATTATATTATGGCATTACCAGGACCGGGTACAGGAGCAGTTAACGCTGCGTATACTCACGACCTAGTGTCTTCATTTGATATCTTAAAGCCAGATGTTTGGGCTAAATTAATCAGAAGACACGGAAGACAAGGAGCAGAATTCTTCTCCACAATTAGAGCTTTAGGCTTTTCAGTTCCAACTAACAATGAAGATTATTCTCACTTTGAGGATGATTGGATTCACGAAACAGTAGGTGTTGTTGCACCGATTGTTCAAGGTGGTGTAGGAGCTGTAACTACGTTTACAATTGCTCCAGCATCTATTGATGCTAACGGTAATTTTTACGTAAGAGTAAAAGATGATATCTTATTAAAAGACGGAACAATGTGTTACGTTACAGATATTACAGGAACAGTTGTTACAATTGCTCCAAAGTCTTCTACTAACACAGCAACAGTTGTTGCTACTGATGAGTTAATCATCACATCTAACTCTAACGATGAAGGTACAGCACAACCTACTTCTAGATTCTCAGGAACTAGAAAGTATGAGAATGTTCTACAAATCATCAAAGAAACTTTAACAGTTACTGGTACTCAAATGACTGATGGACTATGGTTCAACCAAGTTCAGATTCCAGGAGAGAATGGTAAGAACATTAGTGCTTACTATGTAAAAGGACAAGAAGATGCTGAATACCGTTTAGCATTAGAAATGGAAGGAGCTACTTTATTCGGTGAGAAAAACACGAATACTGCAGTTGTTTTAGATCCTGATACAGGTAAAGCTGTTAGATCTACTGAAGGTATCGTTCCTTACATTATCAATGAAGGTAATGAAGTGAACTACACTCCAGGTTCTTTCACAGTTTCTAAATTCAATGAAATCAACAAGATCGCAGATCGTGAGTACGCTCCGAATTATTACTGTGGATTCTTAGGTATCGATCTTCACGAAGAGATTGATGATACTTTCGTTGATTACCTTAAAGACACAAACGTTTCATTTACTAACGATATGTTAGGTGGTGGTGAAATGGGTGCTAAGAAAGGAATTAACATTGGTTTCAAATACCTTAACAAAGGTGGTAGACACTATGGATTCAAAAGATTACATAGCTTCTCTAACCAAAAAACTTACGGAGCTTCCGATTACAATTACCCACAATGGGGTCTATTTATTCCATTAGGAATGAACAAGACTGACCAAGGTAAATTACCTACTGTTGGTATGCGTTACAAGCAACTAGGGAAATATAACAGACTTACTGAAGTTTGGGATGTTTCAGGTGCTGGTACTGGAAGAAAAGTAATCGCTGATGATTTGAGCAATCTTTATTTAAGAGCTCACATTGGAGGTCACTTCCAAGTAGGTAACCAAATGTTTAAGGTAAACCCTTAATACCAATCAATTAAATATTTAATAAGTAGCCTCTATAAAAGGGGCTACTTATAACCTTCTAATACACTAAATATGTTGTTAAAGAATGATAAAAAAGTAGACATCTCAAAATTTGATGATGTTTCACGAAAGGACTTAAAAGCCATAATAGGCAGAAAGCAAGTCATTACATTTCAGTTGGTAGACCAACTATCTAGACCAGGACCGAGAGGAACAAGAACTTACAAGCGTAGACACCTTATCGAGGCTTATCATCAAAACCGAGATAAAACTGGAAACACTTCTGAGTATCGATACTACAAAACTAGTAGACCTGGAAAAGTAGCAGGAGAAATTAAATACACTCCTGAAATCGTAATGTTTGAAGGTGGAGGGAAAATCAATATCAATATTGGTGATAACCAAAAAGACAATTTAGATCTACTATACTTCTTATATACACATCCAAGAAGAGCAAGTGGACCAAATTCGAAAAATGTTGACAGACCTTTATTTTACCTAGTAGATGAAAATGCTCAAGCGTTACAATACGCACAAAAAAGAGAAGCAGCATCTGAAATGGAAAACCTTTTATGGAACAAAGAGAATCGAAAGAGTGATGAAGAGCTGATTACAATAGCTCAAGCCTTAAGAATATCTGATGTTGACGATATGATTATAGCGAGAATCCAAGTTGAGATTCAAAAAGTCTGCAAGAAAGATCCACAGAGATTCTTGACTCTAGCAAAACTAGATAAAGAAACAGAAATGAGAGCGAACATCCAATTAGCCCTAGAGGCAGGTGTTTTGAACTTTGATAATAAGAATATGAAATGGTTGATTATAGACGGTGATAATAGAGGGACATTAACTCCTATTAGACAATCGGATGATAAAGTAACAGCCCTTGTTCATTTCCTGAAAAATCAAGATGACAACGATCATTACGGCAGGATCACAGAATTGTTAAAAGATTCTAAACTACAAGAAGTAAAGGGATAAAGCTTCTACTGATAGTTAAACTATAATAAATGTCCCAAAAAATATAGAAAATGGCTTTTGATAATAGTTCACCTTCAATAGAAACAAGATTTCAACTAAATACAACTCCTAATGAAATCATTAGAATTGAGGATAATACTGATTATGTTGGTACATACGGTATTGCCTTAGCTGATGTAATAGGAGCTCTAAAAATAACAAGCCCAATAGGCACAGTGTTTCATAACACTGTGCTTCCGGCTTTTGATATCGATATGGATGTACAAACCTATATTGATACTATAGCATTACCAACAGATTCCGATGGAGCTGTCTTAAAAGGAACTTACACAGTAGAGTATACTGTTAGAGTTGCTGGAGCAGTTGATCCAGGAGACTACACAAAAACATTCTTATATAACTATTGCGATCCTGAAGTGGATGTACAAGTTGGAGTAACAGTTGATTTAATCAACGCTCAAGTAACAAGTACTGACCTTACAGCTTATCCATTAGAACTAACTAATAGTACTAGAACTCATTCAGTTCACCCACCTGCAGGAGCTAACCCTGTAGATTTTCCAGTTCAAACATTATCTACTACAGTTAATGTATATGGTCCAGACATTACAACTAAGACCTGGACAGGAAAAGTCATAAACATATTAGAGCTTACTTACCCTGCTTCAGGAGCATTTAGTGAGCACATTATAGACGTTACTGTTAACGGTAACACAGAAAAAGACATTGTAGATGATGTGAACATTTGCAACTTACAATGTAATATGAGAGCATTAACTGCTAGGTACGCAGATGCTCTAGCAAACAATCCTATTAATGCAGTTAAGATAGCAAACGATCAGCTTACGCCTGCATTAGTCAACTCATTTATGTACACATCAAATATTGCTTGTGGCAATTTTGACAAAGCAGAATTTTATTATCAAGAAGTTTTAAAGTTCACAGGATCACAACCTGATTGTGAATGTAGCGATAGCGATGTTCCTACATTAATCCAAGCTTCAGGTTCTGGAGGAGGAAACAACAATACTTATATAGTTGATGTTTGTGGAACCAACAGTGCTCTATCAGTAACAGCAAATGTTATTGGAGATGAAACAACTTACACTATTTGTTTTGATGACACTATATGGACTAAGATAAACGCATTAACTGAAACAGATATAATTAGTTCTGATGCATCAGTTAGTATCTCTGACAACACAGTTGGTTATACGAAGACTTATGACTTATCAGTAACCCCATCAACTCCAGTAGATTCCTTCAGTGGAATGTTAGATATCGTTTTTGATGCCAACCCTGTTAACCTTCCAGTATCAAATGATTGGAGAGCTGGTTGGAGTACGGTAGTAGGGAGTAAATTACAAACCCCAACTGTTACAGAAGCAAATGGAGTGAATTGGGGATCAAGCAACGCTTTATGGTATTTAGAAGGATATATCGCAGCTTCAGGAGGAGAGTTTCCAAAACCAGAATTTCAAGTAGTTGGGCAGGCAATAAGAGGATCTTTTAATGGGAAATTTATAGAAGCACGATTGGTATGGATAGATACAGCAACTGATAGGATTTATTTCGATTTCTATGATGCAAACGGACTTGCTTTCTCTGGACCAGCTCTAGCTAATATAGTTGGAACAGACAAAGGACCATTATCAGTTTCAGTAATTATTAACGCATAAAAATAAAATAAAATGGCAAATGCTTCAATAGTAGATTTTGGTAACGAACAAGGTCTTCTCTACATAACAGAGATAGATGGGACTACCTTTATTAACGCAGAAATAGATAACAACCAAGCAGGTGTAGACGAGGTTAAAAGAGATGCTTTAAATAGAGCTCCAGTAGGAGGTCAGGTTAATCCTTTTGCAACATTTGAGGTTGAATTGGTAACAGTAGCAGGGAATCTAACTACTTTAAACATAAATGGTATTAACCAGTTATCATCCACTCCAACACTAGACTCACCAGAGGAAGATTCAGCAACAGAGATAGCAGCCTCTATTAATGCTCACACTCCAGCTACAGGACCAAATTACACAGCAAGCTCTAGCGGAAAAATTGTTTACATATATCCAGCAGAAAACGTTGGAAGTTCATTAAACGGTCAGGTAGTAACTGAAACACATACTGGAACAGCAACATTGAATTACACAAATATCGATGGAGGGCAAGATGGCAATGAAGAGTATAGCCAAATCAACGGTAGAAGATATTGGATGGATGCTGATTATGGTGCTACAGGTTGTTCTGGAGCAGGAACAGCTCTTCCTGGAGACTTAACAAATGCTATAGAGATTACACCTTATGTAATTAAAAGAGGAGCTGAAGGAGGTATTCCAATATATGATCAAACCGTAGATGCAAACCTTAAGCTGGTTGACTATGTTAGATTAGAAAACATTCAGCAGATATCTGTTAGAATGGGAGCTCCTACAACATTAGAATTCATTCCTACAAACACAGCAGTTTTAGGAGATGTATTAGTAATGTATAGCACTGGATCTACGATAACATTTGAAGATCTAACTGTAGCAACGCAAGGAAACATTATGTTGTCTCAGCAGACAAGTTATCCTTCTGATGGAGAAGAGGAAGCAATAGCTTTTAGACTTGTAAACGATTCTGTAAATGGAATGGTTTGGGCTGAGATGTGGAGATCAATACCAGCAATAGGAGCTGGATTAGTAGGAACAACTGAGTTAGCCGCTTTAAGTGTAACAACTGGTAAAATGGCTTTACTAGCTGTTGATTCTACGATACTAGATGATGATGCTGTTACTACAGTAAAGATCTTAGATCTAAATGTGACAGAAGCGAAACTGGCTGACTTATCAGTAACTAACGGTAAATTAGGACTATTATCAGTAGACACACCTCAACTAGCTTTACTATCTGTTGATTCTTCAATACTAGATGACGATGCTGTTGAAACAGCAAAAATACTTGATGGTAATGTTACCGTTGCAAAGTTAGAGTCATCATTACAAAAAGAACTAATAGTTGTTCCGGTTTCATTTGAAGAAGCTGGAGTTATGGGGCTTATTAAAGTAACCATTCCTTACGCTTGTGATGTTACAGCTATAGATGCAGCAGTTACTAAATTGATTGAAGCTTCAGACGATGCTACGATCATACCAAAGAATCACGCAGGAACTGCGATGACTTCAGGACAAATAGATCTAACAGCAGCATCTCCATTAGGAAACATATTTTCTTCAGCACCAACAGCAAATAACTCATTTATTGCAGGAGAGGTTCTTTCATTAGAAAGTGCAAAAGCTACTGTTGGAGGAATTTCATTAGTATCAGTAGAACTTACTAGAACATAATGGCGAGCAGTCCTTTGAACATACAAATATTAGAAGCCGGAACTCAGGTAGGAATTAAGGTTGGAAACAAGCTTGAGTACTATGATCGAGATAAGGTTGAAGTTTATTCTACCGATGAAGCTCTTGTTGGATTAACAGATCTAACAGATGGTTCGGATATCGTATTAGCTAATACCACAGATTATTTAATACCTAAAGAAGCTTCTGTAAAAGATCTTATAGAGGCTATTCATTTAATACTCTCTGTAGTATATGTAGATTATTTGACTATAGATGAAATAGATGCGATTCAAAACTCTAATAATCCTTCAGCAATTAATGTTTTTGTCACCAATGATGACTTGGATGGATTTGTAAGATATAAAGGAGATTGGGATGCAAATACCAACACTCCGGCATTAGCAAGTGGAGTAGGAACTATAGGTGATACTTATAGAGTGTCAGTTGCAGGATCTACAAACTTAGATGGAATTACTGATTGGGTAATTGGAGATAGAGCATACTTTGATGGAACTGTATGGCAAAAAGATGATAATACTGATCAGGTAAGTTCAGTCTTTTCAAGAACAGGAGCTGTAGTTGCCGTAGCTTCAGATTATGATGCTTCTCAAATTGATAATGATTCTGGAGTAACAGGAGCATTTGTTGATGATGCATTAGATACTCTTGATGCTGACTTAGATGTTTTAAAGAATAGCTTTTACATAGAAAAAATTACGCCAGGAGCACCAGTTACAACAACTGGAGTTTTAGTTGAATTCTTTAGCTCTGCTACCGGTGGTGTTGTTCCTAGATCAATAAGTCCAGCAGCAGGCACATATAGAGTTAAAATCTCAATGATTGTTGCTAACTCTTCTGCAAACGGAAGATGTATAGTTGATTTAACTGTAGGAGGAACATCGATATTCTCAGTACCATATAATAAACAGCCAAAAACAGGAGCTGGTAGACATTGGGTAACAATAGAAAGAAGAGTGGCTTTAGGGGCTGGAGCTCAAAACGTGGATATAAACATAACAAATGCAGGTCCAGGTTCAGCAGCAATTTATGAGGCAAATGTAGAAATAGAAGAAATACTAACATAATGAGTCAGATATTAATAAGTAATAGTTCAGGAAGCCCGAAAGTCTTAACAGATATTTTCGATACTTCTATGCAACCTATATCTATACCAGATTCAACGGTTGATATAGATCTAGTAGCTACATACGATCTTGCCTTAGTAGACCTTGCGAACAGTGATGATCTTCAAGCATTTTTAGACTTAGGAGCTGGAACAGGATTAACTGCTACAGATGGAAACGGAAATGTAATTCTCAATACTAAAATAGAAAGTGGAGATGCGTATTCCCTTCAAGATGTTTTCATTGATGACACAGCAAAGGCTGATCAAAAGATTTTAAAATACAACTCTACCAAAGATGCTTTTGAATATGCAGAACAAGGAGGCACACTTACAGAAGCATCAGGATTGATTGATGGAGGTGTTTTATCAGTTAATGGTGGAGACAATACTACATTCGATATTAGTGCAGGAGTAGGACAAATTGCAGATGTTAAAACAACACCTTCAACACCAATAATCACTCCTGTTACTATTTCATTAGCTACTGCAGTAGCTATAAGTGGTGGGATTGGAAGCTCTGACTTTACATATATTTTAATTGATAATGTTGGAGTAATAGTTCAGCAAAATACAGCTCCAACGCCAACACAATTAAGAACACATATTTATTTAGGGAAGCTTAATCACGTAGGTCCATTTATTGCATCTGCTGTAAACGCACCCTCTGTAGCGATAGGTGTTTCAAGTGGTTTGGAAGACTTAATGTTAGAGGCAATAGGTGTTATTAATGCCACACCAATGGTTGCATCAAGCGGAGGTGCAAATCTCAATATTGATATAACAGGAGGAGATTTATGGCAATTAGGTATTGGATATGATGCTGATAAAAATATTCCGCATAGTAAAACTTACGCAGCTTTTGATAGCTCTGTAACACCATTTGTATATGTTACTTCTGACACACAGATATCAACACCTACCAATGTTCTACTTCCAGCAAGTTATGAGAATCCATTAGGAACTGTAGCTGTTGTAGGAAGTAATGATTGGACTAATCAAAGAGTATACAAAACCTTAACAGGCAATGTATTAGTGATGTATGGTCAAACTAGTTATAATTCAAAAGCCTTAGCTCTTGAGGGTTTATATAATGAGATACATATTACACCTCCCATATTAACATCAGGTGAATCTGTATTGATTGGAATAATTACTATCAATGAGAATGCTACAGATACATCAAACTCTAACGAAGTTGTTTTTCAACAAGCAAGTAAGTTTGGAGAATTTGCTAAAGGTTCAGCAGGTGTAGCAACAGGGAATTTACAAAATGCTTATGACAACTCAATAGAACCTGAAATACTAACAGATGACACAAGGGGTGCTCTTACTTTAAAGAGAGGTACAACAGGAGGCGATTCTGATGATGTAATAGAGGTGTTAAATGCTGCTGATGAACAAACAGCGAGCATTAATGGAGAAGGTACTTTTGATGGAGGTTTTATTGCAGATTCAACAGGTGTGCTGATAGGAGGAGTTCTACAAGCAGGTACGGGAGGATTTGGCGTTACTACTTTATTCAGTATTACCGATGGTTCAGGTCAAGTGGTAGATGATACAGGAAAAAAAACAAAGTTATCTTGGACAGGACTAACAGATTTAGCAATAACACATTTAGCAACCAACCTAATTTCTTTTGTAGGTATAAATAGTTCGGGAACAGTTATTCAGCAAACATCTCCATTTTCTCCAACAGATTCAAGAGATATAGTTGTGCTCGGAGTACTTGTTCACGTTAATTTAACTGTATTAGATGCTGTAAATAACGAACAGCATATTGGATACAATGTTATGTCTTCCTTATACGATGCTATGGAATCGATAGGATTCTTTAATATTAATGGAAACATTTTCTCTCCTAATGGAGCAAACTTAAACATAGATAAGAGTCAGGGTGTGATGTTTAAAATGGGGTCTAATTATGACACCGATACAAATAATCCACACCAAAGACCTTTAGCTGCTTTATCACCAGCAACTTTTCAGTATAGATTTAGTGATGGAAGTAATGGGGTTACAGGTACGAATATAGATCCCGACAACCTAGACGATGGAGCAGGAGGTCTTACGGCTGTTGGAAATAATCAATGGTCAATACAAAGAATTTATGTATTTACTTCTAACAATGTAAAAATACAAAGAGGCGTTGATGATTTCGCAACTTTAGATGCTGCTATTGCAGGAATAGCTACAGAGCCGTATGTTACAGAACCGTCAATTGCAGCCAATGGATTGTTGAGAGGATGGTTAATTGTTAAGAAAGGAGCAACAGTATTAAATGGTTCTGATGCAGAATTTTTATCAGCACCAAAATTTGGAGAAGGAAATGCTGGTGCAACAGGAGCAGTAGTTGATTTGCAGGAAGCATACGACAACTCATCTCCTAATCCAGAAATATTAACAGATGCAACAGGAGGAGCTTTCACAGTAAGGAGAGGTTCAGCAGCCGATACTGATAATATTTATGAAGGACAAAATGGAGCCGGAACAATAACATTTAGTGTTGATGGTAATGGAAATATAATCACTTCAGGAACTGTTGACGGAATTGACATAGCTACTGATGTAGCAGCTAACACAGCCAAGGTAACAAATGCTAACCATACAGGAGATGTCACTGGTTCTGCAGCGTTGACTATAGCAAACACAGTTGTTAGTAACGCTAAGTTATCAAACGTTCCAGGATTAACGTTAAAAGGAAACAATACAGGATCACCTGCTTCTCCTATCGATATGACAGTTGCACAAGCACAAGCAATGTTAGGAATTGTAGCATCACCTCCTCAATCTATAAATTTTGGACCAAATGGATTAGTGGCAAGTGCTGGTGGTTCTTGGGTTTTTATAGGCGATGAATTGTCTTGGCAGACAGATGATGGTAATGTAATGCAAACGTATTTTACGTTTGTCGTTCCAGCCGATTATGCTTCTGGTGCTAACCTTCAATTTTGGTCACGAAGAAGTACTAGTGCAATAACTGCAACCGTAACTGCTTGGATTGATAATGTAATAGATTCTACTATAAATGCAGCAAGTATTGATCCAGTATCAGGCACCACTTGGGAATTATTCACATTAACTTTTGGAGATACTGTTGCTGCAGGCGATGTTATCAATATACAAATAGACACTGACACTACTGGTGGTGGAGTAAAAACACATCAACTAAAATCAGCAACCTTTAATTATAGTATATAATGGCAGGACTAAGAAAATACGATTTAACAGATTTATCACAGCTTAAAGCTTATAGGTATATGCTGATTGATCAAAAAACAGGAGAGCTTATTAGCAATGGATTTGTATATGCTACACTAACATTTTCTTTATCTCAAAATGCTCAGATTAACATCTTAGCATTAGATGAGACAAGAGATGATCCGGCATTAACTTATCCTATTGTTTATAACACTATAGATGATCTAGATTCTTATGATGTAGTAGATGCTACTGATTTACATACTATGTATTTAACAGCTCTAGCTACTAAAAAAGGAGTGATGGATTCAGGGACAGCATTAAAACAACAGATTAGAGATGCTGTAGATATCGCAGCAGTAAACGCAATTGAAGACAATAGATAATGAAAAAGATTGGAGGCTTCATATTATTCATCATTGCTCAGGTAACTACTCCTATAGGGAATATTATCGGGTTCTTGTTTGCGAATGTAATGTTCTTTGATCTTAAGGATGCTAACTCATATTATGGTGACCTGGCTTACTCTAAAGATCAACACTCTAATGTTGTTATGCAGAAGCTGTTTAATGTCATTATGATTAAGCAAAACGGAGAAGCACTTCCTTATGCTTTTGGTAATCCAGACGAAACGATTAGTAGTGTATTTGGGAAGAACGAGAGGAGAGAAACGCTAACCAGGTTTGGTAGATTTTGGAATAGATTTTTAGACAGCATTGAAGAAGACCATAGTACTAAATCAATAGAGGAGGACGAGACAAATGAACGTTAATCAGGTTAAAATATTCATAGACTTTATTGCCAACAAAGAGCAATCAGGAACTGCGTATTCTATTACTCAGCTCAACAATGCTTTTCAAGCTGCAAACATTGACTTATTCAAATTAAGATATGGTCTTCCAGAAGACTATGTACAAGGAATGCCTTTATCTAAAATGGCGTATGAAAATACTCAGAAGATCAAAGATGACTTAAGAGTGTTTAAGGAGAAAGTAACTATTGCTGTAGATCAATATGGTATAATGATTCTACCTACTAACTATGTACACAAAACCGGCATTGAATACTTAAAGATAACTAACCAAGAGGACTGTGATACTCCAGATGTTTCTCCAAAAGAGGTAGAGATTATCGATGATGATAAATGGTCTGAAAGAGTAGGAAGCACTATTAAGAAGCCAACACTAAACTTTCCGGTATGCAACTTTATGAAAGACAGCATCCGATTCGAACCTAAGAATTTAAAGTCGGTTGACTTGAGTTATTTAAGAACTCCTGTAATGCCAGTTTGGGGATACACATTTGTTGATGGAGTTGAGACTTACAATCCAGCAACCAGCATCGATATAGAGTGGAATGAAATATTATTTACTGATTTCGCAAAGCTTGTTTTAAACTATCTATCTATCAACTTGAAAGATGCAGAGTTAAACAAGTCTATGGCTGAATATAAATCTTTGGGGGTATAAGATATGGCATTAACTAAAATTGAATTATCGGAATTAGTAAGAGACTTAATGTCTGGAGGAGATCCTGTTAGAGAGGGGAAATTCCACGATACTATTATATGGAAATTAGCTGATGTAGTATTAGGAGGATTGATCCAGGAAGCAATGTGGAAAGATCCAGATTCTAATGGTTATGAAATCAATGGAAGCTTCTTAACAACATTTGTACTAGATGTAAAAGATGATAGTGACAGAGGAGAAAAGTACAGCGAACTAGAACACTCAGTAATAACACTTAAAGACAATAGAGGTTTACACCGAGTTTCAGAAAGAGGAAATACTGAGTTTGCATTTGATCAAGTACCAAATGGAAGTCACGATGTGTTTAGACCACTTGAAGCTCACAACCTAAATCCAAGAACAGAATTCTATCAAGAGGGGAATAACATTTACTATAGAAATCTAGGCTTGGCTGTAGAGAAAGTACTAGTAAAACAAATATCTGCTATTACAGGATTAGATGAAGATGAACCAATAGCTATTCCTGCTACAATGGAGGATATGTTTCTTGAACGAATTATAGAAAGGCTTTCTATTCAAGTTCGAGCACAGCAAGATAAAAACAATGATTCTAACCCTAATATGCTTATATAATGATGCAAGATACAAATGGCATAGTAAACTTAGACTACATTGTAAACCACGTATTGATGGATTTGGATGACTATTCAATGACTAAATACAAGAAGTTTTTACAATATTCTATCGATGGATTTATGGACTTAAATCTATTCACAATGCAAAACGTTAAGGTAGCTTACCTTCCAGTAAGGGATAATAAGACGGTGGCTTTACCTTCAGATTTTATTGACTACACAAAGATCGGTTACGACTCAGGTGGTCAGGTTAACATCTTAGGGAAGAACGATAACTTAATGCTTACTAGATTAACTGATGATTGTGGGAACCTTACTAATGAGAACACTGGATCTTGCGAGATAGATGACATTGTGTTCCCAAATTACGGATACTACTTTGCTCCTCATTATAGAAATGGGCAGTTTGTAGGTGAGCTGTATTCCGGTGTTGGAGATGGAAAAACAGACGGTCATTATCGAATAGATAGAGATATGCATCAAATCGCTTTTGGAAGTGATTTGGCAGCAACAACTATTATACTAGAATATAAGTCTTCAGGAATCTCTGGAGATGGATCTACTAACATTCCTAAACAGTGCGTTCCGGCATTACTAGCGTATGTTCACTGGAAAAGAAAGAACTACAACGATAAAGTTTCTGCTGGAGAAAAAGAAAGACTTAAGCAAGAGTACTATGTAGAGTATGAGAAATTAAGAGACTTAGAATTTTCATTTACTATATCTGAATACTTCGATAGCAGAAGAGAAGGGTATAGTTCTATTCCAAAAAGATAACGTTGTATGCAAGTATTTGAAGATAGACAACCAAATAACGGATTAAATAGAGATGATGAGGAGAGATTAATCCCACCTAATGAATCTAGATTTATTCTTAATGCAAGAGCAGGATCTTCTGATTCTGACAATGTAGGCTCTATTGAAAATATTAAGGGAACTACAGAGGTTACTTTTGACCTTCCAGATGGAGTGAATAAAGTTATTGGATCTTACGGTGATCAAAGCACACACTCTAATTTCTTCTTTGTTTGGAATAGCTTAAACAACCATACTATATTTCGATATTTTCCTAAAACAAGAACTGTTAGAATTTTAATCCAGGACACTTTATTGAGTTTTGGAGAGTATGATTTAATCAATGATATTAGAGTTGTTGATCAAAAGTTATTGAAGTGGAGAGATATAGAAAACCCACCTAGAAAGATTAACATCAATAAAGCTGATGTAGACTTTCCGGAATTCCAACAAACATTCAATTTCTATTTAGGAGACAACTTTGTAGCTAATACACCTTTTACTAGTTTAGGAGTAACGATAAAAGAGAAAAGGTATGATACCACATCTCTTTTTGGAAGCACAACAATAACTTTAGATCCAGCAATAACTGATAAGAAAGAGCTGGCAATAGATGTTGCAGCTCAAATAAATGCAGTAACTTTTCTTCAATCATTAAGTACTCAAGCAGCTCCGTTAAGTGTTGATTGGGAAGCTGAGGCTTGTGGAGAATTTGTAAGCATAACAATAACCTCTAATGATTTAGCATTTTATAGTATAGTAGCTAGAGATTCTTCATTAGATGATACAGCTCAAATAGTACCTCAGAATCATTACCAAAATTATGAAGAGAGAACTATTGATGAGATTAAGCATCCTTTCCATTGTGAAATGAAAGCTCAATTAAAATCTGATCTTACATTCCATAGAAACTATATTTCTAAGAAAGTATTTCAGTTTGCTAATAGAACGATTTACGATGATGACGAAAAGACAACAGTAGATCCTCACACAATTAGTATTTACAATAAGTTTATTTGTGATCAATTTTCTACTGATGATGTTAACAATTACATTGAAATTGACTTATCGGTATTTCCTGAACTTACAGATCCTAAAGCTTTACAAACAATAAAGAGAATAGAGATTTATGTTAGAGAGGGAGAATTAGGCTCTTGGAAAAGCGTAACTACTTTAGAACAATATGAATTTGTTGATACCGAAAACCAGCATTTTGATTTTTATAACAATGGATTTTACAACACTGTTGATGCTACTAATTTTGTTCGTCCATTTGATTTTGTACCTCTTAGGTCAAAGAATATGGAGGTTGCTAAGAATAGAACATTCTTTGAAATAACCTGGAGGGATTTGATAATGTATGTGTTGATGCTGATCTTGACGTTACTTACGATGATGTAGGGTCAAGATTAAAACAACCAACATATAATGTTAGTGGAGCTCTTACGATCAAGA
>Ga0114925_10000322_pt1 | contig 20307 bp, 43 predicted proteins | sample SumtaG_2_FD_87287 | JGI IMG/M metagenome (GOLD analysis project Ga0114925, IMG submission 87287) | Deep subsurface microbial communities from Indian Ocean to uncover new lineages of life (NeLLi) - Sumatra_00607 metaG | ecosystem: Environmental > Aquatic > Marine > Oceanic > Sediment | place... | reverse complement strand
TCTTTAGGACTTGCGACTGCCACGTTTCTTTGCCTTCTTCCTCGTTGTACTCCGTACTGCGCTCACTGGCCCTCTCCCAAAGGTGGCCTGAGCGCGAGCTTTCTTGTCCAGGCGGCGAACTTCGGCTCTCGATTCCTTGTCTTTGCGTTTCCCCTCAGCATCAGATTCTTTATCCAGGCGCTTCTGCTCGGCAGTGGACTCCTCGTCCTTGCGCTCAATGCCGGCTGCTGACTCAGCTCGACCACGCTCGATCTTGCCGATGACCTCCAGGTCACGCTCGTCTTCCTCGCGCTGACGCTCATCCTGCTCGGCCTGTTCTTCAGCGGTCGGTGCAGGTGGTGGCGGAGGTCTGAGCTTCTTGGCCACAGCCTGGCTGATCAGTTGCTCCAGCTCAGGCGGCAGATCCTCGTTCTCGGCTGGATCATCCAGGTTGATGTATGGGAGTTGCGTACCCAGGTCAGCCTCGACCTGCTGCCGATACAAGTAGGCTTTGTGTTCCATGACATGAGCCTGGACCACCGGCTCCAGCATCGCTACCAGGTCAGGATTCTCCGCGGCCTGCTCTTGAGCAAAACTCATGTGAACTGCGACATGCGACTCGTGGTCCTGGTTTGGATACACGGTCGAAGGATTACCAACCAGGAAGTTCATGTTCTCGCTCACCGGATCCAGGGCCGAGTCCGTGTCCTCCGGTAGAACCTGGTCCAGGTCCGGGATCCGCAGCGCCTCCAGCATGCGTCGATGAATAATCTTGCGCTGCTTCTTCGGATACAGCTCCGGATCCGCCATGACCAGTTCCAGCACTGCCTGACTCTGCGCGATGCGCTGAGTCGCTGACCAGATGTTCGGATCCGAGACCGGGATGATGTCCACTCGACCATCGAAGTCGGACTTGAGAATCGTGCGCTCCTCGCCCTGGACCTCGTAGGGATATTCCTCCACATCCATGAACTCGTAGTTCAGTGTGGCCATCATCTTGAACTCTTGCCTGGACGATACGTGCATGCGCTTGTGGATCCCGCTGAACACCTTCGAGCCTTGCTCGATCAGCGCCAGGGTCGTGCCCACTGGACCAGTATTCGATGCCTCGCCAACCATGTTCTCGGTCGTCGTGGCGAATCGCCGGCCCTCCTCTACGAGTGTGCTGACCAACTGGGCCAGGGCAGTCGATGGCTCCTTCACCGGCAGGTTGAAGAAAGCGTTCGACAGCTCGTCCGCGGTCATATCGACATCGATCCACTCGCCAGGAGTAAAACGTATCTCCCCGGCGATCTTCGCTTCCTTGGACTTGAAACCACCTTGTAGGTTTGCCACCGAGGCACTGTCGAGCAGGGCACGGATACCGCCACTGACTGCCTTCGCAAGTGAGCCAATGATATGAAGAAGTCCAAAGCCGTAGAAGCCAAGACCGGGGAGATACTTGTAGTGGGTGAACCAGATGCGCTTCTTACGCAGCTCGTCGTCATGCTTCCAGTTCCTGCGTACTGCCAGGACCTCACGAGACTCTGATTCGACCGTGATGATGTACGGAGGAGCGATGTCATCGTCCTCATCCCACGGCATGTGGTAATCGATGTGGTATTCCAGGATCGTGTAGATCGTGTCGTCGTAATGCTGCTGAGGACTGCGATCGTCTGCTACGTCCTCCATGTCGTACCTGGAGAAGCTGGTGTTCTTGTCCACCAGGATCTGCGGAGTCGGCTCCAGCCTGGCATCTTCGATAAAGGATCCCGCCGCCTGGGCCCTGAACACATCGTTCTCCGGCATCTCGTACTTGTGACAGTACCGAGGAGCATTCGCCAGGGTCCGTGCATGATACGGGACGACGAAATCCTCAGCGGTCACAAACCGACTGGTCGTCATGCCGGTGATGGGATCGATGTACACCTTTTTGAACGCAGAGCCGCTAAGGGGGAGATAGAACAGCATCTGGTCCGTTGACCAAAAGTATTCCTCGTCGGCCTCGGTAAGCTGGTAATTCATGTAATCGGACAAGCGTTCGCCCTGAAGTACCTTCGCCTCGGTCGCCTCACCAACGATGTAGGGCTTGACTGGGCCCTGCGGCGGGAAGAACTCCTCGATCGCTCGCGCCTGGAACTGCGTCGTCGCTTCAGCGATCAAGGGATGTTGCACGGTGGCCGCTCCCTTGAACGGCACATCCGAAGCCGGCTCGTCGGTCAGGCCCATGAGCCTGAGTCCATCGGTCAGCCTGTTGAAGTGTTCTTCGCGGACCTGCTCATCGATCTCGTAGTATTCGATCAGCTCGTCCGCGATACCAATTCGTTCCTGGGGAGACAGCTCGTCCGCCAGGTTGTCGTTCCAGCCTTCAGGTGATTCTTCGTTGTGATCGACATCAGCGTACTCAGCGATCTCACCCTTGGGGATCACCGAGATGGTGCCATCTTCGTTGTGCCGGATGATGTTCTTCTCGGTGGCCTGTTCGGTCTCCGTGAAGGTCGGCATCGGCTTCATGGTCGATAAAAGATCTGCTCTTACTGCCATGGTCTATTCCTTCCTATCGCAATCTCAGGCCGCTTTCAGCACCGAGCGGACTGTTGATCGCGGTGCCATTGACCTGACCTGGGCCAGAATCTTTTGTCGCGCCAGATCCGCCTGCTACCTGCCCTGGCACCCATTCTCTAAGTTCCCACCTGTGCAGCAAGCCAGAGACGATGCCATCGAGTCCACGCAGCACATACATGGTTTGAAGCTCTGCTGCTGACAGGGCACGATCATAAAGTCGGCAATCCGCCATCCACGCATTGACCTCACGCTCTGGGCTGCCAGCTACATCGACCGCTGCAATGCGTGTCGCTTTCGCACTACCCACGATATTTCCTGTCTGCGCTCCAGTGGCCACCAACACTCCATTTTCGTAATGCCTTTTGTTCGCACCATCGTAGGTTCCCGCCAGGAAAAACCATTGAGGGGCTCCAACCGGGCCTGGACTGTAATTCAAAACAACACCACCAGCCCCGGTGTCTAATACGAAATCAATATCTGCTGGCCCGGTTCCGTCATACCCTATTGACCATTCCATATCGGTAGCAAGCAGACCGTCACCCTTACCGAAACATATCGTCCGCTCAGGACCACGCTGGTTGATGTGTATCCAGAACGTCATCGACATCGCTCCGCTAAATGCCGGAGCCAACGTACCCAGGTCGATCGCTTCATCCTGGGCAGGAGGAGTATTGACGCCTGGAAAGTCGGTGGACATTAGCTGAACGCAACTGAGAGATGCGCTAATGCCCAATCGCCGGGAAGGTTCGTGCCGACTGGCGGTATCCTCACCAATTCAAACTGCGTCAGTTCTCCTGGGGTGGCGTTCACTGTCGCCATGGTGAAGGTTTGCGAATCGTACTGAAACAGTACGTTGTTCGGAATGTCTATGTCGGTCAATGCCGGCAAAGGATCCCACGCACCGATACCTGTATTGTCAGTAACGCCCCTCTGAACCAGTCGCAAGCCAACCTGCCGTGTTCCAGGTGGCGCTATTTCAGCCCTGGATATGAAGGAAATGGTCATGCTGGTTGCCTGGTCTGGTATTACAAGCTGCCATCCGACACCCTCCTGAATCGTGGCATCAAACAGCCTTACTGTCAGAGCAGGGTCAATGCTATCGACAGCGGCAGGCGCTAAAGCATTAACAAACCAGTCAGAATTGACTGGGTTCTCCAGCATCAATGGGCCGAACTGGAACTTAGCCATCTCAGCAAACGCATCCGCGATTGCTTCATCGATTGCGGCCTGAACCGCTGAAGTTGTGAGACCTTGGAGACCTCCGCCACTTAATCCACCAACCATAGCTGTACCCTCTGCTTCGTTGGCGGCGAAGATGCAGCGATTCTATCCGGTCATTCGCTCGGTGTCACTTCTTCCTGTTGAACCTGCGCGACTGCTTCGCGATCTTGTTTGACCGGCGTCGTTTCGCTTTATTTTTCTCAAGCCAGGTGGCGTTGATCGTGCCACCTGCCCTGAGTTGATTGCGTGACTTGTTGCCTCCCTGCTTGGCCATCAGCCTTTAACGAACTTGCTCTTGACAGCTTGATAGGCAGCCTTGCCTGTCTTGATCAGCCATCCACCAACCAGGCTCAGCCTGGGAAAGAAGTTACTCAGCACCAGGGCCAGCATGAAGCCGACCGATACGTCCCATAGTTGAAGATCGAACATAGTCTTCTCCCGTTGCGCGGCGATCGAATGTTACCTCATGCACCATAGAATTTCTTCGGCTGCGAGAACAATGCCAGCTCGTCATCCTTCTCATCATCAGGCAGAGCAATCAGGCCCATGCGTCGAATGTAGCCGAGCAGCATGACCACGCAATCCACCAGGTCATCGTTCTCACCGACCGGGAATGTCGCGCATTGATTGATGACCTCGTAGGCCCAGTTCCTGGGGATGTACCACAGCCGGCCATCCTTCAGGATCTGCGCGACCATGTGAGCCCTGAATACTTTGTCGTTGGTCCCAGGCTTCACGCCTCTGACTGAGATGCCGGCTCTCCGCAGCTCCTGGAGCAGCGAATGTCCGCTGGCCTTCTTCTCGATCAGCGTCCAGTCAGGATGCCATTCCGTGTTGTGCCCGATCGCCTCAGTCTTGAGATCTGGGAACTCCACTCGATCGTTGAATCTCTCCAGGAGCAGCGCATTGACCTCAGTATCGGCTTCCCGGCCTGTCGGTGAGAACTCGAACAGCCCCACGGTGATCCTGGCAGAGCAGTCATTCTCCTCGTCCTCCTCGAAGGCAGTGTCATACACCGAGATGATCTCGGTGAACTCTGGGTACGGCATCGGCTTGCCGGCTTCGGGATGATCCTGGGGAAAGCACCACTGCTGCCACCACTTCTTCTTCAGGATCAGACCGCCACCGGATGTCGGATCCTGGTTGAACTGGGCTGAGTAGTCCCTGGGTGACATGGCCTTGGTCTCGGCCTTCCGCTCCTCCTGGCCGAAGCGTTCCGGATTCAGCAGTGTGCCCTTCTTACTCCTGGGATCCTCGAAGACCGGAGGCTTATCGGTCTGGTGCCCCTTGCCCTTGTTGAAGAATGTGATGCAGTGCCGGCCTGGGTCGTACTCCATCGGCAGCATCAGGACTTCCCACCGCTCGTCCTCGCTGCTGAGGATGTGGCCAAACAGATCAGCGTCATGCGATCGCTGTCCGATCAGGATCTTCTGGCCTGTGGTCGGATCGTTGAGCCTGGATCGCAGGCTGTTGTCCCAGGTTGAGAGCGTGTTGTACCGGATCGTGTCCGAGTAAACGTCCTTCATGTTGTGAGGGTCATCGATGCAGATCTTGTCGCCACCTTCGCCGGTCGCCTTACCCAGGATCGAGCCGGAGATGCGGTGGCCACCGTGATTGTTGACGTATCGATTCTTCCTGTTGTCCGCGGGATCCAGGTAGAACGTGTCAGCGTATCGTTCCTTGAACCAGGCTGACTCGATCAGCCGGCGAGACTTCACGGCATCCCTGATTGCCAGCTCCTGGGCATAGGAAGCGAACAGGAACTGTACTCCAGGATCCAGCAGCCACTCCCACACTGGCCACAGCACACTCGCAGTCAGACTCTTGGTCTGCCGCGGCGGGATGTTGATCATGAGATTGCGAATGTCACCGAACGTGACATAGGCGAGGTGGTCGCAGATCGCATCCAGGTGCCAATTATTCTTGAATGGCTTTGGCTCGACGATGCCCCAGGCAGCCGCAACGAACTCTCTCAGATCTCTCCGATAGAACTCCGCTTGGGCTTGGTTGAGCTGCCTGGATACTGCTTCCTGGACAGTTAGCGCATCCGCAACCACCTCATAGATCTCCGGCGCTGAGCCCCTTGAACTCCCTCAGCAACGTCTCCCAGGGCCAGCGCACATCGAGGACCAGGCCATCCTCACCGTTGTCGAGCTTGGTGAGCAGCCCTGATGTTTTGACTTCTTTGCCGGTGTGGGTGTGAGCCGTGAAGCGGACCATGTTGTACTTCCGCATAGCCCAGACATGAAAGACAATGCCCAGGCAGATCGCTGGGTCTTCCTCGTTACCAGGCTGACGCAGGAATATCCAGGTATGCGGACGCAATGCCGGCGCATGCGGTTTGCTTCTGCCGATCATCAGCCGGATCCGGAGCGCCTGGGCTGCCTTCTCCAGGTTCTTTTCGTTGAACTCAGGCATCACATATCTTGCTTGTTGCGGTGGTGAGCTGGTCGCGCTTTGTCTGGGCAGCCGATGTAGGGATGCCCTGGCTTCATTCCGTGCGGATTACCTGGCTTGTGCTTCTTCTTGGAGATGCCGGCCTCGCTCATCGCGATCGCGACAGCCTGCTTCTGTGGCCTACCTGAATGGACCAGCTCGCTGATGTTGGAGCTTACAGTCTCATCGCTGCTGCCTTTCTTGAGCGGCATAGTCTATTCCTCCAGGCGGCGAAGGCGATTCTATCATGGTGTCACAGGTGTTGCTGGCGTCGATGGCACTGAGACCGCTATGTCTGGAACGGTGACATCGACTGTAGATCTGAACCACCTGTATCGATCAAAGTCTCTGCTGCCCCTCGGCTTCTCAGCGACAACTATATCCGGCTCTGGTTGATCGGCAGACTGTTTCAGGACACCAATGAATACTGGCACGGTGATTGTTCTGGGCATTGTCTTTCCTCCAGGCGGCTCCGCGGATTCTACTCTTTCCTGGCCCTGGTAGGCCAGAAGAACCACCAGGCAAACAAATTCAGGATCCACAGCGTCACCATTGCCTCGAATGCTGCCGAGCTGTGATGCGTCAGCAACCAGGGCGCACTCAAAAAAGCGTGACAGGATGTCATGGCCAGGGGAATACCCAGCCACAGAGCCATTTTAACCTTCTCCCACATCTTCATATGCTAACCTGATGCTAACCTCTAAGGGCCTGCTCGTCATCAGTCAGGGGATCGTTCTCACGCTCATTGGCCTCGTCCTCGAATGGATGGTTAGCATAGCCATGGCGCATCCCCAGCCACAGGTACTTCAGGTAGAAGACCAGCCATCCCATGCGCCTTACCTGGTACACATGCTCCAGCTCGTGGCGGAATAATACGTCCGTGACATCCTCCCTGGGCTGCTTGAACAGGACGAATGGATACAGGACCTTCCCGCGGAAGCGTCCCATGATCCATCGGCCCACTTCATATCTGAACCTTAGCTTCACGCCGGCCCTCCCAGGTTACCCAGATCCAATACACGCTCAGGCACTTCGGACAATTAAAATGCTCTCCGTATTGCCCTGGTCGATCGTACCACTTCGCATGACACCGGCAGCACTGCATCAGTCCCGGTCGCATGGATAGTATCGCTCGAAAAACTCCAGGGATTCCTCTGTCATGGTCACTGGTATGGCTTCCATTCCCAGGTTCAGCAGTATGCGAGTCCTGTGCTTGCCATCCCTGAATGAGATATGTCCACCTGACTTGACGAGTGCGTTAGCAGTCTCAATGACTTCATTCTCAGCAAGGAACTTTTCAAACTGTTCGATCTTATCGCCAATGGTCTTGCTCGACAGATCTGGTGGGATATACCCTGGATCAGTAAACCATCCAGCCTCCAGGTCTTCAGCCTGGATCAGAACCGTTTCTTGTCCGTACTGCCGGCGCAATCCCGAATAAGGATTCTTACCTGGTCGCCACTTGACGAACTTCCGCAGTCCGATTGTCGGCACATCAGCCACCACCGCACCACTGGTATCACGAGCCATCGGTACTCCGGGGCGCAACTCCCGAATCCCCACCTCCATGCGCTTGGCAAGTTGGGCTCTCAGTCATCAGGTACGACCACTTCAGGAACTCCATCAGTGGCGTCTGTGAAATCGTTTTCTTTGTCTGGATGAGATAGCAGGCCAGCAGCTCATCGAGGCCCTGGTGCAATTCCTGGTGGCGTTTCTTCAGGTCCATCCTTCCATCCAGTCAGGCTCCATGTACGCTGGCACTTTATCGAGCCCACCGTACTTCGGCACGATCACCTCATCGAAGTACACGTTCTTCGCCTCGCGCTGCTCCGCGGTTGGATTGCGATGATTGATACCACCTTTCTCCAGGATTGCTTCAGCCTGTTCCAGCGTCATCTTTGTCATGGCATAGCGTTCCAGCAGGTTACTCGCTCATCACCTTCACCCAGGTTGTGAACAGCCCACTCGCCATCCATGTAGGTCGTATCGATCAATGCGACGATCCCGTACTTCCAGGCAATGTCATCGATCGTGGTGCCATACCTGGTGTAGTCATCCATGTTGTACGCGAGGATCCTGGGGATAGTGCCTTCCTCCTGGACACGAGTGCAGGCATCCTCGACTGCTGCGTCACAGATGTCCGATGGAATGCTCAGCTCAAGGACTTTGCCTTCAGTCGGTCGCGGCATAATGCTTCCTCAAGTAACGCTCAAGCTCAGGATCATCCTCCAGCCTCACGCCGAACCTGGCCAGGTGCTGATCGAGTTGGAGGGAATACCCAAGGCACCAGCCGCCAGTGAATGCTCGCCAGTCATCGGTCATGTCTGCCCACATGCCTCGCAGCGTTTCCATTCCTACGATGGCACCGTTCTTCGCGAAGCGGACCTCATGTTCGCTAATCATTCTCTCTCCCTTTAGCTCCAGTCCTATTCTCGTTCGATGTACTCCTGGCAATGTGGGCAGTCGAATCCTGGCTGATAAGAATCAGCGAAATCCAGGATCCCTGCCTTGCAGGTGGGACAGAATGCCACCGGCAGGATTCCTATGCTGCCCTCGCAGCCACCTTCCGCATCGAGGTCGAATGGGCCGCCACAGATACTGCACTCCCGGAAGCCAGCCGCTTCTTTCGGCCTGTCTCCTATCTCCCTGGCGTCACCTTTATCAGCTTTCTTCCGAATGCTCACCGAGTATCCTCGCGCTCACCTGTTCTTTCGTCTCCATCATCGACCTGGCCAGGGCCACAGCCATCCTGTCTCCCTGGTCGTATGCGATTGTCGCACCTTCAGCCTTGATTGGGGCAAGGCCCATGCCGAAAGGATTCTCTAAGCTATGCAGTGGATCATCAACATCCGGCACTGTTGCCATCGTTGCAGCACCGATCGCACTGACAATGAAATCACGCCTGTTCATGGTGGAAGCAGCCAATTATTCTGGGCCTGGAAAAGATAGCCATGACCTGTCGTCTCCAGGTATTCGCACGAGATGTCGTAAGACATCACCGCGGCATTGTTGTTCAGCACATGCAGCTTTTCATCGAACAGTGCAGTGCATTCACTCTCCGTGAGACCGTCTTCATTGAACAATACGAGTCGCTTCTGACCTCCTGGTGCCTCCGGCGTTTGAATTGCTTCGTACACCATGCTCCAGTGATGATCCGGCGTTACGTAATTCACGAACACCGCCACCGCCACCACAGCAGCGACTATCCATGCCCACACTACTTGCGTCATGACAGATCAACCGTCAATCCTGTCGCTGGCATCGGCGGCGAATCATCTATGAGAAACGATTGCTCCGCTGGTGCGGATACTCTCCCTGACGCATCGACAATTTCCACTTGCCATACCCAGGCTCCATCTGCCAGGTCCGGAATCAGATGCGATATACCTGGTGCCGGCACTCGATCCAGCTCTGTGAAGCTGGGAGCGCCATCAACTTTGATCGAGATAATACTTTCCTTGATCGCAGTCACTGGTAAAGGATTCCCGCTCTCCCTTTCCGTAGGAAGCACCCAGCCTACTGTTGCACTCATCGTCATGTTTCGCTCCTGGTGACCGTCACGGTCAAGTTCGTTGCCGGTTTTGGATTTTGTCTGTCGTCAGGTGGTTTCTTTCTCAAACGATCCCACCACTGCTTGATGCGCTTCAGGCACACTTCGCTACGACTGCTTCTGGTTGCACACTGCCATACCAGTTCACTGAAGTCCTGGGCACCACATAATGTCCATTCACTGTCTCATCTGGATCGCACGGAGTTCCATTCGGTACTTCGCCAACAGCTACCAGGACATACTTGTTCTCCTGCGCCACGACATAGAATGCAACCATCTCGACGACTGTCAACATCGATGGTGGATTCGGTACTGCAAACGGAATGAGCTTCATGGCTTCGTTCGAGAAGTCACTTTCCTGGACGGTGGCCGCACTGTTGTAGGCTGTCGAGACGAAATAATATGTCGTCCCTTCAGTCAGGTTCGGCACGGTGAATGTCGTTGCCAATGGATCGGGAATATCAACCGACACTGGATACGGTCCACCTTGCGTCGTTCCCAGGTAGATCTTGAAACCAGCCAGGTCAGTCAGCGGTGTGCCATCAGTGTTTTGAGTTGGCGCTGTCCAGGTAAGCTCCGCTTCGCCGGCTTGCGCCGTGACAGCAAGGGCCAGGAACAGCAGCCCGATCACGACCTGGTGCAGCATCGCTACCCATCGTTTCACTACAATTCTGCCGGTCCAGTAGGGCGCTTTGCAGTCTCCGTAATCAATCATTTCCATCTCCTCTGTTTCAGTCTCATGTCGCCGCGGCCCAGGGCCTTGGTGTTCTCCATTTGCAGGGCACGACTTTTCCGCTTCGCCCCATTGAATGTTTCGTAGATTTCCGCTTTGCCGGTGGCCAGATCGAGGATGCGTCGTCCGTTACGCTCCCACTTCTGTTCAACCATACCGGAACAGTTCCTCCCTGGTCGTATGGATCGTCGGCACAGAGATGATGTCCACCTCCATGTCTTCCAGGTTATCGGCAGCGAAGTTGTAGTCACCATTGATGATGTGAGGGCCGCCCTCAACCTGGAGAGCAGCGAATCCTTGGCTCATCGCAATGATTGAGGCAGCTTCCATGGCCTCATCCATGTCCGGATCCACGCCGACTTCAACAAGCGTCTCGTGCGAGATCTCGCTGACATTATTCCAGGGCCATCGCTCATCCTCGTCGCATACGAATGTCCGGTCTGGGTAATCCCTATGCGGACCAATCTGAATTTTCTTCTCGGTCTCGATGAGTGATTCGTATGCTCGCTGCATCAACTCACTGGGATCCAGCAGCTTCCACGACTCAGGATCATGGAAGTCAGTCTGCTCAAAGATCTGGATCTCCCAGGGCTTGGCCAGGTCCACTCCGTAGAAATACTTATCGGTGGCCTGCTCGTAGCGCCAGGTGCCGGTATGCAGCAGGTTATCAGGCAGGAACTTGGGGGCCATGCGCGTAGCGATGGCGACTGTGGCCATGGCGCATGCCAATCCCTCAAAAAATGCTCTCCTGGTGAGCTTCATCGTGTTACTTCCGCTTCGGTGGCTCTCGTTTCCTTATTGGAATTGTCGGCTCTGTCTCCGCTGGTGGAGCTGCCCTTGGTTCCGGCTCGACACCTTCAGCAATGTCGATCGCTCTGCCAACATCCTCTGGCCGCTCCGCTATGATCTGGGTCGGAGGCTTACCTGTGGTTTCACCGACTCTCGTATATGCTTCTGGTTTCGGTGCCTCAGCGAGCTTGTCTCGACGTTGCTTGGCTGTCTCAGCTTTTCCAGCCTCCTCGTGGCGCTTGATGCGCCTTTTCCGTTCCTCGGCGCTTGGCTCGGTCTCCAGCTTGGTCTGACGTTCACGTTCACGCCTGCGCTTTTCTTCCTCGGTGACAACTGGCGGACCCATTGGCGCACCATATGATGGTGCTTCATCCCGCGCTTCTTTGTTTGCTCTGCTGGCCATTATTTACTCCCGGCTTCCTTCTCCAGCTCATCGAGATATTTCTGACGCTCAGTCGCCGGCTTCGGTGCTTCTGTTACTTCAGTCTCGGCTTCTTCAGTTTCAGTTTCCTCGATCTCGGTCTCCTCCGCTTCAGGCTCCGCGTATTTTTCCTCGTATTCTTTGCGCCTAGCCTCTCGTTTCGTGGCTACTTTGCATGAGATTGACGTAGGATCCTCGCGACAGATCTCTTTCGCTGATCTGCTGGATGGCATGAGTCACCTCACTTATGAGATGGGAAATTGCGAACCTTCTGCGAAGATGCCGGTCGTGATCCCTTGAGTCGCTTCATCTTAGTGATGGTGCGACCAGGATCTTTCTCAGGCACATTCAGATCGGTGCATGGCTCATAGGGAGGATGTTCTGTCGCAGGCGTCTGGAAGCCCTTGCCCCTGGTGTCAGTCATGGTACTGTCTCCTCGGTCGGTGGCGGCGACTCGTCCTCATCTGGATCGCGCACAGTGTACTGGAAAGGCTCAACGAAAGGTATCTCGTCAGGTCCGTTCATTTTAATATCCGGCCAGTCAGCTTCCTCACTGGTCAACACCAGGACGATGCAATGATTGGCCTGATCGCTATCATCCTGGATCACCTTCACCACTTTCACATCACCTGGACAATCGGTCTCCACAAAGTCATTGTTTTTGGCAGCCAGGATTGCTTCCAGGAGATCGATCCCGAACTTAATTTTAGCCAGCTTCATCAGGTGGCTCCATGTCTGCTCGTTGCGCCAGGGACATATGAAACAGCTCGTCGAGCTTTCCAAGCTCATCCTCGGCTACGCTCATGAAACATTTGCCGGCATCGATGATTGAATCCTGCGGCATGATGCTCAGCAAACAGACAGACGATACCTCGCCTCGCTCGACTGATTCGATGGCCTCGTTCAACTCGCTGACAACCTTCTTGATTAGATCCACTGGCATGCAACCAAGCATCTCGACCGGCTCTGGCTTGTCTTCCAGCTCGCTTTGCATGCGCCTGATCTCCAGGTTGGATACACCATCCCGGTCAGGCAGAATTATCTTGTGATCGTTCACTGATCTCATCCTCTACTTCGCTCAGTAGGTCTTTCCATTCTTCTCGTAGCGCAGCCTGTTGAATCAACGAATAATGTTTCGGCGCTATCGGTGGCATCGCATCTTCCGACAGCCACTTCAAATAATGATCTGGCATCTCGCCGGGCTCCTTGCCCTCAAACTCTCCGAACCAGATTTTCATTCTTCAGATGGTTTTTCCAATGCTGCCGGCAATGTTCCATGCTCCATTGGCGGAGGTGGCTCAAGCGGCGGAAGACCGCGGCGGAGCGTTGCCTTCTCCGCTCTGCCCTGATCCTCGGCTGCTTTATTAGCAGCGATCTTCTCGTCCCGCTCATGGATCTTGGCGTCGATAGTCGTCTGGTCGTAACCGACATGATCAGCAATCTGTCCCAGGATTGTTTTTTCCAAAGTCTCCTTGAGATCCACAGCTTTGTTGATCATCGCAAGCCGTTCCGCTCGCTCGTCATCGCTTTTGGCTTCAGCTCGATACGTCATACCGAACACGATGTTCACTGAAAATTCTACGTCACCGCAATCGATTTTAAGCGGCATGATCTGGCCCTCCCAGTAGTTTGTAATCACTGTCCCGAAGCATGTTATACACCGTTTTCCCAGTGCGTCCATCCTGCATGTACGGCAAGAAAACCTCAGCCATGTCCGCCTGTTCGGCTTCCACGATCGCGAGCTGAGCTTCGATCCAATCTTTGATTATTCTCCAGGCGACTCGCGCTGCCTGTTCCATTGTTTTGTCACGGCGCGTCACTCGCTGATCGTTCTGAAGAATCGAATAAATCTTTCCGATGTTCGCCGGCAACATGAACGGCAACACCATGCCATGGCATTCGATCTTGAATGACAGTCTCACAAGAACACCATCATCGTTGTACTCGTGCATGATCGCCTGGGCTCCAGCCTTAGCCAGCTTCTGCTGAATCTCTCCGCATGTTTTTTCCGGTGCTATTTTTGTTGTGTAGTTGAGAATTGGCATCCGATAAATCCCTCAAAGCTCGACACTTCCGCTCATGCGCCGGCCAGCATTCGTTTTTTATATGTTGCTCGCAACCAGGGCACATCTCACAGTCTTTGCATGAGCCCTGCTTGGCGAACGGCTTTTCAATGTAGCACGTACAGACATCGGGGAAATTTTCCTCGACCATCTTCTTGCGCCAGGCCAGCCATCGTTCGTGCAACTGTCTGGGAGATCTATGGCTTCGGGAGTTCATGGTATCCGCAAAGGCCACAGAACAGATTCTTGATGTCGTTCTTGTTGTACGAAGTCCTGCCGCATCTCAAGCATGTAATCGATCGACGATCATCGCTGAGTAGGTAGGTCAGTTCTGGCCCGGCGAGCTTCTTCAAGCCCGGCGCTACCTTGTTGCCAAACCATTTCCGAATGCGCGTACTTATATTTTCCACGAACTAAGACCTCCGATGTAGCTCGCACCCATGCCAGAAACCAGTGACCAGTCACTATCAGCAGGACAATCTGAGCGAGGATGTTGATGTCAGCACCTGCCTTCAGCATATGCGTCTTTGGTCCGAACTGGACCATGGCCTCATTCTTGATCAGTAATGAGAGAACCGATATTGCACACAAGCCCCAGGTGATCCAGACGACCAGATCAACCTGGGCCTCGGTGCCGGCCAGCGTGTTCGACGTATAGATCAACCAGGTGAACCAGGTTGAGAATGCGACCGCTAACCATTGTGACATCCTGTTCATGCGTTCTCCTATTTAGTGCAGTTTTCCTCCAGCGTCTCAGTCAAATTCTGACATCGTTCTCGTGACTGCCGGTACTGCTCTAATTCATTCTGGCGCAAAAGATTCAGCTCGGCCAGGTCACTCTGGAGCTTACTGATTACGTTTGCCTGGCTGACGCCTGCCATCATTCTGCTTTGGCAGTCATCGATCGCTGACTCTTTACTCTCGCCTTTCGCTCGAAACGGCTTGTATAGATTCTTGCTCTGGCACTTCCAGAACCAGCCAAGGTCTCGTTCGCCACCAGCAAAAGCATCGTCGGCTGCTTGCTCGAAATCGCATGGAGCAGATCTCCATGGGAATCCGATGCCACCTCCGCCGCCCTCGGTGCTGAAACTCAGGCCAAAGATCCGCAGACATTTCTCAGTGTTGTTGTTCGGAACCATGAGAATGTCAGGAGCCTGGGACTCGTAGTTCGAGTTGAACTCGACCTTCTGATCATTGCCTTCGTTGATTGCCTGGCCACCAGCCGATGCGTTCTCGACATTGACCATGGTTTCCTGGCCCTGGGTTTGGTCCTGGTATTGATCCTGGGCTTGACCCTGGGTTTGATCCTGGCCGAGATCACGATCGTCGTCGTCACTGCCAGTCGCGAGTGCTGTCCCTGTCATTAAGAAGATTCCGATGAGTGCTGCAATTCTCATTATGGATGCCCTCCTTGAATGCCAGTGAGGAATGCTACACCCATGACATACAACAAGGCGAGAACCAGAAGAACAATTACAACATTTCTGACAAATTTCATGACCATACCCTCGCTTCAAAGACTACGGGAATGAGGCAGGAAACTCAATCGATTCGCTGAGACTCCCCCTCGATTGCTCTGGCCTTTGCAGCTTTCTGTTGTATGCCTTCCAGAGTCTTGATGACAAGCTCCAATTCGTCTTGCGGCAGGGCGCTGAAGTCCAGGGACCTGGCCTGGCTCTGCCGCATATTCAGATCCAGCATTAGCTTCTCGGAGAACATCCCCAGGTGCTTGCCCAGGTTCACCAAAGCATTGGCTTTATCGTGCAGCACGTACTTGTAATCCAGCTCCTCACCATCGTCTGTCTTGATCGGCACAGCCTCCCAGGATTCGACAGCCAGGGCTTGCGGATCCGTCAGCTCAATCACCGGCTTTCCGATCAGACGAATTACACCATTGACCTTCACGGTCCTGATGTAATCCTTGATGTTCTGAAGACCGATCGCTGACATCTCGTGCAGGATCCTGGTCGTCGTCGCATCGTAGTGAGCCGCGGCCACCTCGTTCTTCCTTTCCTGGAGAAACGCGAAGAACGGACGCAACTGAGCTGCCAACTTGTGGGACTTTATGTGGGCCGTGTTTTTGGAATAGCCGGCAGCGAGCATCGCTGGATGTGGCTTCATCGCGAGCTGGACTACGTTTATCGCGAAGGCCAGTTGCTTTTTAGTGCGCGGCCAGCCTCTGGTGTTGTGAGGCTCGACTTCGATAGCTTCTGCTGGGACGCTCACGCACATGCTCCATTGTCTCCCGGCAGCCGCAGCCGGCCCACCGAGGATGTGTCGGGTGACGCTTATGATACTTGCACGGTCGGTAGATTCTCACAGTTCTCATTCCGAACGCAATCGGACCTCGCAGAAATCGCCCAAAGGAATCACCTGCATGGTCGAGATGCCCTCCACTTTTAGGCCCAGAAATTCATCAATGAGCTTTCTGGCCACATCCAATCTAGTCAGCCCGAAATCCCGCTTGCCGAACTCCTCGACCGGAACTTTGAATGACATTGTATTTGTAATCACAATGCCTCTGATTACTTTAATGAACTTGGTCCTTGCAATCATGCGGTCAGGTGTGTATTGTCGGACGCTGGGTACAGTTAGTCAATAGGAGCAAGTCATGGAAATTCTCTGCTACATCGCTGTGATCTACGTCGCAGCCGACCTCGCCGCATGCGCGTATGTTATTGCCAGGCGTGGCGGCATCAAGTCCACCATCGCTGACATCCGCCAGAACCTTGGCGTGGTAAGGGATACAGAGGATGATGACGATGTTTACGATCGATATTGAGATCACGCAATACGCGACCCTGTGGTTGGCCATAGTCGCTGCTCGCGCCTGGATGCTTCAAGCGCATCGGAGCGTGACCATCTACAAGGATGGCGAACCAGTTCGACTTTTGCGCTACTAAGCGCACCAATCTCCTCCGTTGGGGCCTTCGGGCCCCTTTTTTTATTGTTAAACAGATCCTTGCAATCCTGCGGTCACTGTGGCCTAATCGATCCTGGGTACAGTCAATAACGGAGTCAAGCATGAGTTACGAAAGAGATCGCATCACCCAGGATGATGTCCAGATGGCCTGCGAAAGTGTGCGTGATAATGGCAACGTCCACCACCTCCACCGGGATCATGGCCAGCGCAGATACACTGCCGCAATCCGCTACGGAGACTTCGGCCAAAAAGATAACCATGGCCAAGTCAAAAAAGTCTGGTGCATCGACACCACTGATCCAATGACCGACACGTTCTACTCAGACGACATCTTTGTCGTCATTGAGCATGTCAGGGCTTACCTGAACCAGGAGCCTTTGCGATACGGCGCGGTCGTGGTCTTCCCAACCGGCTACACCAGGAAGGATGCTGAAGATGCGCTCAGCAAAATAGCTGATCACATCGATCCTTACTACTATGTCCCAGGCGATCATGGCATCGAGCGAACCATCACGCATGGATACGATGACCGAGATGGAGGTCCAGTTTGGTACATCCCGTAATGCAGCCAGTAGGGAATTCTCACGAGTGCCCCTCTGGGTGCAAGTCCGCACCACAACAATCCATATAGGAGGATTGAATCATGAAAAGAGGAAAGTCACTGACTGAACTGGCGCAGGAGATCGAGCGCCGGGCTGAGTCCAAGCAGGACTTCATCGCACCAGTACAGAAGCTGTCGGCATCCGTTGAGACCGTCGATGCGCTTCCCCAGGTTGTGATGAATCTGCAAGGGCAGGAAGCCTTCCCGATCGCACCTTACGCGCACGGTCAAATGGCCGGCTACTTGGAGATCCCGAAGAAATACTACGACCGCATGCTCACTGATGCGCCGCAGATTCTGGTGGATAGTATCAATCGCTGGTTCCAGGATCATGCCAACGAGGCACGGATGATTCGTGTCCTGGACGCGAAGATGCGGGCCTTACTCTCTGATCGGTTTCGCCCGTTGGAGAATGAGGATCTTGCCGAAGCCGTGCTTCCAGTTCTGAATGAGCTTGGAGTGATGGTCATCTCTGCCGACATTACGGAACGCAAGTTCTATCTGAAGGCAGTCGATGAAGCCATCATGAAAGACATTCCGACTGGCAAGTTCATGGGCGACGGTGGTCACACGATCTTTGACACGATCTCTCCGGCTATCACCATCTCGAACTCCGAGATCGGTGCCGGCACGTTGCTGATCGAGACATCGATCTGGACCAAGGCTTGCACAAACCTTGCAACCTTCGGCGCGGCTATGAAGAAGTACCACGCCGGCTCACGAGCTGATGTCTCAGACGAGGTGTATGCCTTGCTGACTGACAAGACGAAGCAGGTCTCCGATGAGGCTCTGTGGCGTCAAGCCAGGGACATCACCAAGGGTGCGTTCAACCAGGCTCGGTTCGAGGCTCTGGCCAAGCGCCTGGAGGAGTCCACGCAGGACAAGATCGAAGACTCCCCAGTGGAAGTCATCGAGCGAGTCCGCAAGAAGTTCTCGTGGACCGAAGGCGAACGCGACTCAGTGTTGAAGCACCTGATCACAGGTGGCGACCTGAGTCGTTACGGACTGCATGCCGCAGTCACACGCTCTGCTGAAGACCTGGACGATTACGACCGGGCCTCAGAGTTCGAGCGCCTTGGTGGAGACATCATTGAGCTGCCAAAGAACGACTGGAGACAGATCGCAGAAGCAGCATAACTCCGTCCGTACCCGGACTTATTAAGGGCCTTCGGGCCCTTTTTTTTGCGCGACCAAAATCATCTCGAAAAAAAAATTTCTGGGCAAATCGGCTACGCCACTAAAGGGCTCCAGCCTGCATTTTGTCGTTTTGTGATCCTGTCGAGATGCAGTCATGCTGTCAATTTGATATAATGGTCATTCGGGTACAGTTTTAGGAGTCCGATATGCAATCACGAATGATGAATTATCACTACGACAAAGCCGGTCGCCAGCAGGTCGGTGTCTGCCTGGTTGTCGATGGCAGATCCACGCTTCACATCGTCATGCTCAGAGGGCGAGCTCTCATTCATTTCACAAAACCGAAATCTGAGGAACAGTACATGAGCCCAGCCAACATCACCCTGAAGAAGGGCCTTAGCTCGTTAGGTGGTGTCGCCAGGCGGAAGGGATCCACCAAGGCCGCCAGGACCTGGATGGCCAAAGCAAGGGAGGCAATCGCATGAGCAGACCAATCAACGTGACCTTCGGTCTCCATGACACATTTAATCCTGGGTGCGGTTACCAGGTACGCATCGATGATGCACTGTCAGGAGAGAACATTCTATTCACCAGCATCGATCCGGTCGATGGCAATGACTTACTCACAGCTCGTGATTGTCTGCGCGTCATTGATGCCTTCGTGCCACCAGCAGAGGAGAGTGGATCATGATCAAAACCTGGACCGAACACAACCTCACCGACAGCATGCTGAAGCAACTGGCAGCCGCGGTGAATCGCGCCGATGGCAGTCTCTATCCTGGTATTGGAAACGGGGCACCATCATCAAGATGTGCGCTCGCAGCACGAGGCATGGTCATGCCGATGGATCGGAAGAACAAAGCCTACGGCAATGCCTGGGACATCATCATCACGCAAGCCGGTCGAGACACACTGGCCGCTGCACGTAGGGAGGGCTGGTAATGGCCAGAGCTGTAGTCAAACAAGAGTACCAAGTCACTCTCCGTGCCGCTGATGGCAAGACGCACACCTGGCCTATCAGCGATTGCTATTTCGAGCGCAAGCTGGAAACCATCGGTCGCAAGATGCTGGAAATAATTCGTCGCGAAGACCTGACCCATCAGTTCAGCCTGGAAGATAACACTGAACAGCAACTCGATCTCAATCGCCCAGTCCAATCTGCGCTCCATGAATTTAAGTATCGAGTCAGCCTGATTAGACTGGAAGACATGACGGTGCATCGCGAGACGTTCTATGCCACCGATCGATATGTCGCAGTATCCAAGGCATTCAAATACTTCGCTCATAAACCACAAGCAGATTGCCTGGACACCTGGAAGGTGTACGGAGTTGAGGAGGTCGCATCATGAAACAGGCATTCATCGAGAAGAACTTCAAAGACGCATCGCTGGACATCATCTATGAGGCCAACACCATCATCGATGAGTACAAGGCCCAGGGATTCGTCCTGACATTGCGGCAGCTCTACTATCAGTTTGTCGCCAGGGGCATGCTTCCGAACACGCAGCAGTCCTACAAGCGCCTGGGCTCAATCATCAACGATGCCAGGCTCGCCGGCATGGTGGACTGGCAGTCGATCGAAGATCGCACCAGGAACCTCAAGTCGAACTACCACTTCACAGGTCCGCGCCAGGCAATCCAGGATGCGCTCGACACATACGAGATTGATATGTGGTCGAACCAGCCTGAGCGAGTCGAGGTGTGGATTGAGAAGGAAGCCCTGGCCGGCGTTATCGCAGGCGTCTGCGACGAGATGGATGTGCCCTACTTTGCATGCCGCGGCTACGTCTCTCAGTCTGAGCAGTGGCGAGCTTACGTCCGCGCCAGGCACTACGAGATGAACCGGAAACAGACGACAGTGATCCTGCACTTCGGGGATCACGATCCATCCGGTATCGACATGACTCGCG
>Ga0114925_10000321_pt1 | contig 20319 bp, 19 predicted proteins | sample SumtaG_2_FD_87287 | JGI IMG/M metagenome (GOLD analysis project Ga0114925, IMG submission 87287) | Deep subsurface microbial communities from Indian Ocean to uncover new lineages of life (NeLLi) - Sumatra_00607 metaG | ecosystem: Environmental > Aquatic > Marine > Oceanic > Sediment | place... | reverse complement strand
GCCGGTCGGATTCGTTCCCCTCAGCCGCAGCGTGTTGACACCCCCGGGCGCCTCGGGGTCGGGCGCGATATGAAACGTAGCAAGATCGCTGTCATCCGTCAACAGGGAGATCAGGTTGGTTCCGAGGTCGTCAACCACCGTCTTGGCATCCTCTCCCAGGTCGATTGTCACGGTCCGTCCAGCCGCAATGTCCCCCTTGAACTGTATCTTCTCACCCGTCGTGACGTTATCGATTCGGGGTGTTTGGATCGGCCCCGTGATGCTGATCACCGGGAATGTCAGCCACGTCCCAGGATACGTGATGGCCAACGTGTCGTCCAGCGCGCCCGAGCCGAACGTGATGGGGAATGTGATCGGGAAGATCAGGCCAACTCCGAGCGCGATGGTGAATGTCGCCGTCACCTGGCTCGGGTCGAACGCGACGGGGTCGTACGCGATGAACCTCAGGACCTCCTGGAAGGCCCACTCATCCCACTGGCCCGACTCCCGCGGCTCAAATCGCGGCCCTTCTGTAATGAAGACGGAGAGGTCCCGCTGCGTCCCGTCCGTCTCCGTGATACGCAGCGTGCCGGGGACCGGGACGCCCGGCGCGGTTTGCCTGTTCGGCCTGAGCTCATTGAGCAACGCAGCGCGTCCAGCCCACCAGGCGGTCCTATCACAAAACCCTTGGCGGACCAGCAGTTGGATGGCTCTGGGCCGTAGGAAGAAATCCTTCACCGTCACGCCATCCTGAAAAGGACTCCGCTGCGTGATGTACTCAATGGGCGGTGTGCCCAGACCCGTGAAGCTCACGACCCAGCTACCTATCTCGTGAGGAGTATGCAGCTCGGTCACGCGGCCATCCGGTGAGATGTACGTAATGAATCCCGGGGCCCCACCGCTCAGAACGCGGTTGAACGACCCGCTAGGCGGGTGCACCATGGGAGGTGGTACGGGCGGTCCCGCAGCGGGGAGAAGCACGAGCGAATTGTTGAAGTTCGTCTTGACTTCATCCGGAGCCGCGACCGCCTCGGCCCAAGAGACGAGCCAACGGCCACCCGCGATAGTCCCTACACTACGAGCGGTCCAGATTTCCCGGCTCCCTTGACCGCCATCCTCGTCATAGATCGTCGCGGCACTCCACGTCGTGCCGCCGTCAGTCGAGACCTTGTACCGGACTCGCAGGCTATTGGGATAAGTATCAGCTGGATCACCGTCGTATGCGACGTAGATCGTGTTGGTGAACTGGTCAAGCGTCAGTGCACAACTTCTATGGTCGACCTCGGCAGCGTACACGTCCGTCTTCGCCACAATTGATGACGCGCCATTCACGTCCCATACGGGGAGAGTGGCGGGAGCGGCCCCGAAGGCCGTCATGGCGCAAACGATAGCGTGACCATCCGAGTGGCGAATGCTGCCGGACATTTGGAGCGCATTGAGCTCGGTATTCGCGATGCCTGCGGAGATGAGCTGCTCAGACCAGGAGTTGCCCGAATCATCGTACGTCTTGAGGCTCAACTCGGCGGCTGTCCGGTCCGAATAGATGCACCATATGTCCTGTTGATCAGCCTCATTACCCGGGAGGAGGAAAAACTTGTCACTGGGGACACCCTCAGTCGGGACCGCACGGCTGGCCCACGAAGCGCCCGCGTCAATCGATCGGAAGAACCCCTCCGTGAAGGCAGGAGTAGTAAGCAGCGCGATGTACAGGTTCCCACCACGCGCCTTGGTGATCGCGACACACGCGTTCCCGTACGAGCTTGTCACATTCGTATTGCCGAACCCGAGCACGACCACAAGCCCGCTCAGAGTGTCGGTGGTGGTATCGAGTGAGATGTAGTCAAGAGCGTTGGAGCCGTTACGCAGGAAGGCGATATGGATGATAGAGCCGCTGTCGCCGACGACCCACTTGTCGAACGAAACGCTGAACTGCGTGATGGCAATGCCGTCAGTCGCGACCGTCACCTCCGCACCCCAGTTGGCACCCCCATCAGTCGTCTTGCGATACACAAGATCAGTGAGGCCGCTCACATAGAACATGTAGGCGGTGAGGGTATCGGTCCAGACCAGGGCGTCATGGGCTGAGCCCCATCTGTTAGCCCCGATCGTGTTGGTGAGGACGATGTCAACCATCTTAGAAGCCGAAGTACCTTTCGAAGTAAGCCAGCGATACCGACGTCGCCCCCGTGGGATTCGTCCCCCGCAGCCGTAGCGTGTTGACACCCCCCGCAGCCTCCGGTTCCGGCGCGATGTGGAACCTAGCCAGGTTACTGTCCGGAGTGACGGCACCGATCAGGTTGGTTCCGAGATCATCCACCACCGTCTTGTTGCCTTCGGTCAGATTGATCGTGATTGTTCGCCCAGGGGCGACATCGATTGAGAACTCGATTTTCTCGCCCGTCGTGTTGTTGTCGATCCGGGGTGCCTCGATTGGCCCCACTATCGTGATGACGGGAAAACTCAGCCAGGTGCCCGGATAGGTAACTGCCAGCGTGTCGTCCAGCGCGCCCGAGCCGAACGTGATGGGGAATGTGATCGGGAAGATCAGGCCAACTCCGAGCGCGATGGTGAATGTCGCCGTCACCTGGCTCGGGTCGAACGCGACGGGATCATGCGCGATAAACCTCAGGGCCTCCTGGAACGCCCACTCGTCCCACTCCCCGGAGACCCGGGGTTCGAAGCGTGGGCCCTCCGCGATGAACACCGACAGATCGCGGGTCGTACCATCCGTCTCGATGATGCGCAGGGTCCCCGGTACGGCCGCTGTCGCCGTGGCCTGCCTGTTCGGCCTGAGCTCATTGAGCAACGCAGCGCGTCCAGCCCACCAGGCGACTCGATCACAGAACGCCTGCCGAATCAGCAATTGGATGACACGCGACCGCAGGAAAAAGTCCTTGACGGTCACACCATGCTGGAACGGACCGCGTTGGGTGATGTAATCGATGGGCGGTGTCCCGAAGCCGCTGAAGCTGACGACCCAGCGGCCCACCCGGTGCGGCGTGTGGAGGGGATACTCGCGGTTGTCTGGAGAGATGTAGCTGATGAAGCCACCAGATCCACCGCTGAGGAATCGGTTGAAGGATCCCCCCGGGGGGTAAATGACGGGAGGTGGTACGGGTGGGGGTGGCACAGGGAGAAGCGCGATAGAGTTGGTCGCGTTGGCCATCATGTCGTCGTCCCAGTTGTCGACCCATATGGGGGCCAACCGGCCGCCAGGTGAAACGATTACCTGGGCATGTGAGACGTTGACGATCTCTTCCTGAGTACCGGGCGTGTCGCTGAATTGAATCGGGCTAGCCCACGTAACGCCCCCATCGCCGGATGTTGCGTACCAAATACGAGCAAATGTAGCGTCGCCATGCGTCCTGATGTAGATCGCATAGAACCGGCCGGCCTGATGGTCGTACATGAGAGTGACGCCGACAAAATCATCCTGAGTATCTACTACTGTTCGCTCGGTGATGGAGGAGGCACCGTTAATTTCCCAGAAGCGCAGATTGTTGTTCACCGCGTCTTCGTACTGTCTCATGAAGTGGACTAGGAACAGGTGATTGTCGGAGCGACGAACGACACCCGCCATGATCTTTCGAGTGTCGTCGTGACTCGTCAATACGACGATCGCCGTCTCACTCCAACTATCTGCGCTGTCATCGTAGACCTTCAGGCTGATCATGAGGGTCGACTGGTCCAGGAACAGACACCATATATCCTGGTTGTCCATTTCATTCCCTGGGAAGAGGGCCAGGTGATCGTTTTGCCCGACGGACACTTCAGTTACATCGGCCACTTCGGCCCAGGTGGCGCCGTTATCTATTGACCGCCAAAAGCCCCTGTTGGTGACAGCGTTGGATGTACCCCATTGACCGCCGATGTACAGGTTGCCCCCCCGGGCTTTTGTTATCGACACCTGAAATGCAGAAGCCTGGACAATCGAGATACCCGTCTCAACCACGACCGGCGCAGAGAGGGTATCGGTGGCGGTGTTGAGACTGATGTAATGGGCCTCGTCCGGTGCCGCCGTGCGGTCACCGTACGTCATGTGGATTAGAGTGCCTGAGCCGCCAGTCCACCAATCTGCCCACAAGGCAAATTGACCGGTACTGTCAGAATGGATCGTCACGGCGGCGTCCCATGTTGAGCCACCGTCGGTGGTTTTCCTATATTTCAGCTGCGAGGCAGCGCCCGAAATGAAGAAAAAATAACCGACTGTGGGGCTCGTCCAGACGGTACCTAATTCACGCTGACGATTGTTGTTAGCAGTGATGTCAGCTTCGATGACATCGTTGGCCATGCTACGCCCTCGTCGCCATCGCGAGCGCCTCCAGATCCAGACGGATGCCCTGAGGGACCTGCGGTGTGCTGTAGCTAGCCGTGACGTTGAAACTCGTGCTACGCGATATTGGCGTCACCTGTGATCCCGCAGGCAGATGCACGAGTTCTGGCCCACGCTCTCCCACGACCGCCGGACCCGCAGTCGCGGCTGTGCCGCCGTGCTCAAAACCCCGGATGAATGGGACGTCGATGCCGGTGAACGTTTCGAGCACCGTCAGGGCGGCCGTGATGGGATTGAGTAGCTGTAGCACAAGGCGCAGGATGTCGACGACACGCCGTACGCCCGCCTCATACCGACTCCAGATGACGATCCCTGCGAAGATGGCGGCCGAGATGCCCAGCACGATCAGCGTGATGGGGCTCAGCGCGATGGCCAACGCTCCGCTCGCGATAGCGGCCAGCGTGATGCCCCCCGCCAGCGCGGGGAACAGGATGACCAAGCCGGGTAGGATGAAGGCGATGCCGATCAGCCCGATCGCGAGGCCGCCGAGTACGATGCCCAGCGCGACGACCGCAAGCGTCACCGGGGGAAAGCGGCCAGCTAACTGCGCCGCCACTCTAACGATGGGCGTGAGGACATTGAGTAGACCCAAGAGCACAGGTACCACGCTCTCGCCGACCACAATGAACAACTCATTCAACTGGTCCCGTGCGATCGCTATCTGGCTGGCCGCGCTGGCATAGCGCTTCTCCGCCTCCTCGACAAGTGCTGTATTCTCGGCGAACGCAGTGGTGCCGAGCAGCATACTCTCATTCAGCAACTCTCCTGCGGAGGCCAAGGCCAGGAACGATCGGGTGAGGCGCACATCTTCCAGGCCGAGCTCTCTCAGGATCAAAAAGGCCGTGTTGCCAGCTGCACCAAGTCCGTCAACGAAGCGCTGAAATGCCTCTCCAGGATCACGCTCAAATAGATCGGCGAATTCCTGAGCCGAGAGGCCAGCCGCCTTAGCGAATACACCAAGTTCCGCACTGGTTGTCGCTACGGCTTCAACCATTTGCAGCAAAACTTTTTGAACCGCTGTGCCGCCAGCCTCCGCTCGGATGCCGAGGGCCGACATCGTAGCCCCAAGACTGAGAATGTCCGCATCGGTGAGTCCCGCTATCTGGCCAGCAGTAGCTATCCGCAGGGCGAAGGTCAGAATTTCCCCTTCGGTTGTGGCCAACTCATTGCCGAGGGCCACGATGGTGGACCCCAAACGGTCGAAGTCCTCTTGCCCTAGGCGTGTGATGTTGACGAAGCGAGCCATAGAGGTAGCGGCCTGCGTGGCCGACAGGTTAGTCGTGACGCCCAAGGCCGCCATGACCTCTATGAAGTCCTCTATGGCCTCGGCCTTGATGCCGAGTTGTCCCGCGACCTCCCCCAGTGCGGCGAGTTCCACCGCTGACGCTGGTATTTCGAGAGCCATCTGGCGGATGGCCGCCTCCAGCTGGGCGAACTCCTCCTCGGTGGCTTCAACCGTCTTCTGCACTCCAATGAAGGCGGTCTCAAACGAGATGGCCGCACGCGCCGAGAGGAAACCGAGAGCTATCAAGGGGGCCGAGAGGGCTGCGAGGGCACGACCAGCTTGGCCGGCCCGCTGGGCGAACTTCTGCGTCCGCTTCTCCGCCTTGTCGATGGCGGCGTTGTAACGTTCCATCCCCGAAAGGAAACCGCCCAGGTTCTCTATAACGGTACGGACGCCTATCTCGCGGATGGCCATCGGGGGCTCCTTATGGGTTCTTGGGAGCTCGTCGCCGCGTCTCGCGCGCGACTACATCGCTGTGGTGCAATTCGATTTGCCGGTGGGTACGGTAATGCGCGACGACGGCGGCCCGCTCGCGCCAGTGCAGCGATGTCCATTCAGTCCAGTTGTAGTGGGCGAAGACGGAGGCCTCGCGCTCCTCGTAGAGGGGCACGAGCCCCGGCATGAGCGCTTCATACCTAATCCCGGTGTCCAGCGCCTCCGTCAGGGGGTGCAGTTTGATCGGCTGGCCCGCTCGTGTCACCCCGAAACGTGGCCTCCGCTTCGGCCACGTCCTCCTCGCTGACACCCGCGCGGCGCATCAACAGCATGCTGAGCTTTTGGAAATCATCGGTACCGCCAGCCGCCACGTACAGGACCCACTGGACGTATCGGGTGAACCGACCGGCGCCTGGCTCGATCCCCATGCTGGCCATCAGGTCCGCATAGTCCTCGTCATCGGGACCCACCACATCGTCCGGCTTCGACTCCAGAGCGGTGCCCGTTGGAAGGAGAGCCCGCAACGCCCGCTGTCCGGCTGTTGCCAGCCATATGCGCTTTGCCGCTAGATACTCCGGATCGGCCGGGTTCTCCTCCTCGCGATCCTTATCCTTGATCCACACCTTGGGTGGTTTCGGTTCGTCATCGCCGACGCTCTGCAGCGCCGCCGCCACCGCCATGGGAGAGGGGTTGCGTAGTCTCAAGACCACGCCGTTGGTCAGTTTCAACGTATCCTGGATTTCATCGGTAGCGTTCGCCCCTGTCGCGGTGCCCTCCGATGTACCGTCCTGGTCCTGCATCGTCATTGCCCTCCTAGCTGCTAGATCGTGCCGCTACCGTTAGAGCCCTTAATCAGAATCCCGTCGCTGCCGTCGTCTGCTAGGCCACCCGCATAGACGATATTCGGGTCGTCAATGCATGGCGCCAGCTTGTTCAACTGGTCGTTGGCCGGGATAGAGGTATTGCCCTCCGGCGCCACGTACCACGAGAAGCCCCCGTCGATCGTCCGCAGGACGCGCCCCGCTGGCGCGGTGGTGTCGTGGCTCATGTACCCCACGGTCGCGTTGGCGAAGTGGATATCGCGGATCACGCCCGCACCCGACCCGGGGAACACCTTCTCAACCCAGTTGGTGCCGGCGTCCAGAGTGTACCAGAGCTGGCCTCCCGCATCCCCCACGAGCCACTCGTCCGGTCCCCGCATCCAAACGGTGTTGAGGTTGACGCCCACGTTCGGCCCCGTGATGAGCGACCAGGTGTCGCCCCCGTTCCGCGTCAGCACCAGAGCGTTGAGGTTGCCGACCGCCACGACGTTGTTGATATCGTAGGCATGGACCGAGAGGAGGTCCTGGCCCGTCACGACGCCCGCGTCCTGCACCTCGACGCTGGCGGTCGGATCGCTGGTGAAGTAGATGTAGCCACCCTCGCCGACAATCCACGTGTGCCGAGGGCTCTCGCTGTGAATGGCCAGCGGACCCTGGGCCGGAACGAAGCCGTTCGTGACCTGGATCCAAGCCTCGGCCCCATTAAAGATGTCGGCCAGCGGCGCGTAGTGGAGGCTGTCCGAGTCCTCCGATATGACGACCAGATTGATACCGACGCAGGCCATCGCGTTAGGGTCTTCGTTCGCCGCCAGCGTCGTGATGTTCGTCTCGCTGTAGCTGTCGCCTCCATCCTGGCTGAAGATCAGCTCCGCCGGCAGCCCAGGGGAGCCGCCCGTCGAGAGCGTCAGGGCGAGAACGCGATCGCAGCCGTTACTGGGCAGCCCGCAGGCACCACATGTGACGGCGTCGCATATCACGACGTCCACGATCTCCTGGACGATCTCCGCCGCAGCCTGCTCGGCGAAGATCTGGCGATAGATGTGGAACAGCAGCTCCCCGGTGAACGGCACCTCTTCGTTGACGAGGGCACGGTCCGACGGCGCAAGAGCTCCCAGCGGCGTGGTCGTCCAGCTGGTGGCACCGGCACGCGCGAGCACAAGAATCTTTTCCCACCCCTGGTTGAAGGACTGCGGGTCCTGGCACTCCCCCATGTGCACATGGATATCGTGGTCACAGCCGTTGCGCACGATCCGGTCCAGCACGGATGCAGAATCGAGCACGTAGAGCCACTTGAGGCTCAGGCTCGGTAGTGCCTGATCGCCACGCACCTTCCCCGCTACCAGGAAGCGGCCGTACGTGTCGGGGTCTGGAATATTGATCGGCGTGATATCGCCCATCGGCTGCTCGGGCGTATCGGCCATTGCCAACCCCTCGTAGCTAGGTTGGTTTCCAGGCCCCGCGCTGAAGGGAATCAGCCAGACGCGGGTGAAGGAACTTTGCAGAATCTGCTGCGTCGAGACCATGTTGGTGCCTCCTGCCAGATGTCCAGATCATCATACCTCATTGGTAGAGGGTCGTCACTGCCGTCGTATCCACCTTGTACGCCGCCTGGAGCGCCGCGAAGACTTCCATCCCGCGTCCGCGGAGATCCCGCTTGGTCAGAAGGCCCCGCCGGAACAGTTCATTATGGAGCCGGGCCGCGACCTCCGGTGGCAATTCCAAGGTGGATAGGTCAGGAGGGCCCACGGGGATCCCCATGTGCGCGGCCTGCTCCCGGCCCTCCGGCACCATCACGACCCACCAGAGACCCGCCTCATCCTCGTATTCTGCCCGCACGAGGGGCACATCCGAGTTTGTCATTATAGCGCCACCGCCTGGCCAATTCGGCGGTCACTCTGCGAGTTGGCCACCTGCCACGCGTAGGCCGCACCTCGCATCGTGCCCCACGGGTTATTGAGAATCCGGTCGTTAATGCGGAACGACTGGCTGGCCGCCGGCGTCGCGACGACCAACGCGAGATCCTCCGTCATCCGCTTGGCCAGATTCTGGATGTTGTTGCAGCCGCAGAGAGGCCGCGTAAGGAACGTGAGCGATAGATACGTCACGGCCCTGGCCCAGACGGGATCCATCTCGAGCGTGGGGGCGTCCTGCGCCTCGTCCTGGAGTCCGGAGCGGTACCACACGCGCAGGTGGTCTGGATTGCGGCCTACAGCCGCCTCCGTCGCCGTGAAGCTGTTGGTGGTCTCCGAGAAGGTCCCGGGCCGGAAGCTCCAGATGCCTTGCCGGAAATCATAGGCGATCAAGCACCCCACCTGGGTGGAATGAGCGCACGTGGGACATGTGCTGTCAGAGCAGTTGCACGAGTCGCCTTCGCGGGGTGACCACATGAGGGTGACCTGCGTTTGCGGGTCATTACGACGTCGGTAGACATCGACCGTCGCGAGGAAGTTGGCGTCGACGTCGCCATCAACGGCTTCAGGGTCTAGGGCGTTCCAGAGGTCCTGATCGACCAGCAGCTCCCGCTGCATCACGATGGTCGCGACGCCACCCGCTATCGAGACGGACCGGCGCCTGGAGGCCGGATCGATCAGGGGCCGGAGTTCAAAGTCGTCGTGGCCACCCTCGCCCGGAACGAACAGCGCGATCTCCTCCGGGTCGGTAACGGTCGTCGCGACCGTGATGGTGGCGGTCTCGGGATAGCCATCTGCGTCGGGGTCGGTGTAGACGACAGCGGCGCCGGCCTCGATCAGGTCCTTCGCCTGGATGCCGCCCGAGATGATGTGGCCGCGCCGCGCCTTGAACGTCATGGAGTAGTGGCGTGCGTTCCGCAAGGAAACGTTGATGACTTCTGGGATCGCCGCCTTCGTGACAGTGACACGCTCGTCGACTGCCCAGGCGGGAAGCAGGTTATATCCGACGTAGTCCTCGATCAGCCGTTCGGCCTGCTGGATCGCCTCCGCCACGTCCTCGCGCCCCACCTGATCGTTCTCCTGCCAAGCGAACTGCTTCCAGACGGTCGAACAGACCGTGGCAACTTTCGCCGCTGTCGTGATTTGGTTGAAATGACGCGGATCGATTCCCAGAATAGCTGCCCAGGTATCAAGAGGGAGACGGGTCCGTATGCTCGCTCGGGCCATCAGGGCCTCCGGCTACGACCGTTAGTGAATGTAATAAGGATCTGGCTCTTCAAGAGTGGGGCCGTAGAACCATGCAGAAGGAAAATGTAAGGTCATGGCGAACCTCTCGATCATTGGTTCTCCAGGTTCTGTTTTGCCCTTGCGGTAGCGGACAAGCTCTGTCAACTTGATGCCGAGTCGCTGCGCTAGAGACCACTCATCCAACCCCCGATAACGACGCGCGAGATCAAGTCGCGAAGGATTAAAGGATGATGTGCCGATGTCGCGAGTCATCGCCTATCTCGGAACGCCTCCAGGAGTGTGGCCGCGCCCCAGACCGCCAGGACCATCACGACATAGGATTCCACCCACAGGATGACACAGACGACCAGCGTTGTCCAGAACGAGACGCACCAGACGCAAGCGAATAACCGCCCCAGGCCACCATCCGGCCATGATGCCGGTTGGCCGCTGTCATCGTGTTGGATTCCGATTCGTTCTCGCAGGCGCCGGAAGATGTCCCACGGTCCCGCCTCATACACCAGGAGCGCAGCCAGGCGCCATGCGGCCAGGGATAGCACCATGAACTCGAGGAGGTTATCAGGCCGCGGCATCGTGGGCACTCTTGGGAACAGCGTGCCGTCTCGCTGGATGGGGCGCCCTATCCCGCAAACAACAATAACCCCCCTTGCAAGTGGCGCAGAGATCGCAACGATGACCCTTACATGGGCCGTATGGCATGGTCATACTGCACTTTCCTTGATCTTCGCCTCGAGCAACGTGATGGCGGTGCCGCGAGGCTGCGCCTGCGCACGCTCTCGCGCGAGGTATTCGGCCGCCTTCTCGACAGTCCAAGTGGGCACGAGCTGGCGCAGTTGCCGGGTCGTCAGGTGTTCCGCCCCGTTGTCCGTGGCGTCCACGGCCGGTGTATGGGGCGAGATGGGTTGGTCCGCGCGTGCTGGAGGACCGGGCACCTCGAGATGAGGGACCGCTTCGGTAATGCCGGGCGTCACGGGCGCGACCTGCTCGAATAGCGGTTGCCCCATCTCGCGCAACGCGGTCAATCCCGCCAAGTCGGTCTCGTAGACGTACTTCAACCGGTGAGCCGGATCGTTTCCGAAGCGGTACATCGTGCGCGTCTCCTTGCCACGATAGTTGCGCTTCCCCTCACTACGCCCCATGTACCGCAGCACGACATATCCGTCCCGCGGAACCATCCCAGCGGGATTCTGCACCGCATTCGCACCAGGTGCAGGGGGAGCGGCATAGCGACCCCCGCCTCCACCGGGACATCCACTGCAGGCCATCAGCGTCTCCTTCCCATCCCATACCCGGGACCACTTTTTGAGTATAGCATTCTTACCCTGTTCAAAGGCTGCGAAGTTCTCCTCTCGCCGCATACCGGTGTTCTTGCGATATGTCCAGAGTGGGACCGGAACCTTCGTCCCGCAGACTCCCATGGCGGCCATCTTGATCTGATAGTCCCAGTCCTCCCAATGCGACAACTCTTCATCGTAGCCACCGCTCTTTTGCCAAGCATCCCGGGGATACAGCGCCGTGACGGCATGGATCGCGCCCTTCTGGATCAACAGATGTGCATCGTATTCGGGCGGGTCGTACAACTCGGACGTGCCGCCCTTGTCGTCAAACCACTGCGAGTAGATCACGCCACCTGCAGCATCCCAGGCGTCCAGCATGACCTGGAGGGCTGTGGGCTGGAGGAAATCATCGGCGTCGAGGGGGACGAATGCACGCGCCCTTGATGCCGCGATCGCGAGGTCGCGGGCACGTGCGGGACCAGCTCCAGGCCCCACATCGATCACCTTGGCCCAGGAGTGAGGGATGTCGAGCGGCGCCCCGGTGTCGTTCGCCACGATGCACTCCCAGGCGCGGAAGGTCTGCGCCTCTACGGAGTCCAGAGCGTCTATCACGAGCTGCTCGTGGCCGGGCCCCACGGGGATGATGACCGAAACTTTGACCGGCTCATACGACGGGACGGACCAGCTGATACCGCCATTGACTCGCGCGGGCGGCTTCTCGTGCACGCCAAAGGGCACCAGGTCCATCCGGCGGGCCCAGGGGAACCAGGCGGTCCAGTCCCAATCGGGGGTGACGCGGCTCATGGAGTCGGCAAGTTGCCGATAGATCAGCGTCGTGCGTGTCGTGACGCGATCCGCCACGAAACCGAGTGACGAGACCCTGGTCCAGTTTTCCGCATCCTCGGCCGTCTGGCAGCGTCGCCTATACCCCCCGGACCGTTCCCAGACTTCCCGCCGGTACATGCAGGTTGAGGGTATCTGATTGCGGTGCAACATCTGCCCGCGGAAGCTGAAATCCTTGGGCCATCCCGATACCCCGTCGGGTGAAACTGACGTGTCGGGCGTTCCGTCCTCCCGGATGAACCGGCATGCACCATAGGCGATATGGATGCCCCTGTCGGCGTCCAAGCTGGAGGCCAAGACGGCCAGGGTCCAGGGTTCGATCATATTGTCCGCGTCAAGCGGCAGGATGTACCGTCCTTTTGAGGCCGCGATTCCCACGTTGAGGGCCCCCGCTAGGTAGAGGTTCGTCGCGTTGGTCACGACACGGATGCGCGAGTCCTCTCGCGCGAGGAACGCCGCCACGTTGGCCGTATTGTCGGGGCTCGCATCGTCGACGATCACGATCTCCCAATTCTGCATCGTCTGCTGCTGGACCGTCGCGACCGCATCGTTCAGGAACCGACCCAAGTTGTAGCACGGGATGATGACCGACACGGCCGGCCCTGCGGATTGCTCCACCTTCGTCCTAGACAGTGACGCGTAGAGCTCAGCGTAGGGCGGCATCCGGTGCTCCCATGTCCACCGCGCCTTGACAGCCTCTCGCGCGTTCCCCCCGATCTCCCTTCGGTTGGCCAAGGCCCACCGGATACCCTCCTCCAAGCCCTCCATGTCCCCCGGGAGTGCCAACCAGCCGGTCTCGCCATGCTGGACTATTTCCCTCTGACCGCCCCACGCCCATCCGACGACGGGGACGGCTGCCGCCATCGCCTCGATCGTGCCGATCCCGAATGTCTCCCGCGTCGTCGCCAAATAAACACCTGCGCGTCGCACCAGATCCTTCATGGCGGTATGACCGAGTCGGTCCGTGACGGCCAGGTTGGCCATCGGCTGACCGAAGGTGCTCTTGAAGCTCAGGTCTGGCGCCTTAGCCGCGAGTTCGATGACCGGTTTGGGGTCACAGATGGCGTCGGGTCTGTTTTTGTTCCAGAGGACGTAGCCACCATGTTCATCCGGTGGCTCCCAGTCCGCCATCTCGACCCCATGGTGCAGGACGGTGGGCCGGAGCCACATGCCGCGCCGCAGAACTTGCGCTACCCATTCGGACGGAGCCGTCACGTGGTCCGCGCGGCGCATCGCGTCGATCACCTGTCGATTCAGGTTGTGGCACCACTTGGGCCACGCGTATTCCTTCCAGTAGAGCCCATGGGTATGGACCACCCACGGGACATCGATCGGAACGTTCAGCGTGGTGCCCGCATGGGTCGCGACGAAGTCAGCGGACTCCATGTCGTCCACCACCTCGATGCCCAGCTCGGGGAGCCAGCGACGCTGCGCCTCCACGATCCGGCGGATGCCCCCCTCACCTTTGTCCTCGCCGCGGAAGTACGGCTGGATGTGCAGCTTCATTATGTAACTCGTTCATCCTCTTCGGTGCATTCATCCTCTTCGGCACCCGGCCCGATTTCTATCGGCAGATGTATCAATGTTAGCAACTCGAACGCCTCAGTGTGCATCAGGTTACACTTCCTCTTGATGTAGAGGTAATCCCGAACGACGGCTTGAGCTTTGGCTGTGATCAGCAAATTAGTCTCCTTTCTTCCTCTTGATCCGATCTATTTTGTCCGCGCCCCGGAAGTACGGCTGGATGTGTAGTTTCATCTAGTCGGTGTCCTTGCGTGATCTATAGGGGCCCCTTTCCAGATTGTCAGTACCAACGAAAGGCTATGTACACCAAGGCTAACGCCACAAGGAATCCCAGGAAGAAAGCGGCCACTATCCGTATTAGGTCGATGTTATCCATGCTACAATCCTCCTAGAGGTGCTCCATGTCCGATGCATTCGGTGAGCTGTTCACATTCAATGAACCCGGCATCACGATCAACATCCCCGTCGCCGGGACCTTCGTCAAGTGGACCAGCTTTTCGTCCGGCCTCGGCGGTCCATCCGATCTGGTCCAGGTAGATGCGGCGAATGACCGACTGCTCATTGGCACAAACGGCGCCGGCGTCTACCGCGCCGCAGTCACAGCTTCCTACACTGGTTCCGTCAATATCCTGGTCCACATTGGTGTCTTCCTCAACGGTGTCCGGCAGACCAAACTGGAGATTGACCGCCAACTAGGGGCAGCGGCCGATATCGGCGCGTCGGCCATCAATGGATTCATTTCACTGGCGGTTGGTGACGACTTGGATATCCGCTTCACAACCGACGTTAACAACCGCAACATCACCATCGGGCACCTCGACTTCAATCTCCATGCACTCGTCCGGGCCCTATAGTTTCCCTTCGCTCTCCAGCACCTTCCATGAGAAGCTGAAGTGGTCGAAGAATATACGCTCGCCCAACCAAGCGGGCCAGACGATTCCAGGCCCGTCGACCTTGTTTTCAAACCGCGAACAGAAGGTGTCCTCCGTCGCGCCTATGCCGAGTCCCTCGGTGTAGAGACCATAGGCATCGTAGAATCGCCGGTGCCTCAGGGACGGGTGACCGGCGAACGTGTAGTGGCGACCAGCACGGTGGAACAGCCACCACAGTTGTCCCGCTCCGCTGATGATCTCGGCTTCCAGATTGAGATGCAGGTATCCAAGTCGCACCATCCCGATCTCCTCGTGTTCCTGCAGCACACCTACCATCGGGCCCAAGTCGAGCGGCGCTTTCAACTCCCAGTCGTCCTCGAGCCACAGGACAAAGTCGGCGCGCTCAAATGCCCGCTCCGCTCCCATGTTCATGTTCTTTCCAACCTGCTGATGACTCCCGTTCGCCGGCCTCTCTGGCTGGGCATTGCTCACCGTGATCTCATAGGTGGGCCCTATCTCTTCCTTCAGCTTGTCCACATAACCCTCTGGGCTGCCGTCATCGGCAATGTGCCACCCGATGTTCGGCCAGACAAGCCGCTCCTTCACCGACTGGATGGTCCTCAGCGCATCCGTCAGACGGTCGTAGGTGATTAGGTTTACGATCACGTCAGGGTGGTCAGCCATTCCCTTTTGTCTCCAAGAACTTGAGGAGCTTGCGCATGTTGCCCTTGTTGTCACCCGCACGGGGCTGGTATGCCTTGTCACCTGTGTTCAATGCCGTCCCGAAGTCCACCAGGTGCATCGTGTTGCCGTTGATGATGACGTTCAGCTCGCCGATGTCGCCGTGTTTGATTCCGACCGTGTCCAATTCCGCCACGATGGCGTCCGCGCTGGCCCGGACCTTCCCCATGTCGGTTATCGGCTCTCGGTTGCCCAGATCGGTCATCACGGCGTACTTGTCTTCGACCTCAATCGCCCGAGGGAACCATGGCCCGCTCAGCCGCCTTAGCATCCCGAACTCCTTCCGGGGGCGCCCATCTCGATCCCACTTGATGATCCGCTTCCCATCGCCACCGTAAACCTTCGCATTCTGGCTGATGCCCTTGCTGCGTAGGTCTTGGAACTGCAGCGGATTCGGCCACTTTGACAGCCGCAGCATATCCCGGCGTGCTCCCAGACCCGCTGGGAACCATCCCCCGACTGTACGGCGGTCCTCAAACCCGAAGCCATGAAAATATTCAGTGACAGCCGTGATATCCTTCCAATGAGGGGGACCCACGCTGTCTCCAGCCAATTGGGGCTCAACGAAGACAACCTCCACAACATGCTTAAAGAGCCACTCAACCGCAGCGTTCAGCGCCGTGTTGCCACCCTGGTAGTGTAGATACCCCAGCATGGAGAGCACGAAGGCGCAGTCGAACTCCTCCTTGAGGCTGTCGAGTATCCCGGGTGCCTGCCCCGGGATGAATCGGATATTGTTGTAGCCATAGGCCTCGGCGAACAGCGGTCCGGCAGCTATCTCGGTCGGCTCGCGGTCTATCACGACCGCACTCTTGGCCCCTGCGGCCAGAGCGCGGAACGCCATGTAGCCGTAGTTGCCACCCAGGTCAAGGACACGCTTGCCAGTGAAGTCGTAGTGCTCACTGATCGCCTTCCACCGTGCTGGAGCGCAGTTGCGGGACGCCTTGATGTGGTCCCATCCGGCGAAGGGAATAACCTCATACACCTTGCCGATCTTGTGCATGATGTCGAAGCCCTCTATGCACACCTCAATGGCCTGCCGCTGGGCCCCTGTAGGCTGCCTGGGCGTCTTTTTGATGATCCAGTGCGGTAGGGTGTCTGTCACGCCATTTCTCCTGTCATGGATTGCGCCCACCACCACGGGTGGTCCCGTCACATGCCGTCTCGCCGATGTACTCCCACGGGTGATTTAGTTGGACGTTGCCGGCGTAGGCTATGTCGGGGCCGTCCGTGTTCCGAACGTGCTCGTTGTAGACGCGCTCAGTGTTGTACAGGTCCAGGCTGGTGGGCAGTGGCCCGTAGGCTCGAAAGAACCGCCGGTGTGCCAGCCAGGTGCGGAAGGTGAAGCTGTAGCCAGAATGCGCCTTGTCAATGACCCAGTAGTATTGCAACTCGGAACCGGCGTACCGGGTCTCGGCGTGGAGGCCTGGGTGAATCATGCCGGTCCGGACCATCCCGATGGACTCATCCTGGAGGTGCCGGGCTGGGATCGTCAGGTCGAGCTCACCGACCAGCACGATGTCATCCTGGAGGTAGAAGATCAGGTCGGACGGCTCCACGGCGTCCAGCGCCAGGTTGATGCTCTTGCCCACACCGAGGCCCTCAGCATTGCTCACCGTTATATCCGTCCAGGCCCTGGCTCTGCGCGCCCAGGAGATGAGGTGTTCCAGATGCCCAGGCCGTGACCCGTCATCAGCGAAGTGGAGCCAGATAGGCCCGTCGTAGTGCAGGTTCTTCAGGGCGGCAATTGCCCGCCTAGCGTAGCCGGCACGGAGGTCGCCTACCGGTCCCTCTCTCGCACACGTCGTCATGATGACGGCTATCGTGTCCATCAGAGATGCGCCCCCGTCAGGTAGAGCTTCTCACCGTCGGCACACACGACATACGCATTCGGGTACGGATCCTGGAGAGCCCGGATCTTGTTGTACAGTTGCGCGGCGGTCAACCCCTTGATGTTGTCGACCTTGATCTCGCTCTCTGCCGGACGGCGCCGGCGCAACGTGGTTGCTTCACCTTCCTGGGGCCTGAACTCTAGCGTCCTGTATTGCCACTGTTGGATGATCCGGAGTGTTCCCTCAATGCCTATGTTGACCACAAGGGCGAAGATGTCCTCCAACTCACCCACCAGCCAGAATGGCACCTGTGCACACAGGTCACCGGCATCAATCTCCTCCGTCATGCGAAAGATCGAGACGGCGCTCTTCGTCTCTCCCAACATGATTTGATGCTGGAACGGACTCCCGCCCCGGTACCGGGGCAGCGGCGACGGGTGCAGGCACAGGCACAACGCCTTGTCTAGGATCGTCTTCGGCACCTTCCAGCTCCAGCCGTAGTACAGCATGATGTCGGGCTTCAATGCGTGGACCAGTTCGGGCGTCGCGTCGCGGGGATTCGTCACGATCGTCATGTCGATGTTCTCGCCTTGGGCCACGACGGTCAGAATCTCCAGCGCCCATTCGCGGTACGCACACCCGATGATCTTCACTCGATCCATCTGACCACCTCGAACGCCTCGGCGAACTCCATCCCCGCCTGATACCCCCGCACCCTCGCCATCGCCTCGATATGTTCTGGCGTCCGATGCCCCCTGAGCTGCGACTTATAGAACGCCATGGCGGCGATCTTGTGATGCATGTCCACGGGCTGGAAGTAGGTGGGCCTGAACTCCTCCACCTTGCGCAGCGTGCCGAACACCTCGAGCTGCTCGTACACCAGTATCCGCTTGACCAGGTGGTTGGTATCGTGAATCCGCATGGCCGTCAGTGCCGCCTCGTACACCGCCCGGTGGTCCTGGTTGTAGCCTGGGTAAGGGACGAGGACCGTGTCGGGCTTGTATACGTTGATGACCTTCTCGAACTTAGCGAAAAGCTGATGGCTCGGTAGATTGTCCAGGATATTAGCCGGCAAGTCGAGCCTGATGATGTCGTCCTCGTCAACCTTGAGCCATTGGAGCAACGCCTCATTCTCCCGGACTATCGTCCCATCCGGGAACGCAGGATGTAGGTGGGTGACGTAGCACAGATTCATGTCCGGCTCCGTCAGGAAGCTGGCACAGCCCAGCACCTCGTCATCCATGTGGGGGCTTATTATCAGTGGCCCCATGGAAGTTGCCTCCTTCTCCAGCGTTTCGCTTCTCCATCAGGCGGTGCCGCAACGTCATAGCGAGAAGCTGCTTGAGTTCCGTCACCCCCAGCGGTTCAGTGATCAGTTGTGCGCCCGACCAGACCTCGATTGCCTCATGGATCGAGGCGGGTACCTTGATGGTGAGTTCGTGCAAGATGCATCCTTCGCCGACTGGGGGAACGTTTGCGCTTCTCTCGACATGGGTCACAGTGAATGAAGGCACCGGTCTGGCTTTTGCGGCACATTATGCAGATGCGCCTTCTCTTGAGTATATTCAGCAATACCTTCTGCCGCGCTGTTTTCGTGGCGCGGCAAGAAGGGCACAACCCCTTGGCTTTGATCTTCCCACACTGAGTGCATAGACCAACTTGGTGCAGAATGCTATATCGCGCAGCGTTAGCCTCACGTATTCGTTCGTGTGGGCCAGTGGCGTTTTCGGGGCACCGTTTGAGGGGCGCCACGTCCCAACATGCGACGCACAAGCCATCGCCTAGCAGTGCCTTTCTGCCGCATCCACAACAAGTTCCAAAGTCCCCTACAACTTGACTCAAACATACCATCGCTAGGATCCTGGCTTGCTGAATACCTCGGTGTAATGCCGCAGCATCTGGAGATCCTCAGTAAAACCACTACTTGGCTCTGTCGGCTTGCCTTCGACCATCCGAATCAGGTTCGGGATGATCGTGGGATCGGCCGCGATCGACAGCGCGCCGCCGCCGCCGAATCGCGTGTTGATCTCGATGAACCGTGGCCCATCTGGCCCCCGGATGTACTCGCACATAGCAGGACCGACCAACTTGAGATCGGCCACGATCCTGTGAATATACGGTATGATCTCATCGTCCCGCTTCGTCACACCTTTCGTCATTGAACCCGCCTGCGAGAGGTACTTCTGCCGCGTGACGACCGACAGAATCGTACCGTCCCAGTCGATGAGCATATCCGCTGCCCATTGAGTGCCATCGATATACTCCTGGACAATCAGGCCCGGACTCCTTAGGAGTCGCCAAGAAAGTTCTGCCGGATCCTCCACGATCTCGACGCCCCTGCCGCCCCTGCCCATGCGGGGCTTCACAACACAGGGGAATGGCGGCGAGTAGTGCGGGTCGAATATTTCAGGCGTGGGGACCTGAGCCTTGCGGAAAAAGTCATACGCCCAGCCCTTATCTGCGCAGGTGAGGCTAGTCCTATAGTTTGGGCAGAGAAGCCGAATCCCCCGCCGCTCAAATTCCGACTCATTACGTGTCAGCACCAGGATCTCCTCCTCGGCACTCGGGAGGATCGCGTCGATCTTGTCGTCACGGCAGAGCCCCAGGATCCGTTCGATGTAGTCTGGTTCCTCCGGCGACGGCACGAGATACGCCACGTCACACAGATGGAATCCGACCGAACGGCGGTCACTGTCCATCCCGACAACGCGGACACCATGGGCCTGCAACGCCTTGATCACCGCCGCCGACGTGATGGCGCCGACGCAGCCACGGAGAATGGTGGTCATGGCTCGGACTCCAGTTCAGCCCAATCACTATTGTGCTGGTATGGAAAGTTTGGCTGGTAGGGAAGATATGGATGATCTGGAAATGGAATTGATGTGTGAGGGAACAGAGACCTATTACGCCTCTGTTGTTGCTCACGTAGAAACCAAAGGGCCAGTGTTATTGCCCAACCGCTGGCAAGAACAAATATCGCTATGTCTATTGCTGTCACGGCGTCTCCTCCTAATTCAGTTGTTTCCCTTCGGCGGCTCCCACTGGTCGATCAACAGCCGCTTCACCTCGCCGATCATCGAGAGCCATCCAGTCCTGCGCCTCATCAGGGTGTCCGTCTCATCATGTCCTCTGTACCAATAGGGCGGCTCCGTTGATTCCACATGGTAGAGCGTGCCGATATTGTGGTGCTTTATAAGGCCAAGAAAGATCCAGTCAGGT